>ERZ772948.767-NODE-767-length-20637-cov-33.077349_pt1 | contig 20637 bp, 15 predicted proteins | sample MGYA00511945_ERZ772948 | MGnify/ENA primary metagenome ERZ772948 (study PRJEB29015, sample SAMEA2737927) | human oral metagenome | biome: human oral; feature: human-associated habitat; material: dental | place: China | collected 2141 ... | reverse complement strand
AATGTCTCAGAAGTCATGACACCCAAATGTCTCAGAAGTGAGGAGACAGCACAGTAGGTTCAGGGCACGACCGCGAGGGTTAACCTACGATCGCGACGCCGGGCTGACGCCGATGGGTCCCAGAGGGGGCATTGAGCGTCCCCGACTCGCCGACCTCATGGGCCGCTTCGCTCAGCCGCCTTCACGTTCTCCCGAAATCGCCTCACGGTCGGGGTAGGGTGCGTGGGTACCTGTGGTTCGTACCGGACACTGACGGTCCGGCGGCACACCTCACCTGACCACAGGAAGGGAGAGTCTCATGTCAACGACCCCGACTCCCGTCGAGGACGATCTCGATACCGGTCGGATGATCGCCAGTCGGTGGCGACCCGCCACCCTGCGCACGACGCCGTCGAAGGAGGACCGGGGGCTGTTCGGCCACCCCCGGGGCCTGCCCTGGATGCTCAACGTGGAGATGTGGGAACGCTTCTCCTACTACGGCATGCGCGCCATCCTGCTGTACTTCATCACCGATACCGTGGCCGGCGGCGGCCTGGGCCTGAGCGCCAACTCCGGGCAGGTCATCCTGGCCTCCTACAGTGCGGCCGTCTACCTTCTGGCCATCCCCGGCGGCATCTTCGCCGACCGCATCATCGGGCCGTGGCTGTCCACCCTCTACGGCGGCGTCGTCATCATGGCGGGCCACATCTGTCTGTCCATCCCCACGCCCGCACTCGCCTGGACGGGGATCGTGCTGGTGGCCGTGGGCACCGGCTTCATCAAGCCGAACCTGTCCACGATCGTCGGGGGTCTCTACGATGACGACGACCCGCGGCGCGACGCCGGATTCCAGCTGTTCTACATGTCGGTCAACCTCGGCTCACTGGCGTCCCCACTGGTGACCGGCTGGCTGCGCGAGCACTACGGCTACCACGCCGGCTTCTTCTCGGCCGCCGTCGGCATGGGGGTGGCCCTGATCGCCTTCATCTACGGCCGCCACAAGCTCTCCGCCTTCGCCTTCACCGTCCCCAACCCCATCCGCCCCCAGGAACGCCGGAGGTTCGTACTCACCTCGCTCCTGACCGTGGTGGCCGCGGCCGCACTCGTCGCGGCCCTCAGCGCCCTGACCGGCAGCCTACTCGACGCCATCTCCGCGACCATGCTCATCATCCCGGCAGGTGCCGCCCTGGGCTACTTCGTCCTCATGTTCCGCTCCCCCAAGGTCACGGCCCGTGAGCGCACCCACCTGCGCGCCTACATCCCCCTGTGGATCGGCGCGGTCCTGTTCTTCATGATCTCCGAGCAGGCAGCCGGCAAGATGGCCACTTTCGCCAAGGACAACACCGACGGCACTATCCCGTGGCTCGGCTGGGCCATCACACCCGAGACCTACCAGTCCATCAACCCGGCCACGATCGTCATCCTGGCACCATTCATCGGTTGGCTCTTCACCCGGCGGGCGGGCAGGTTCCCCTCCACCATCATGAAGTTCGCGATCTCGGTGCTCATCATCGGGGGATCGGCCTTCATCCTGGGCTACGGCTTCCAGATCTGGCCAGGCGGCGCAAAGCTGTCCCCCTGGTGGTTCCTGGCGATGGTCTTCATCATCCAGACCGTCGCCGAGCTCTTCCTGTCCCCAGTGGGCCTGTCCACGACGTCGGCGCTGGCACCCAAGAACTTCGCCTCCCAGACAATGAGTCTGTGGCTGCTGACGACGGCCACCGGTCAGGGGCTGGCCGGCTTCATCATCTCCAGGACGGAGAACATCGCGAACTCCACCTACTACTACGGCCTGGGGGCCGTGACGGTCGCAGTGGCCATCATCCTGTTCATCGTCGCCCCGTGGACGGAGCGGAAGATGGCCGACGTCGGGGTCACCTCCCAGGACTAGTTCGCAGGACTAGACACGGCTAGGCCGCCGCGAGCTCGTAGGTTAAGGGCACTGTGCTGTCTCCTCACTTTTGAGACATGTGGGTGTCATGACGTCTGAGGCACTCGCTCGGGCGGAAACCCGGGGCAAGCTGGTGGTCCTGGGGTCGAGGACGGGACGAAGGGAAGAGGCCTGGCGGGTCCTGGCAGGTCGCTGGTGTCCATGGTGCTGACATTAAAGGCGTACCGGCGCGGCACGCCGGAGAGAAACCGCAGTATTCCAACGATTCCCGCTGGGTGCGCCGACGTCGGGCCCGCTAATGTCAGCGCTGTGGACACCGGGCCGCGCAGGAGTGAGTCCGGGGTTCGTACGGCAGAGCCCGGTCCCTCCGTCACAGGTCCGTCCCCACCGTCCCCTGCCCGTCGCCTGCGCTGGGGCCTGGAGGCTATGGCTCGACGCCGGTCCCGCCCAGAGTTGGTCCGAGTCGGCCCGGGTCGGCCTGCTCCACGAGGGTCGGGATCCACTGGCCACGGGTTGTGCGTACTGCACGAAGGCCCCACCTACCCAAAGTGCATCCAACCCTCCTCCAGTAGCACCCCACCCTCGTGCAGTGCATCCAGACGACGCCGGCAACCACCAGAGCGACTGGGGCAGCCCCTCTGACAGGTCGAAACAGCAGCTCTCCCATCTGGCAGACGCACTCACCGGTGTCTTGAGAAGTCATGACATCCGAAACTCTCAGAAGTCATGAGACAGCACATGAGCGCCGGGGGACAGTGCTCGATCCCTATGGTGCGTCCACGCGGGGCACGTCGCAGAAGGGATGGTGAACGGTGCCCATCGGAGAACGCGAATCGGCGCCGCGGCCGCTACTACAGTGACGAAGGGCCGATGGTGGGGGCGTGGATTGCTCTCCCATCGTGCCTGCGACCTGCAGCGGCGTGGAAGGTGCGGAGTATGAAATGGCAGGACAACGACCTCGGTGGCGGTCGGGGGGACCTGTTCGACGAGACGCTCGGGAAGTCGATGCGGTGGTGGGCGACGGAGACGTCTGATGGGCGCCTGCTCCTGCGACGCTCGGTGATGATCCGCTGCTGTGCGCTGCTGGCGCTCGCGGTGGGGGTGCCCGGCGTGGTCTACAACGCGCTGCCGCTGATGAGCCCCTACATCACCGAATATGAAGCCAATGACGCCAGGATCTGGGTGATTATGTTCGGTATTCCGGTGGTCTGGGCGATCAATACCCTGCGGCGTCGGACGGTGCTGAGCCAGGACGGCATCGCCATGCGACGACTGCTGTTCACCGAGCGTCGTCCTTGGGCGTCGGTGGGCTCGAGGTTCACGCTGTCGACGCTCAACCTGACTGACGGGCCGTCGTCGTACGGCGGATTCATTGAACGGACTCGGATCGCCATCGAGAACGGCGACGGCGATGATGCCATTCGGCTTCCCGGATGCGTCATCGGGATGACATGGGGGAGCTCTGAGGACCGCGCCGCTGCGGCTGTGGGGGACTTGCAGTACTACATCTACGCGCGGGGGTGGGGTGTTTCGGAGGAGGCCGCTGTCAGCGAGGACCCTCATCTTGTGGTGGCCCGGGGCCGGCATGGCGCGGAGAAGATGCTGCAGCGCAGTCGTCTGGTGTTCTGCACCCCGCTCTGGCGCAGAATCAAGGAGCACCTGTGCAACGGCGGGCTTTTCCTCATCGGCATGGGGGTGCTGTTCCTGGTGATCGGTGGTCAGCAGTTGTTCTTCCAGACGAAGCCGCTCAGCGGTTCGGATATCGCTTTCGCGGTGTTCTGTCTTCTGCTCGGACCGGTGACCATGGCGTATCCGCTCTACAAGATCTACGAGTGCTTCCAGCGGGTCGTCGTGGACGAGCAGGGGATTCGCGTGGGAAGACGCTCGTGCGTCTGGCCGGAGTCCCGCTCCGGACTGTTCGTTGCGGGGGACCGGATCTTCGTCGTCTATGGCAATGGGAAGCACCTGGCCCTGGATGGCGCCGGTGTCACGTGGGGGAGCTTTCAGCGCCGGCAGGAGCAGCTGGTCGCCAGGTGTGAGGCGATCTGGCTCTGGGGGGTCGCCCATGGCGCGACCCGGGAGACCGGCCGTTATGTCCCCCTCGCGGATGAAGGCATGCAGGAGGAGCGAGAGATCCTCGAGCGCGGGATCGGTTTAGCGGTTCCTCGCCAGGGTCAGTACCATTGGGTATAGAGGGAATTGCGCCTAAACACTATAGGTGTATAGGGGTACGTCAGGAGTATTTGGTGTTTCCGCCGAAGCCAAGTACTGCCAGCTAATGCATACCCTGTTTGGCAAGTTGATGTTGTGCAGGTCTTTTGGAGGTCCAAGGCGATTGTCGTTTTGATTGCCTTGGAGTAGCATTGGCCACATGTCTCGGGTGTCTTCGAAGAAGAAGTGTGATTCGCACGGCTGCTGTAACTGTTTCCAATACGCAGCGGAAGCTTGCGTAGAGACGGAGCAGAAATCGTTTAACCTCGTTAGGGAATGTGCGACCTGCGTGCGAGATTGGCTCGAGAACGGTATTCTAAATCGTCGGGTAGATGAAAGTGTGGACGATGAGGAGGGTTATGTCCCGTATGTTGAACTGAAGTCGAACGTAAAGCCAGCCTTTGTGTTGTGCTATCAGATGCTGGTGATGTCGCCAATACTGTTTTTGTTTGCAGGTTACATTTCTGTATGGTTTGCCTCCGGGCAAGGTGGTGTGACTATCGATGGAATTAAATCGCTGTATGAACAATCCTCGTCTCCCTCGTTTCGGGAGGGTATCGTTGGTGTTTGCGGACCTGTGATCGGCGCAGTGCTGGCTTTGGCAGCTTTCTCTTGGGTGCGCCACCAGAGACCCGAAAATCCTAGTTATACCCGAGTGTGGGTTACCGACATTCTTGAAGACTCTTTGAAAGAGATGGCGTCTTATGCTGCCGTGGTAGTGTTGTCGGCGTTATTTGGGACACTCACTATGATGTATTGGGTGAGCATTTTCTCTGCGAGGCGGGGCGGCGACCCTATGGGGAGTGAGCTCCTTATCGGAGTGGTGCTCATCGTCCTATCGGCGGTTGTTTATTTGGCGCCACTGCTCTTAAGTGCGACTGGAAACGTCGTGCAGCGTGAGCGCGTGCGCACCCTGCAGGACATCGTCAGTTATTCGCGTTTAATGTTCGTTTCTCAGGGATGGGGTGATTGTAGAAAAATATCTCAAATAGGATGTGTGGCAAGGTTTGCTTTGATTTTCTTTGTCGCTTCGTTTTCTATGGGGATTTCTTGGTGGATGTGCGGCGGAAGGACTGTTTCGGCGCTTGCTATCGGAGGGTATGTCGGGGTTGTTGCGGTCTACTTCGTTCAGACGAAAATTTACTTCTCAATTAAGTTGTCCATCAGAGGTTGGATTCAGAAGGCCGTCTTTATGGTGGTCGCCAGTTTCTTTTGCTTACTCTTAGTTTTGATATTCTGGCTGGGGATGTATGAAGTTAGCGGTCGCCCGATTCAATCATTACTTGCGGCGGTGGCTGGACTTTGGTGGATTATTCCAATGTACTTTTATGGGATCCTTCGTCGGCTCCCGGTACTGGCTGGCCTGAATGGAATGCGCTTTCGTAAGGAAATAGAGGGGCTTTCGCATGGCTATGAGAGGTTGTTTTATGATGAGGGTAGGGCTGGTCAGGATGCCGTTGCAATAGTAAATGAGGTGCTTCCTGCTGGAATTGTGGTTCGCCGTAAAGTTGGGAGTAGGCTAAGTTGGGCAAAGACATGGTCCCAACGGTCGGTTATGGTGGTCCCGAAGGTGAGAAAATCTCGTAAGGCCGGTTCTCGTGATATCGATCTTCGGTCTTATATAGAAGGGATATTTGATATTATTCTCCCTGGTTCTGAAGTGTCGGCGCTTTCTTTGCAGGCTCGCTCTCCTATAGATACAGTAGATGAGTGGCACGTCGAGTCTTCATATTGATATATTGAGTGGGGAATTATCGCATAGCGACGCCCTTGAGGGTGTTAGTTGACTCGCGCCATATTTGCCTATATCAAATCTGCTGGACTGTATCGTGTAAGCATTGTGCTAGCGGAGTGATGTGGTTAAATTCAGAGAACCTTGGTTTTTCCATTCTAGTATGGTTTTGCTGGTTCTTTGTGTTTTTTGGGGGGCGTCAGTGGGGTAATTTCGTTGTTGGGGCAGTCGGTCTCACCCGGGAGTTGCTCCTATGTGAGTTATTTAGTGAATCGTGAAATATAAGTATTCCAGAAGGTGAGAAGGTGGGGTAGTGGGGCGGTTTGCATACCCTTCGCATATCATGGATTGCACCTGAAGCTCACCTGCCGATGCGTGGTTATGTCCCAATGTGCGCCCGGAACCTCTCAAGGAGCTGAACCACCTTGTCGTTGATGAGAAAAGTAAGGAATCCTAGGTTTAGGGAGACCGTGCTTCACGGCGCCTTGAGGTTTCGTCCCTCAATGCTCTCAGATGTAACAAACTGTCACATTCTGTTGGTTTCTCGTTGAGGTTAGCCGACTTGATTCTGGGCGGCCAGGGCCCGGTGGCGCCAGATCAGCAGGATGGTGGCAAAGATCCAGCAGATCGCTCCGGCGGCCAGGCCGGCGACGAGGGGCACCGCGAACTTGCTGAACGTGAGGGTGGGGCCCACGAGGATCGCGTCGGTGTCATCCAGGCCCTCGCATGAGACCCGGTAGTCTCCCGACTTGTCGGCCTTGAACGTGAGAACCGAGCTGAAATCGCCGTCGTTGTTGGAGATGTTCATCCCGCCGCCGGGGGAGGTGCGGACCTCCTTGCCGTCAGGGTCCACAACGGTGCAGTTGTTGGCGGCGGCGGTTCTCGATACGTATAGAGCACGTTCGTCGTTGCTGCTCAGGCTGACCTGCTGCCCGTTGGTGACGACGTCACCGCTGGTGGCAATGCTGGCGACGGCGATGACCGACCCGATGCCCCAGATGGCCAGTCCCATCAATGGGCCGATGACGAACAGGATGATCGCCACGACCAGTTTTCCGACGTGCGTCTGGCGGGGGCGCTGCTGCCCATAGGGAGGCACGGCCTGATACTGGGGCTGGTACGGGGGCTGATTCTGGGGAGCTGACATCGGTCCGTCTTCTGGGTGTGCTTCAACTGCCGTTGTAGCGTAGCAAGTCAGGTATTCGGTGACCCGGCCTGTTTCAGGGCCTCAGCCGGCGGTTCCTTCGACGAAGGAGACTCCGCGCTCTTCGGTCGCGCGGAGTAATCGCTTGTCGCGTGTCCACAGGCGGGCTCCAGGAACCAGCATGGCAGAGCCGAGCAGGTGCGCATCGACTGGGCTGAGTCCCCGGCCCCACAGTGCATGAGCTGCGACCAGAGCCAGCAGCTCGTCATGTGAGAGGACCGGGAACTGGCGGAGGTGCGCTAAGTGCTTGAGGACGTCATCTCTGGCCCTGAGTGACCCCATCGCCAGCTCCTCCGCCACGAGTGGATGGGCCCCGATCTCGTCCTCGTGCAGCAGGCTGACGAGTACTGGGTCCGAGTGGTGGAAGTGATCGATCCATACCGAGGTGTCGACAAGGATCACTGGCTGGCGCTCCGACGTCGTGGAGCGGCGCTCGCCGTCCGATCAGAGCCGCCGAGAGCCGCAAGGCGGCGTGCGTTCTCCACCCTGACCAGGGTCTCCAGACCGGCACGCAGCAACTCGGTGCGCTCGGTGATGCCCGTGAGCTCCTGCGCGGTGGCAATGAGGTCGTCACTGAGTGTCACGGTGGTTCGCACGATACCTCCTACACCAGAATCATCACCAGATGATGCAGATTCTAGTGCATCTGCCATGTGATGACCAGTGATCGGTCATGAGCTGACCGATCTCGCTCGACGGAGCGGGCAGCCACTTCGGGCTGGCGACGATGCCGGACAGTGGGTTGGAGATGAATAGGAAGAGATGGGCCCTCGTTCTGGAGATCACCGCTGTGTAACGTGTTGTCATGCGCCAGTACCCACCTGACGGGCTCTTCTCGCCGGGCTCGGCCCGCTTGGTTCCGGCCGTCGACGACGTACAGACGGGGTGGCTGCTCGACGAGACCGCCGCCGACTTGGCACTGCGAGCCACCCGGTACCTGCGCACCCGTTTCCGTGAACGTGTCACCATCGGAGACCTCTCCGCTCACCTCGCCTACAGCCCCTCCCACCTCACCCGGGTCTTCACGTCCGTCGTCGGCACCTCGCCCATGGACTACCTGGCTGCTTGGAGACTGCAGGAGGCCAAGCACCTCCTCATCACCCACCGACTGGGTGTGGCCGAGACCTGCCACGAGGTCGGCTACAGCTCAGTGGGCACCTTCAACCGCCGTTTCCTGCGCGACGTCGGGACCCCACCCGGTTCTCTGCGTCGCATCGCCGACCGGATTGCCGAGCGGACCCTGCCTGCTGTGAGCCTCCTGGTCCCGGCAGCGGGAAGAATCCGCATCCGGCTTGATATCCCCGAGGAGATGCGCCGCACGCTCGGGCCGGCCCCCTATCAGTGGGTCGGCACCTTTCCCCGCCCCGTCCCCAGCGGACTGCCAACCAGCGGCACACTGCGCCGACACATCGACGAGATCGAGCTGCCCGTGGTCCCAGGCTCCCCCTGGCTCCTCGCCACCATCTTTCCCGACGGCGCCGACGTTCACGAACAGCTGGCCCCCATTAACCCCCTTGTCGCGCGCCTGCGTGTCCCCGAGGAGCCCGTCGCCGGCCCCGTCACCCTGCCGGTGCGTGCCGCTCTCCCCTGGGATCCGGCGGTCCTCGTGGCGCTGGCGGCGATGGTGGTCTGACGGTCGTCTGAGATGGCCTGAAAAGGGCGCCGCTCAAGAGAGCAGGATCGGAGTCGTCCGCTGTGTGCCGGTCGGTCTACCGTCATGGAACGTCAAGATGTCCCTCGACATGCAGCTGGATACGCAAAGGAGCCACCGATGACCGACGCCACCGCCAATGCCCAGCCCGCCGAGCGCCTTGCCGGCTTCCCCCGCTGGATCGAGCTCTACTCCCCGGACATCGACGCTTCGGCTGCGTTCTACCGGGACCTTCTCGGCTGGGAGATCACCCGCGCCGAACCGGGCGAGCCGCTGACCACCGAGGTGCATCACGGAGGCCGGCTCATCGGCTCCTTCGAGCCCGCCGAGGACGCGCCCGGGGACCCCGGCTGGCGGGTGAGCTTCATGGTCGACGACGTACGTGCTGCAGCCGGCGCTGCTGAGAGCGCCGGCGGGAGCGTCGTCGTGGAGCCCACCGGCGTCTCGGAGACCATGGCCTACGCCCTCGCCGCAGACCCCGACGGCAACGTCGTCGGACTCCTGCAGGACGAGGACTGCGAGGGGCCCTACCCCTACCAAGCCGGGATGCCGGTGTGGTTCGACGTCCTGGCCAGTGACCTGGAGCCAGCCGAGCGCTTCTACCGGGAGACCGCCGGGTGGCCCACCCGCCGGCTGACCATCGCCAACCAGGAGCAGGACTTCTACACGAGCGTCGTCGGGGGCAGATCCGTGTGCGGTGTCGGTCGGGCCGGCTACTTCGGGGCTGAAGAGGCCCCCACGTGCTGGCGCATCTACTTCGGGGTTGAGGACGCCGACGCCGCAGCCCAGCGCGTGCGTGAGCTCGGGGGAACCGTCATCGTCGAGCCCTTCGACTTCACCTTCGGGCGCATGGTGGAGGTCGCGGACCCGCACGGCGCGCGCTTCCTGCTCACCACCTTCTGATCCTCACGCGATAGTCGGGCGGGGCCACTGGTGGTCTCGCCCGACTGTGTCCGATCGTTGACAAATGAAACTCGCGATACCGCGCCGATAGGTATGGGGTGATCCTGGCGTATTGTTTGAGTTTCTGTTTCCTGACCAAAATCAGGTTGGTGCAAGCTGCGTCGGCGGTAATCTGGGTGACTCCAGTAGGGTGGTGTTGACTTTCGTGCGAGCTGGCTGTAATAATTTAGTATGCGATATGCATTAGGTGATGATCTGGAGCGCGGCGGCCTTCCTAAAGTTGGTGGATGGGTATTTTTGACTTCCCTTCCGTTGGTTGTTGCTCTTATCCTCGCGGTAGTGGTGGCCCCATTGGGGTGGGGTGGCAGTCGAATGATCTCTATTGTTTTGCAGATCGCAAGCGCCAGGGCCGAACTGCTTCCCATCCTAATCGGTTCGCAACTTGGAGTGTCAGCCTTGGTTGTCGCTATGACTCAGTTTCGGCCTGAGCGATGGCGTGGAACTCCGAAAGAGTTGGGTGACTGCTGGTTGCGTGAAGTGAGGCTGGTTGCATCTCAAGAAAATCGTTATAAAGCAGCTTCAGTGGGGCTCGCATGCATATCAAGTATTGTCGTGTTCGGTGTTGCTGCCTGCGTCTCTCAAAGGCTGGATGCTGGTGGTATCTTGCTTTTGGTGGTTGTATGGGGGGTGCACGCCGTTTCCTCTGTCGTTTTAATTATGATGCCGATGGTGGGTGTTGCTGACATAACTGACTACTGGGAATCGCTTACTCGGTTGGCATGCATTGCCGAAATGTGGTCAGGCGAGTTGGAGGTGGCTAAGAAGGAGATCGAAGGGGGTGGGGTGCCGCTGGGCGTGCACTTAAAGCGATGGAGGGGTATTATTTCGCTGACCGCTTTGTTTGTTTTATTGATGATTGTTGCTATTGTTGGTCGATCTTGGTTTAGCTTACCGACGGGGGTGTTGCTGCAGGTTGGCGTAATTGCGATGTTAGTTGATGCTGCTATCTTGGCGGCTGGTGCTGGACATGTTAGGTGGAGTGCTTTTAAATATCTTGCGATACTGTTTTGGCCGTCGTGGATCATCATGGCGCTTCAGGCTATATTATTTGAAATTGATTTTGTTGCGACCGGACTGAAATCTTCTCTGGCAAAATGTGTGACAGGTGCTGTGGCTGCGATAGTGGCTCCCCCGGTTCTTATCGTGCTTTTCATGCTTGCTCTGGGTGTTCGCTGCATGTGGGGGCGATTTGATTTCCTAAGGGCGTCGTTGAGGGTCAACTGGGTCGCAGATATAAGGTCCCAGTGTCGATATGGGATTAAATGCTCTACTGATGAACGGGAAGCGATTGAGAGATCCTTTGTGAGGTTGGCAAATCAAAGAAAGGAAGGTCTCGCTAAATCTGTTAAAGAGTCGGTCCTGTTGCCCTTTGTTTCCAAGTGACGACGTGGTGAGCAAGAGGAAGATGCTGAGTCGGGCGGGACCACCAGTGGCCCCGCCCGACTGAGTCCGGAGAGCGAGGGCGCTGGAGATGCTGTGAAAGAGCAGAAGGAAGCACCCTCATGGCCGGATACGGCCCAGGTTACTCCGCCTGCCGGCCCTCGGCGCTCCCGTCCGCGGCAGAGCCCGCCTCGGCCGCGACCTCCGCGGAGCCCAGCAGCGCCAGGATCCGCTCGGTCTGCCACGGCAGGATCCCGCCCTCACCGAAGACCAGCTTGGCCTCGTCGGGGTCCTCGACGACGTCGTCGGCCAGGAGCCCCAGCAAGTGCGCCAGCGGCATGCGCCGCCCCTTCAACAGGTCAAGCAGGTGGGCCAGGACCCGGTTGCTGCTGCGATCCAGGTTCGCCACCTGGTGCTCGCCCACCCCCACGGGCAGGTCCCACCAGATGAGGCGGCGCTCAGCGAGGTCGATGACGAAGGGCGTCGCGTTGAACGTGGGAGAGACCAGGTCGAGGCGCTGCATGACGGTGGAGGCCTCGAAGACCTCGCCGCTCTGGGGGTCCGTGCCGCGGGCCATCGTCCCCGCCCAGCACTCGGGCACCTCACTGAGCCGGTGGTGGGAGAAGGAGTGGACCGTCATGACGACGTAGCGCCACCCCTGCCGCAGCGCCTCGGCCAGGGTGACATCGATGAACTCGGCCGCCCCGTCGGGCGCCGAGGTGAGGTCGCCGGAGTGCACGGCCGCCGTCGAGCGCAGGTTGTAGTAGGCGATCTGCTCGGTGCTCGTGAAGTCCTCGGAGACGAAGAAGGCCGACAGGTCCAGATCCACCCGGGTATCCCTGTCCTCGGCGGCGTCAGGTCCGGCAGGCCCCGGGGCCTTGGGATGGGCCTCCGGCAGGTCGCGCCAGTGCAAGAAGAAGCGGATCGTCTCGCCCTCGGGCAGGGGCAGACGGGTGCCGCGCCCGGCCGTGCGCATACCCGGTGAGGCCGAGCGCAGTCCCACCGGAGTCGTGTAGCCCTCGTACATCCCCTGGTCGACGGCGATCCGCCCCAGCCGCTTCCGCTGCCGTAGGGCTTCCTCGACGGCGCGAACCACCGCCGCGTCGGCCGGGCCTGGTCGGCGGGTGGAGGGGATGAGCGTCGTCTTGGTGCCCGTGGCCGCCTTGATGGCAACCACCCGCCACGGCAGGGCGTCCGGCCCGGGGGAGGAGAAGTACTCCCACAGGCGCACCAGAACCGGCAGGGCGACCTCGGGCGCGACCCGGGCGAACTCGGCGACCACGCGCTCGCGGGCGGCCTCATCGACGCACAGCCGCAGCAGGTGGTTGAGTCGGCGGGCGAAGACCCCTGGGCGGGTGGACAACAGGCGAAGAGCACTTTCGACGTCGCGGTGCGCCAGGGCCTCCTCCAGGCGGGAGGTGAAACCCTCTTCGGCACCCCCGGAGGCGACCTGGTGAAGCAGCGCGACGGCGCGCGGGAAGCGACGCGCGTAGTCGCCGGGCCGCAGGTGGCGGGCCAGCCGCTTCCACCGCTCGCAGCGCCGAGCCATCTCCTCGGCCGAGTCCCGGCTGTCCTGGGCCTGCCCGACGGCGTCGAGCAGCCCCAGCAGCCGGCGCCGCTGCGCACGGGAGAAGGAGGGGAACCTGCACGGCTCAGCCAGGGAGACGTCGCCGCCCGCCAGGGCGACCGCCAGGCGCAGCACGTCGGTGACGGTGCGGTAGGAGTCGGAGAAGTCCAGGTCGGGGAAGGTGACGGTGAGGACGGCGAGGTTCTCCTTGACCGCCACGTGTGGCGCCGCCTCGGGGCCGAAGTCACGCAGGGCCGTCAGGTCCGCGCGGTCCTGGGCGCTGAAGGGGGTCGCCTGGGCGATGAGGTCGGCCACGATCCGCTCCAGGTTCTGCGCCGTGGCCAGGCCCAGCTCGGTGAGGGCGCCGTCGTCTCCCGGCAGGGGCTCGCGGGGGCTGGGCCGGTAGTCCGGCAGGATCCGGACCCCGACGACGTCGCCCAGGTAGTGCAGTGCGGCATTGACCAGCAGCGTGGCCTCGGAGGCGGTGCGGACCTGGATGGGGAAGTCGGGGTAGAAGGGCCGGTAGTCGGCGGCCGGGGAGCCGGAGGTGAGGCGGGCGGCGGCGTTGACCAGCGCCCAGGCCTGCTCGGGGCGGGTGAGGGCTGCCCGGGCCGGGTCGGAGAGCCGGTAGCCCAGGGCGCGCAGCGTGGTCAGGGCCGCGTCGACACCCGCGTCGCTGCCCCGCTGCGGCGCGGGCCCCTCCTTCTGCGGTGAGGCGGAGCGCGACGGCACCGGCCCACCGGTGGTGGGCGGGACATAGACGGCCCCGAGCCGGCGGATCGTCACCGCGTTGAGCTCCGCGGTGGCATAGGTACCAGGGACGCCGCCGACCGCTGCCCCGGCTTCTGTGTCGACCGCCGTCGTCGCAGAGGACTGATTGACTCCCACCGGGCCTCCTCACACCTCGCCGCCCAGGGACTCCGCGCCCCGGAACGTTCCGATCCTAGCGGTCCTGACGTACTTGTTATGCTGAGATTCGCACGAGAGGTCAGTTCATCCGTGGCTTGGCTGGTACGAGTGATTCTTCAGGCGCAATGGGGTGCGGGGATTCAGGGCAATCTTTCGCAGTTGAAGGATCGCTGCAGGTTCATGTCAAGGAATGCGTGTTGCTTAGAATGATGAGCAATCAACTGCCTTCGCTTGCGAATGTAGAAGTGTGAGATCTCAGCGTATGAGGTACGTAACCGTGCTCTAAGCGAGGAGAGGGGATTGAGTTATGGGGCGGCGTGATGTGCGATTGGATTCACTTCGTGAGATGGAATCCAAGGAGGGTGTGTTAGTAACGCAAATTAAGGTAGCCAAATCCCTCCTGCAGTTCTCTGCTCTCGTGGCTGTTTCAATGGTTCTCGTGATGCTCATCCTCTTTTCGGTGCCAGTAGAGGCGACGCGGGTGGGGGTGTTGCGTTGGTTGTGCATTGTTGAGGCAACGCTCAGAGGCTGGGGGTTCGGGAGTGCCGATAGTGGGTTTCGCGACAATCTCATCTCAATCATTTTGGCGATAGTTCCGATGGAGTTGGCAATATATGGGACGACATGGGTTGCAGGGGAGAGGGGGAAGAGGGGGGACATCGTGTTGATTGGCTGCAGGATGTGGTAGATAACGAAAAAAGGGAGTTGGTGGCATCCCTGCTATTGTATGTGAGTGGCTATGTGTGTGGCATGGCGCTTCTGGTATTTTGGGGTGACGTGTTACTGAAACGTCAGCCCGGCGCGGATGTGGTGGTGGCATCCTTCATGTCGGCGACATATGTATTCGCTGCAACGATTCCTGCGCTGATGAAGGTGAGATCTACCATTTCCGTTGGCGGCTATGCTCGAAACCTCCTCCTGCTTCGCAGGATTGCAAAATGGAGGTACTACCATGGTGTTTCGCCTAGATGTGGCGGTTTTGGTGAGGTGTTTCAGGTTAAGGGGGGTGGTGTGGGGAAGCAGTTCTGGTTCGGCTTCACACTCATTGCTGCCGTCTCGAGTCTACCTGCATTCATGTTGTGGCACTCGCTCACTACTCATCCTCTTGGGCGGATTGAGCTTCCAGGATATGTCTCGTTGACTATGATCGTATTTGGGTGTGTTGCATTGTGGGCTGGCATCTTTTCTTTTATAAATGCCTCGGCTTTCTGGGTGAAGGTTCGGGGTTTGGGTATGGAACCGACCTGGCGATGGCATAGTGGGCTCACTGCGGTCGTCATTGCATTTTTTGGTGGTGCTATGCAGTCGCGAGGGTACTATTCGTTCTTTGGGAATTGGTGGCTTGCGTCCATGAGTGTTGTCGGGGCTAATATTATTGCGGCAGTGCTTGTGTGGAGGACGCTGCGAGACGAAAGGGAGTTATCGTTGTATCCCTTTGTTCTCGAGTGTGTCATGGTCGCGCAGCGAGGAGTGGCTGAAGGGGTGGTAGATATGTTTGCGAACGGCGACGGAGAGAGTTATTCAGCGGTTGCTGATCTGATTGTCCCTGATAAATTGTTTTTAGATGGAAATAATTTGAGTCTTCGAGACTTCGTCAATGAAATGATGGCCTTCGATGACGCTTATGTAGGGATCTTGCCGAGCGACCGATGTGGACATCAATCCGGGATGACTTCTGGGGGTGACGACCTCCGGGGATGCGACGCTCCAGGGGCGCGCGGGGCCCGCGATTCCGGGCCTCATGCGGCCTCCATCATTTAGGCTGTCGCCGTGAAGATCCTGCTCCTCGGCTCCGGCGCGCGCGAGCACGCCCTGGCCCGTGCCCTCGCCCGTGATCCGCAGACCTCCGAGCTCATCGTCGCTCCGGGAAACCCCGGGACCTCGGCCATTGCCACGAACCTCAACATCGACCCCGGTGTTCCCGAGGAGGTCGTGGCCCTGGCCACGCAGATGAAGGCGGACCTTGTCGTCGTCGGCCCCGAGGCGCCCCTGGTCGCTGGTGTTGCCGACGCCGTGCGCGACGCCGGGATCCCCTGCTTCGGCCCCGGCGCGGAGGCCGCCCGCCTGGAGGGCTCAAAGGCCTTCGCCAAGGAGATCATGACCGCTGCGGGCGTCCCCACCGCCGAGGCCGCCGTGTGCACCACCGAGGCCGAGCTGTCCGCAGCCCTGGACCGCTTCGGGGCCCCCTACGTTGTCAAGGAGGACGGCCTGGCCGCCGGCAAGGGCGTCGTCGTCACCGACGAGCGTCCTGTCGCCCTGGCCCACGGCCACGCCTGCCTGACCCGCGGCAGCGGTCGCGTCGTCGTCGAGGACTACCTCGACGGCCCCGAGGCCTCCGTGTTCTGCGTGTGCGACGGCGCCACCGTCCGCCCCCTGGCCCCCGCCCAGGACTTCAAGCGCCTCCTCAACGACGACGCCGGCCCCAACACCGGCGGCATGGGCGCCTACTCGCCCCTGTCCTGGGCTCCGGCGGACCTCACCGAGCAGGTGGTGCGCGAGGTCGCCCAGCCCGTCGTCGACGAGATGGCCCGCCGCGGCACCAGCTTCATCGGCCTGCTCTACTGCGGCCTGGCCCTCACCAGTCGCGGCCTGCGCGTCGTCGAGTTCAACGTGCGCTTCGGCGACCCCGAGACCCAGGCCGTCCTGGCCCGCCTGACCTCCTCCCTGCCCGAGCTGCTCCACGCCGCCGCCACCGGTCACCTCGCCGAGGCCCCCGAGCCCACCTGGTCCGAGCAGAGTGCCGTCGACGTCGTCATCGCCGCCCCCGGCTACCCCGGGACCGTCACCACCGGCGGCACCATCACCGGGATCGAGGCCGCCGAGGAGCTCGACGACGTCCACGTGCTGCACGCCGGCACCGGCACCACCGAGCGCGGGGAGCTGGTCGCCGTCGGTGGGCGGGTCCTGTCCGTCGTCGCCCTGGGAGCAACCCTCGAGGCGGCGCGGGAACGCGCCTACGAGGCCGTCGAGCGCATCAACCTTGAGGACGCCCAGTACCGCACCGACATCGCCCGGGCGGCCAGTGAAGGCAGAGTTAGCAGCGTCAGCAGCGTCGGCAGCGCTGCCAGCGCCGACGAGGCCGAGTAGAGCTCCTCACCGTCGCGACCATGGCGCGCGGCTCGCCGTGCGCTGAACCCAGGAAGACCACGCCGTCGGACCCGACCACGGGAGGCGGTGCGCGTGACGCACGCACTTCTTCCGAGACCAAACGCACACTGCGTCGCTCTTTCCTGAGGGAGGCCCGCGCCCCCTCGTCGGATGGGAGGTGCGGGTTCCGGCGCCGGTGTTGGCCCACGTCAGCCCCTTGTCCGGCCGGCTGGAACTGGTGGGAGGTGAGAGCCGCTCCCATCCCGTCGGTGGGATTTACTCCGGTCGCCCCCCGACTCCCGCCGACGACCCAACCCGGATGAATGCTTGCAATGGCGCGGTATTTGGATGATCCTCCAAGGGTGAACCCTGCGGGGGACGCCGCGGACCGGAACCGGACACAGGGTGCCCGCCGATGGCAGGATGGGGGCATGACTCAGTCCGCGAGTTCCGCCTCAGTCGGTCCCAGTGCCTCAGCAGCCGGCTCCCTGCCTCCCACCGTCCCCGGGTGGGAGCACCGCTCCAGCGGCAAGGTCCGGGACGTCTACGCCCCCACCTCCGATGGCCCGTGGGGTGGGCAGGACGTGCTCCTCGTGGTCGCCTCGGACCGCATCAGCGCCTACGACCACATCCTGGCGACCCCGATCCCGGACAAGGGCAAGGTCCTCACGGCCCTGAGCGCCTGGTGGTTCGAGCAGCTCGCCGACGTCGTCCCGAACCACCTCGTCTCCCTCGACGTTCCCGCCCAGGTCGCCGGCCGCGCCATGATCTGCCGGCGGCTGGAGATGTACCCGGTCGAGTGCGTGGCCCGTGGCTACCTCACCGGCTCCGGCCTGGTCGAGTACCGACAGGGCCGCTCCGTCTGCGGCGTCGCCCTGCCCGAGGGCCTGACCGAGGCCTCCCGCCTGCCCGAGCCGATCTTCACCCCCGCCGCCAAGGCCGAGCTCGGGGAGCACGACGAGAACGTCACCTTCGAGCGCGTCGTCCAGATGGTGGGGGACGGCGCCGCCACCGCCCTGCGCGAGACCACTCTGTCCCTCTACTCCCGGGCCGCCCAGATCGCCCGGGACCGCGGCATCATCCTGGCCGACACCAAGTTCGAGCTCGGCACAGACGCCGACGGCGACCTGGTTCTGGGCGACGAGGTCCTCACCCCCGACTCCTCCCGCTTCTGGCCCGCCGACGCCTGGGAGCCCGGCCGGGTCACCCCCTCCTTCGACAAGCAGTACGTGCGCGACTGGCTCACCTCCCCGGCCTCCGGCTGGGACCGGGACGGCGACCAGGAGCCTCCGGCCCTGCCCGACGACGTCGTCGAACGGACCCGCGCCCGCTACCTCGAGGCCTACGAGCGGCTGACTGGCTACCCCCTGGAGCTGTCATGACCACGACCTCATCCACCTCGGACCTCCCCGATACCGGGAGCGCCACCCGCGCCTTCAAACCGGGGCCGGGCTTCTACGTCCTGGTCGGCCTCATCGTCCTGACGATCGTGCTGGCGCTGTCGGCCGCCATCACCTCCGCCCTCGGGGCCACCGAGACCTCCCGCGTCCTGGGTGGTATCGCCCTGGTCCTCGTGGGGCTGGGCATGCTCGCCTCCTTGAGGCTCTCCGCCCGCTCCCTGGTGGTCAATGCCCCCCGCCTGCGTCTGGAGCGCAACCGGGTCCGCGCGGCCCGGGCCCGGCAGGGCGGCGAGTCCTCCAAGAAGGGAGGCAGTGCCAAGGGCGCCCGCGGCAAGGGTGCCAAGGGCTCCCAATCCTCCCAGCGGGGCTCGGGAACCGACGGTGCAACCCTGCCCGGCACCGATCTGGCAACGCTCACCGTGCCGGGAACCAAAGTGCTCGTGCCTGAGTCGACAGGTCGGCGTGAGCTGACCACCCTCGACGTGGTCTCCGGCCCCGTCACCACCGCACTGGCCGCGACGTCGCTCGGGCGCGCGGCCGACGAGCGCCTGGCCGGGACCTCCACCGGCGAGACCCTCATCCGTGTCGGCCAGCTCCTGCTCGGCGCCACCGGCTTCGTGCTTGTGGCCCTGGGGCTCGCCTCCATCCTGGGACAGGTGATCTCATGACCCCCCGCGACCGACGTCCCGACAACGAGCAGGGGCCCGTCAATTGGGGCATCATGCCCAAGCGGACCCCACGACCGAAGAGCGCCTCCGCCCGGCCCGGCGGCAACGGGCTGCTTGAGGTCGTCCGCTCCGGCAACAACCCGGCCCCCACCGGCTCGTCCGCCTCGGCTGCCTCATCCGCCTCGGGAGTCTCCGCGGCCTCCGCCGCCGGCTCGGCCGACGGCTCCGCCGGTGCCCACGATGCGGGCGGCGCGGCAGTCATGACGGAGGAGGACCTGCGCTCAGCCGCGGCCCAGGCCATCGCCTCAGGAACCGCTGACGCCGTCGACGCCGCCATCGCCATCGACCTGGCCGACGTGCCCGACGAGCCCACCGGCTGGGCCGGCTCTGCCCTGTCCGCCGGCTCGCCCGCCACCCCGCACGTCGTCGGCGGGCCCTCCAACACCCCCGGGGACCACGGCGAGACCGCCCCGACGGCCGCCCCGGACCCGCTCCCTGCCAGCGCCGGCAGTGCCGCCAGCGCCCCCGGCTCCCCCGCCCCTCAGCAGCGGACTGCGGCCGTCACCGGCGCCGAGAGCCGCTCACCGCGACCCGTCGTGCGACCCACCGCCGTCGACGGGCCCGGCAGCGCACCCCAGACGGGAGCCACCACCACCCGCGTCTTCACCATCTCCCAGGGCAAGCCCGAGGCCGTGCCCAGCGGTGCGTCCACGGCATCCGCTGCATCCGCGGCCTCTGTGGCGGCTGCGCCGTCGGCGACCGCGGCACCGGCCGCACCGGCACCTGCACCAGCGGCACCGGCAGCCTCGGCCCCCAGTGCCTCAGCAGCCCCCTCCGCCCGCGGCCGCGGCTACCAGACGCGCCCCAGTGCCGCCACTACCGCCCCCGCCGCGCCCACGAGCCCGGCGGCCCAGCCCGAGGCCGAGGAGGACTCCGGCATCCTGGCCGAGTCCAGCGCCTGGGAGGCGGCCACCAACGCCCTGGATGCCGAGGAGATCAAAGCCCAGGGAGGCACTGACTGGGGGGTGGGGCGCGGCCCCGCCAAGGGACGCGGACCCCGCCGCTCCTCCTCGGGCACCGACTGGGGCGTGGGGCGTGGAAGCGCCAAGAGCGCCGCTGCCCGAACCCGCTCCCCATGGCCGGCGGCCGTGCGCCGCCAGCGCCTGGCCGGCGTGGCCTTCGCCCTGCTCGGCCTGGTCCTGGCCACCGCCTCAGCCATGAACCTGGCCCGCAACGCCGAGGCCGGACACCCGTGGATCCCGCCGTGGCTCGTCGCGGTCCTCGGCGGCGCCGGGCTGGTGGCCGCTGCCGGGTACCTGGCCTGGGCCGGAGGCACGCCTGTGCGCCGTGAGGCCGAGCGCTGGAAGCCCGGCGTGCTCGATGCCGCCGCCGGCCTGACCACCGGGTCCGTCAAGGTCCACGACCCCGCCCGGCTGGTGGCCCGCGCTCGCGGACCGCTCCTTCCGGGCACCTCCGAGCGCGGCGACGAGACGGCCCCCACTGTGGACTCCGGCCCCACGCCGGTCATGGGCACCTCCACCGTCGACCAGTCCCTCCACGCCCCCGCCGGTGTTGCCGGCGCCGTGGGCGGGTTCATGCTCGCCAGCGCCGTGGTCTGCGCCGTCGTCGCCCTCATCCTGGGCTCCAGCTGGCTCATCGCCACGGCCGCCCTCGCCCTGGGCGGAGTCGTGGCGATTCGGCTGGCCGGCGAGTGGCTCGGCCAAGTCTGAGCCACGTCGAGACGGCAGGCAGTGTCCCGGGCTGCATACAGGTAGTCTTGGGCTGCGCACTCATCCCGCCTGATCCGAGGAGCACCCATGGGACGCATCGTCGTCGAGGTCATGCCCAAGCCCGAGATTCTTGACCCCCAGGGCAAGGCGGTCGTCGGAAGCCTTCCCCGCCTCGGCTTCGAGCAGTTCACCGGGGTGCGGCAGGGCCGTCGCTTCGAGCTGACCGTGGACGGCCCCGTCACCGAGGAGCACCTGGCCGCCGCCC
>ERZ772948.766-NODE-766-length-20638-cov-4.547588_pt1 | contig 20638 bp, 20 predicted proteins | sample MGYA00511945_ERZ772948 | MGnify/ENA primary metagenome ERZ772948 (study PRJEB29015, sample SAMEA2737927) | human oral metagenome | biome: human oral; feature: human-associated habitat; material: dental | place: China | collected 2141 ... | reverse complement strand
TTGAGAGAAGATATCAAAAATTTAGAAATATGGGGGAATATTTTGAATTTGAAGAAAATGGGCAAAATGAGGAATAGTTAAAAAATAAATTTTTAATAACTTTATGATATAATAAGCTGATATAGAATGAAAATTATGTGGAGGGTAAAAAATGAAAATAGCCTTAGATGCTATGAGTGGAGATTTTGCTCCAATATCAACTGTGAAAGGTGCTATTGAAGCTTTAGAAGAAATTGAGGGACTACAAGTAATTTTAGTTGGAAAGGAAGGTATCATAAAGGAAGAATTAAAAAAATATAAGTATGATACAAATAGAATTGAAATTAAAAATGCTGATGAAGTTATAGTAATGACAGATGACCCTGTAAAAGCTGTGAGAGAGAAAAAAGATTCATCTATGAATGTTTGTATAGATTTAGTAAAAGAAAAACTAGCTCAAGCTTCAGTTTCGTGTGGAAACACAGGTGCTCTTTTAGCAAGTAGTCAGTTAAAACTAAAAAGAATAAAAGGAGTTTTAAGACCAGCAATAGCAGTTTTATTTCCTAACAAAAAGGATAGTGGAACTTTATTTTTGGACTTAGGTGCTAACTCTGATTCTAAACCAGAATTTTTAAATCAGTTTGCTACAATGGGTTCAAAATATATGGAAATATTTTCAGGTAAAAAAAATCCAAAAGTTGCACTTTTAAATATTGGCGAAGAAGAAACTAAAGGTAATGAACTTACAAGGGATACATATGCCTTATTAAAAGAAAATAAAGATATAGATTTTTATGGAAATATAGAAAGTACAAAAATTATGGATGGAGATGTTGATGTAGTTGTAACTGATGGTTACACAGGGAATGTATTACTTAAAACATCAGAAGGAGTAGGGAAATTTATATTTCATATAGTTAAAGAATCTATAATGGAAAGTTGGATAGCAAAATTAGGAGCTCTTTTAATTAAAGGAGCTATGAAAAAAGTTAAGAAAAAAACAGAAGCTTCTGAATATGGAGGAGCAATATTTTTGGGTTTAAGTGAACTTTCATTAAAAGCTCATGGAAACTCTGATAGTAGAGCTATAAAAAATGCTTTAAAAGTTGCTAGTAAATTTATTGAATTGAATTTTATTGAAGAACTTAGAAAGACAATGGAGGTAGAATAATGCAAAGCATTGGAATAAAAGGAATTGGATATTATGTACCAGAAAATGTGTTTACAAATTTTGATTTTGAAAAAATTATAGACACAAGTGATGAATGGATAAGAACAAGAACTGGTATAGTAGAAAGAAGATTTGCTTCAAAAGACCAAGCAACTTCTGATTTAGCTCGTGAAGCAGCTTTAAAAGCAATAGAAAATGCTAAAATTAAAAAAGAAGATGTAGATATGATAATACTTGCTACAACTACTCCTGATTATATAGCACAAGGAGCAGCTTGTATAGTACAAAATAAATTAGGATTAACATCAATACCTTGTTTTGACTTAAATGCAGCTTGTACAGGTTTTATATATGGTTTAGAAGTTGCATACTCATTAGTAAAGTCAGGATTATATAAAAATGTACTTGTAATAGGAGCTGAAACTTTATCAAGAATAATAGATATGCAAAATAGAAATACTTGTGTGCTATTTGGAGATGGAGCAGCAGCAGCAATTGTAGGACAAGTTGAAGAAGGATATGGTTTCTTAGGACTTTCAATAGGAGCAGAAGGTGAAGATGATATGATACTTAAAGTTCCTGCTGGTGGAAGTAAAAAACCTAATGATGAAGAAACAATAGAAAATAGAGAAAATTTCGTTATAATGAAGGGACAAGATGTATTTAAGTTTGCAGTTAGCACTTTACCAAAGGTAACATTAGATGCATTAGAAAAAGCTAAATTAGATGTAAATGATTTATCTATGGTATTCCCACATCAAGCAAATTTAAGAATTATAGAATCAGCAGCAAAAAGAATGAAGTTTCCATTAGAAAAATTCTATATGAATTTAAGTAGATATGGAAATACTTCATCTGCCTCAGTTGGAATTGCATTAGGAGAAGCAATAGAAAAAGGACTTGTTAAAAAAGGGGATAACATTGCTTTAACTGGTTTTGGTGGAGGATTAACTTACGGTTCAGCTATTATAAAATGGGCTTATTAGTTTATATAAAATAAAAATAAAATCCTAAGGGGAGGTAAAAATGGGAAAAATTGCTTTTGTTTATCCAGGACAAGGTACACAATATGTTGGAATGGGTAAAGAATTATATGAAAATAATAGTAAAGCAAAAGAATTATTTGATAAAATTTTTAGTTCTTTAGATATTAACTTAAAAGAAGTTATGTTTGAAGGACCAGAAGATTTATTGAAGAGAACAGATTATACCCAACCTGCAATAGTTAGTTTAAGTTTAGTTTTAACTGAACTTTTAAAAGAAAAAGGGATAGAAGCTGATTATGTTGCAGGACATTCTGTTGGAGAATTTGCAGCTTTTGGTGGAGCAAATTATCTTTCAATAGAAGATGCAGTAAAACTTGTTGCAGCAAGAGGAAGAATAATGAGAGAAGTTACTGAAAAAGTAAATGGAAGTATGGCAGCTGTTCTTGGTATGGATGCAGAAAAAATAAAAGAAACTTTAAAATCAGTTGATGGAGTGGTTGAAGCAGTAAACTTTAATGAACCTAATCAAACAGTTATTGCTGGTGAAAAAGAAGCAGTAGAAAAGGCATGTGTAGTTTTAAAAGAAGCAGGAGCTAAAAGAGCAATGCCACTTGCAGTATCTGGACCTTTCCATTCATCACTTATGAAGGAAGCTGGAGAACAATTAAAAGAAGAAGCAAAAAATTATACTTTTAATGTAGGAAAAACAAAAATAGTAGCAAATACAACTGCTGAACTTTTAGAGAGTGATTTAGAAGTAAAAGATGAAATTTATAGACAAAGTTTTGGACCTGTAAAATGGGTAGATACTATTAATAAATTAAAAGAATTAGGTGTTACAAAGATTTATGAAATAGGACCTGGAAAAGTTTTATCAGGACTTATCAAAAAAATTGATAAAGAAATAGAAGTAGAAAATATTGAGTTAATATAGTCATAAAAAAAAGTTGGATAATATACTAAAATAGTGTATAATAAATATAGTTTAATAAGTTTAAGGAGGAGAATATGTTAGACAAAGTAAAAGAAATTATAGTTGAACAATTAGGAGTGGATGCTGATCAAGTTAAACCTGAATCAAATTTCGTAGATGATTTAGGAGCAGATTCTTTAGATACTGTTGAATTAATAATGTCTTTTGAAGAAGAATTTGGAGTAGAAATTCCAGATACTGAAGCAGAAAAAATTAAAACTGTACAAGATGTTATAAACTACATAGAAGCAAATAAAAAATAATTATGTTCCATTAGGAATAAAAATTACGGGGTATATTTATTTATATCCCGTTTTCTTTACATAAATAAAAAATAGGGTAGAGGTGAAAAATGAAAAGAGTTGTTGTAACGGGATTAGGACTTATTTCTTCATTAGGAATAGGTTTAGAAGAAAGTTGGAAAAAACTTATAGATGGTGAAACAGGAATAGATTTAATAACTTCTTATGATACAACAGACCAGCCAGTTAGAATAGCTGGGGAAGTTAAAGGTTTTGAACCAACTGATTATGGAATAGAAAAAAAAGAAGTTAAAAAATTAGCAAGAAATACTCAATTTGCTTTAGCTGCTACAAAAATGGCACTAGAAGATGCTAATTTAAAAATAGATGAAACTAATGCAGATGATGTAGGAGTTATTGTATCAGCTGGTGTTGGTGGAATCGAAGTAATGGAAGAACAATATGGAGCTATGTTGACAAAAGGATACAAAAGAATTTCTCCTTTTACAATTCCTGCTATGATAGAAAATATGGCAGCAGGAAACATAGCTATATACTATGGAGCAAAAGGACCTAACAGATCAATAGTTACTGCTTGTGCATCAGGAACTCACTCAATAGGAGATGGTTTTGATTTAATTCGTCATGGTAGAGCAAAAGCTATGATAGTTGGAGGAACAGAAGCAAGTGTAACTCAATTCTGTATCAATTCATTTGCTAATATGAAAGCTCTTTCAACTAGAAATGAAACTCCTAAAACAGCTTCAAGACCATTTTCAAAAGATAGAGATGGTTTTGTAATGGGAGAAGGAGCAGGAATCTTAATATTAGAAGAATTAGAAAGTGCTCTAGCAAGAGGAGCAAAAATATATGCAGAAATGGTGGGATATGGAGATACTTCTGATGCAAACCATATCACTGCACCAATTGAAACAGGAGAAGGAGCTACAAAAGCTATGAGAGCTGCATTAAAAGATGCAAATATTCCTCTTGAAGATGTAACATATATAAATGCTCATGGAACTTCAACTCCTACAAATGATGTTGTAGAAACAAGAGCAATAAAAGCATTGTTTGGAGATAAGGCAAAAGATTTATATATATCTTCTACAAAAGGAGCAACTGGACATGTATTAGGTGGAGCTGGAGGAGTTGAAGGAGTAATTATTGCAAAAGCAATAGCAGAAGGAATTATACCTCCTACAATCAATTTACATGAAACAGAAGAAGAATGTGATTTAAACTATGTACCTAACAAAGCTATAAAAGCTGATGTAAAAGTAGCAATGTCTAACTCACTAGGTTTTGGTGGACATAATGCTGTTATAGTTATGAAAAAATTTGAAAAATAAAGAAGAGGAAAAGAGATGAAGAATCTATTAGATTTAGAACATAAACTAAACTATTACTTCAATGATAGAAACTTATTGAAAAATGCTCTTCTTCATAAATCACTTGGTAACGAAAGAAAAGAATATAAAAATCAAAACAATGAAAGACTAGAACTGCTGGGAGATGCAGTTCTAGATCTTATTGTTGCTGAATATTTATATAAAAATTATAAAAATGCTTCAGAAGGGACAATAGCAAAATTAAAAGCTATGATAGTTAGTGAGCCAATACTTGCAAAAATTTCTCGGCAAATAGGAGTTGGAAAATTCCTTATGCTAAGTAGAGGAGAAGTGATGTCAGGTGGAAGAAATAGAGAATCTATCTTAGCTGATTCATTTGAAGCTATACTAGGTGCAGTCTATATAGACTCTAATTTAGATGAAGCAAGAGTTTTTGCACTAAGTCATATAAAACAATATATAGACCATATAGAAGAAAATGAAGATATTTTAGACTTTAAAAGTATTTTACAAGAATATGTACAAAAAGAATTTAGAACAGTTCCAACTTATGAACTGGTAGCAGAAAGAGGACCTGACCATATGAAAGAATTTGAAATTCAAGTAATTGTTGGCAACTATAAAGAAAAAGCAGTTGCAAGAAATAAAAAGAAAGCAGAACAATTATCTGCAAAAGCATTATGTATAAAGTTGGGAGTAAAATACCATGAAGCATTATAATATTCCAGTGTTTATAAGTCATTTTGGTTGTCCTAATGCTTGTGTGTTTTGTAACCAAAAGAAGATTAATGGAAGAGAAACAGATGTTAGTTTAGATGATTTAAAAAATATTATAGATAGCTATTTAAAAACTCTTCCAAAAAATTCCATTAAGCAGGTGGCATTTTTTGGTGGAACTTTTACAGGTATATCTATGAACTTACAAAAAAAATATTTGGAAGTTGTAAAAAAATATATAGATAGTAATGATGTTGAAGGAGTTAGAATATCAACAAGACCAGAGTGTATAGATGATGAAATTTTAACTCAATTAAAAAAATATGGTGTTAAAACTATTGAATTGGGAATACAATCCTTAGATGATAAGGTTTTAAGAGCCACTGGTAGAAATTATACTTATGATATAGTTAAGAAATCTTGTGATTTAATAAAAAGTTATGGTTTTGAGTTAGGTGTTCAGCTTATGATAGGCTTACCTAAATCAGATTTTAAAAGTGACTTACAATCTGCTATAAAGAGTTTAGACTTAAATGCTGATATAGCAAGAATATATCCAACTCTTGTAATAAAGGGAACAGAACTTGAATTTATGTATAAGAAAAATCTATATCAATCTTTAAGTATAGAGGAAGCAGTGGATAGGACAGTTCCTATTTATTCTTTATTGGAGCTTAAAAATATAAATGTAATTAGAGTAGGGCTTCAACCTGCTGAAGATTTAACAGCTGATGGAGTAATAATATCAGGACCATTTCATCCAGCATTTAGGGATTTAGTAGAAAATAAAATATATTTTAATTTTTTATCTAAGATTTATGATAAAGATAAAAAACTGGATATAGAAGTAAATGAAAAAAATGTATCAAAAATTGTGGGACAGAAAGCTATAAATAAAAAAACTTTCTATCCCAATTTTAAAATATTGATAAATAATGATTTAAGTTTAGATGAGTTAATAATAAATTCTAAAAAATATACTAGAAAAGAGATATTAGAGGGAGAATTTAATGAAAAAATATCTGATTTTATCTAAAAGTTCATATGAAATAAAACTTGCTTTACTTGAAGATAATAAATTAGATGAAATGTATATAGAAAGAAATAATCAAAAAGAAATCACAGGAAATATCTACAAAGGAAAGGTTGTAGATATTTTAAATAATGGTGAGATTATTTTTTTGGATATTGGTTTAGAGAAAAATGCCTTATTATCTTTTGAAAATAAGAAGATTATTCCTAAGCTTAATATAGATGATAAGTTAATTGTGCAGATTGAAACTGAGCCAAGAGATGAAAAAGGAGCAAAACTAACTCTTGATTATTCAATAAATGGAGAAAATTTAGTTTTGTTACCAAAATCAAAAAATCTTTCTATATCTAAAAAAATAAAAGATATTGAAGAAGTTAATAGATTAAAAAATATATTTTTGAATATAGACAATGGTTTAATACTTAGGACTAATTCTGAAGGAAAAACAGAAGAAAGTTTATTAGAAGAATATAAAGACTTAAAGAATATTGAAACTCAAATAAATAAAGAGTTTGAAAAGATAAATATAGGTTTACTTTATGATGTGAATAGTATCTTAAAAAAGGCAGTAACTTTATTTGATGATAGTATAGAAGAATTTATTATTGATGATAAGAATATTTTTGAAGAAATAAAAGTCTTATTAGAAGAAATAGGAAAAAAAGATTTAATAAAAAAATTAAGAAAATATTTTAAAGATGAAGAAATTTTTGAATATTACAATATAAACTCACAGATAGAAAGAGCCTTGGATAGAAAGGTTTATTTAGATAGTGGAGCATATATTATAATTGAAAAAACAGAGGCTTTAATTAGTATAGATGTAAATACAGGACAAAATACTGGAAATAAAACTTCACAAGAACTTATTTTTCAAACAAACTTAGAGGCTACAAAAGAAATAGCAAGACAAATAAAATTAAGAAATTTAGCTGGAATAATTATTGTAGATTTTATAGATATGAAAAAAATCTCTGATAGAAAAAGGGTTTTGGAAGAATTTAAGAGATATTTAAGTGAAGACAGAGTTGAAATAAGTTCTCTTGAATATACAAATCTTGGTTTAATACAATTTACAAGAAAAAGACAGGGAAAAGAGTTGGCATTGTATTATAGAGAAAAGTGCCAATACTGTGAGGGCACAGGATATTTTTTGTCAAAAGATAGAATAATTTTAAATCTTTTAGAAGATTTAAGCAGTCAAATAAAAAGTCAAGATATAAAAAAAATTTTAGTTAAAACTAAGAAAGATGTAATAAAAGAGCTTAATAAATATATAGACAATAATAAAATTGAATATATAGAGGATAACAATTTCTACAAGATAGGTTATAAGATGGAATTATATAATTAAAATAATTTTTAGAAGGAAGAGAAAATGATAAAAAAGATAATATTTTTTCTAGTTTTTAGTGTTGTTTCATTAGCACAACAAATTGAATTAAAAAGTATTGAAAAAACAATAATTACTAATGGACAAAATTACACGACTACATTATCACAAAACTATGATGAAAAAGATAAAAAATTAGAAATTTTATATATTGAAAAAGGTGATTATCCATTTGGTACTAAAGAAATTATCCAGTTTGATGCAGAAGGTAACAAGGAACTAAGTAAAGAGAAATTTAAATATAATATTTCAACAGGAAATTGGAATAAAGATTATAAGTCTGTTACAACTTATGAAAAAAATAAAAAAATAGAAGAGACTTATATGGCTGAAGAAAATAAGTGGACTGAATATATGAAGTATGAAAAGGAAAATACAAATGATTCAGAAACTTTTATTATTTATAATTTTAAAAATAAAAAGTGGAATCCTTCTACTAAAACATATACTTTATTAAATAAAAATAAAAAAGATAATATTATTGAGCTTTATACTTGGAATAAAAATAATAAGAAGTGGGAGTTAGAAGCAAAAACAGAGTACACTTATAATCAAGAAGGGGAATTAGAAGAAACAGTTATTTATAAAAAAGAGGATAAATGGGTAGCAAAACAAAAATTAAAATATTATACTGATAATAAAGGAAATCAAATTTATTCTGATTTATTTTTAGAAAATGGAGAATGGATAGAACAAGATAAAACTGTCACAGAGTTTGATAAAGTAAATAATAAAAAGGTTGCGATTACTCAACAACTAAATAAAGAAACAAAACAATTAGAAAATACTCATCGTTTTATTCAAACATATAAAAATGATATGGTAGAACAAGAAGTTCAATATTCTTGGGATAAAGATGAGAAAAAATGGTATAAAAATTATGAGCAAATTTATTTCTATAATGAAAATAAGAAGTTAATTCGTCAACAAGCTTTTTTTAATGATGGTTCAGGAGTACAGTTCACATATAAGTTTGATAAAAATGGAAATAATATTGAGATTTTAACAGAGAATTTAAATACTAAAACAAAATTATGGAAAAATTATGAGAAAACTGAATATTTGTATGATTTATCAATTGAAAAAGATGAGGTAATTGATAGAGGACATATAATTGATGAGAAGGAAGATAGTATCAATCTAATTTTAGAAAAGAAATACTATCTTTATGATGGTAAAAAATGGATACTTACAAAAAAAACTAAATACTTATATGATAAAAAATAAATTTTTAATGGAGAGTAAAAATGAAAATAGGTGTATATGCTGGAAGTTTTGACCCTATTACAAAGGGACATCAAGATATAATAGAAAGAGCATTAAAAATTGTAGATAAATTAATAGTAGTTGTTATGAATAATCCTAAGAAAAATTATTGGTTTAATTTAGATGAAAGAAAAAATCTAATAGGTAAAATTTTTGAAGGTTCTGAAAATATAAAAGTTGATGAACATGCAGGCTTACTTGTAGATTTTATGTCTAAAAACTCTTGTGGAATTCTTATCAAAGGTTTAAGAGATGTAAAAGATTTTTCTGAGGAAATGACTTATTCTTTTGCAAATAAAAAACTTTCAAATGGTGAAGTGGATACAATTTTCATACCAACATCAGAAAAATATACCTATGTAAGTTCAACTTTTGTTAAGGAGTTAGCTTTCTATAATCAAAGTTTAACTGGTTATGTGGATGATAAAGTTATAGATGATATTTTAAATAGAGCTAAGGAATATAGAGGATAGATATGGCTAAAGGAACTGTATATTATTGTTCAGAGTGTGGATATAAAAGTGCAAAGTGGGCTGGAAAATGCCCAGAATGTGGAGCTTGGTCAAGCTTTGAAGAAGTTGAAGAACTACCAAAAGATGTAAAAAAAACTAGAAACTCTGATATAAAAGTTTATGAGTTTAAAGATGTAGAATATACAAGTGAAGATAGATATAAAACAAAATATGAAGAATTTGATAGATTACTTGGTGGAGGACTTTTAAAGGGAGAAGTAGTTTTAGTAACTGGGAATCCAGGAATTGGAAAATCTACTTTACTTTTACAAGTTGCTAATTCGTATAAAGACTATGGAGATGTTTTATATATCTCTGGTGAAGAATCTCCTGCACAAATAAAGAATAGAGGAGAAAGATTAAAAATATCTGGAGAGGGCACATATATTATGGCTGAAATGGATATTTTAAATATATATGAATATGTTGTGACTAAAAAACCAAAAGTTGTGGTTGTAGATTCTATACAAACATTGTATAATTCTAGTATGGATTCCATATCTGGGACACCAACACAAATTAGAGAATGTACTTTAAAAATTATAGAAATGGCTAAAAAATATAATATTTCATTCTTTATAGTTGGACATATTACAAAGGATGGTAAAGTTGCAGGACCCAAATTACTTGAACACATGGTTGATGCAGTATTTAATTTTGAAGGTGATGAAGGACTTTATTATAGAATACTTAGAAGTGTAAAAAATAGATTTGGTTCAACTAATGAAATTGCAGTATTTAGTATGGAAGAAAATGGAATGAAAGAAATAAAAAATTCTTCAGAATATTTTTTAAGTGAAAGAGAAGAAAAAAATATAGGAAGTATGGTTGTACCAATTTTAGAAGGAACAAAAGTTTTTCTTTTAGAAGTACAATCACTCATAACAGATAGTGGAATTGGAATACCTAAGAGAGTTGTTCAAGGTTATGATAGAAATAGAATCCAAATTTTAACTGCAATAGCAGAAAAAAAATTATATATTCCACTTGGGATGAAAGATTTATTTGTTAATGTCCCAGGAGGATTGGGAATAGAAGACCCAGCAGCTGATTTAGCAGTATTAATGTCTATTCTATCTGTCCATAAAGGTTTCTCTATAAGCCAAAAAATAGCTGCAATAGGAGAACTTGGATTAAGAGGAGAAATAAGAAAAGTATTTTTCTTAGAAAGAAGATTAAAAGAACTTGAAAAATTAGGTTTTACAGGAGTTTATGTTCCAGAATCAAATAGAAAAGAGCTAGAAAAAAAGAAATTTAAACTAAAAATAATATACTTAAAGAATTTAGATGAATTATTGGAAAGGATGAATAAGAATGACTAAACAAGATTTGATGGATATAATAGTTAAAGTTGCACCTGGGAGTCCTTTAAGAGAAGGTGTAGATTACATTTTAGATGCAGGTATAGGTGCTTTAATAATAATAGGTTATGATGAGGAAGTTGAAATGGTTAGAGATGGTGGATTTTTTATCGACTGTGATTATACACCTGAAAGAATTTTTGAGCTATCTAAAATGGATGGGGCAATAATTTTAAATGATGATTGTTCAAAAATCTTGTATGCCAATGTTCATGTACAACCAGATAATTCATATTCTACAACAGAAAGTGGAACAAGACATAGAACTGCTGAAAGAGCTGCTAAACATTTAAAAAGAGAAGTTGTAGCAATATCTGAAAGAAAAAAGAATGTTACTTTATATAAAGGAAATTTAAAATATAGACTTAAAAACTTTGATGAATTAAATATAGAAGTTGGACAAGTTTTAAAAACTCTTGAAAGTTATAGACATGTTTTAAATCGTTCACTTGATAGTTTAACAATTCTTGAATTAGATGATTTAGTAACAGTTCTTGATGTAGCTAATACGTTACAAAGATTTGAAATGGTGAGAAGAATTAGTGAAGAAATAACAAGATATCTTTTAGAATTAGGTTCAAGAGGAAGATTAGTAAATATGCAAGTTTCAGAACTTATTTGGGACTTAGATGAAGAAGAAGAAAGTTTCTTGAAAGACTATATTGATAATGAAAGAGATACAGATAGTGTGAGAAGATATTTACACTCTTTATCTGACTCTGAATTATTAGAAGTTGAAAATGTAGTTGTTGCATTAGGATATAGTAAATCTTCAAGTGTTTTAGATAATAAGATAGCTGCAAAAGGTTATAGAGTTCTTGAAAAAATAAGTAAATTAACGAAAAAAGATATAGAAAAAATAGTAAATACATATAAAGATATATCTGAAATTCAAGAAGTAACTGATGAAGATTTATCAGCTATAAAGATAAGTAGATTTAAAATTAAAGCTTTAAGGGCAGGAATTAATAGATTAAAATTTACAATAGAAATGCAAAGATAAGAGTTAGTAATAAAATTGGGTTGCAAGTTGTAACTCAATTTTTTTCTTTTCACTAGACATTTTCTAAAAAATATTATAAAATGAACTCTATTATTTAAATTTTTTGGAGGGAATTAAATGAATAGTATTGGTAATGTTGGTAAAAAAACTTTAATTTCTTTGACAATACCAATATTTTTAGAATTGTTATTAGTAACAATTGTAGGAAATATTGATACAATCATGCTTGGTTATTACAGTGATGAAGCAGTAGGAGCAATAGGTGGAATAACACAACTACTTAATATTCAAAATGTAATATTCAGTTTTATAAATATGGCAACAGCAATTTTAACAGCACAATTTTTAGGAGCAAAGGACTATAAAAGAGTTAAACAAGTAATAAGTGTTTCATTAGTCCTTAATATTCTTTTGGGAGTAGTTTTAGGTGGAATATATTTATTTTTTTGGAAAAGTTTACTTCAAAAAATAAATCTTCCTGAAGAATTGATAGGAATAGGAAAATATTATTTTCAAATGGTTGGAGGACTTTGTGTATTCCAAGGTATAATTCTATCTTGTGGGGCAATACTTAAAAGTCATGGTAGACCAACAGAAACTTTAATTATTAATGTAGGAGTAAATATTTTAAATATTTTGGGAAATGCTTTATTTATTTTTGGTTGGTTAGGTATGCCAGTTTTAGGACCAACAGGAGTTGGAATTTCAACAGTTATTTCAAGAGGAATAGGTTGTGTTGTGGCATTCTATATGATGTGTAAATATTGTAATTTTACATTTAGAAAAAAATATATAAAACCTTTTCCGTTTAAAATAGTAAAAAATATTCTATCAATAGGTTTACCTACTGCTGGTGAAAATTTAGCTTGGAATGTTGGACAACTTATGGTAGTAGCTATGGTAAATACTATGGGAACAACAATTATTGCTTCTCGTACATATCTTATGTTGATAAGTAGCTTTGTTATGACTTTATCAATAGCATTAGGACAAGGGACAGCAATACAAGTTGGACATTTAGTTGGAGCAGGAGAAATAAAAGAAGTTTATAATAAATGCTTAAAAAGCGTAAAAATTGCTTTTATTTTCGCTTTTGTTACAACTTCTTTAGTATATATTTTCAGAAAGCCAATTATGACTATTTTTACAACTAATCCAGATATTTTAAAAGCTTCACTTAAAATATTCCCTTTGATGATTCTATTAGAAATGGGAAGAGTATTTAATATAGTTATAATAAATTCACTTCATGCAGCAGGAGATATTAAATTTCCTATGTTCATGGGAATAATTTGTGTGTTTACAGTAGCAGTTTTATTCTCATATATATTTGGAATTTCACTTGGATGGGGACTTACTGGAATATGGATAGCAAATGCTATGGATGAGTGGATTAGAGGTCTTGCAATGTACTTTAGATGGAAGAGTAAAAAATGGCAAAATAAAAGTTTTGTATAGTTATTGACAAGTTGACAAAAATAGTATAAAATAAGTGCTAACAAAAAAACCATAAAGAGAGATGGAGGGACAGGCCCTAGGAAGTCTCAGCAACCTACAACAGTGTGGTGCTAATGCCTGAGCGATGGAAGAAAAAACAAAGCTAAGAAAAAAGACTTCCTAAGCTAATAAAAGCTTGGGATTTTTTTTATAAGAAAGGGGAATTATGAAAATAGCAGATATTTACAAAAGTAAAAATTTAACAACATCATTTGAGGTATTTCCTCCTAATGATAAAGTTGGTTTGGAACAAGTATATAATTGCCTAGATGTATTATCCTTAGAAAAACCTGATTATATAAGTGTTACTTATGGTGCAGGAGGTAATACAAAGGGAAGAACAGTTGAGATTGCCAATAGAATAAAGAGTCAAAATGGAGTAGAATCTGTTGCACACTTAACTTGTATTGGATCTAAAAAAGAAGAAATAGATAGAGTATTAGAAGATTTAGAAAAGAATAACATTGAAAATATTTTAGCTTTAAGAGGAGACTATCCTGTTGATAGAGAGTTAGAAATAGGAGATTTTAATTATGCAAGAGATTTAATTAATTATATTCATGAAAAGAAAGGAGATAAATTTTCAATAGGTGCTGCATACTATGTTGAGGGACATAGAGAAACTAATGATTTATTAGATTTATTTCATTTAAAGGAAAAAGTTGATGCAGGTGTTGATTTTTTAATTTCACAAATATTTTTAGATAATGAATTCTTTTATTCATTTAGAGATAAATTAGAAAAATTACAAATCAATGTGCCATTAGTTGCAGGAATTATGCCAGTAACAAATGCTAAACAAATAAAGAAAATTACTTCTTTATGTTCTTGTACTATACCTAAAAAGTTTTTAAAGATTTTAGAAAAATATGAAGATAACCCTTCTGCATTAAGAGAAGCTGGACTTGCTTATGCAATAGAACAAGTTGTAGATTTAGTTGCTTCTGATATCAATGGTATACATTTATACACAATGAATAAACCAGGAACTGCTAAAAAAATTATAGATGCAACAGGAATAATAAGAAAATAAAAAATTAAGTATGAATTGGAATTAGAAATGAGGAAAATAATGTTTGAGTTTGAAAAAGAATTAAGAGAAAGAATATTAGTTTTAGATGGGGCAATGGGAACAGTTTTACAAAAATATGAATTAACACCAGAAGATTTTAATGGAGCAAAAGGTTGTTATGAAATATTAAATGAAACTAGACCTGACATAATTTTTGAAGTACATAAAAAATATATTGAAGCAGGAGCAGATATAATTGAAACTAATAGTTTTAACTGTAATGCAATATCTTTAAAAGATTATCATTTAGAGGATAAAGTTTATGACTTAGCAAAAAAATCAGCTGAGATTGCAAGAGATGCAGTTAAGGAAAGTGGAAGAAAAGTTTATATATTTGGTTCAATAGGACCTACAAATAAGAGTTTATCTTTTCCAGTAGGAGATATTCCTTATAAAAGAGCAGTTAGTTTTGATGAAATGAAAGAGGTTATAAAAGTTCAAGTTGCAGGACTTATAGATGGTGGAGTAGATGGAATTTTACTAGAAACTATTTTTGATGGTTTAACTGCAAAGGCTGCACTTCTTGCAACAGAAGAAGTTTTTGAAGAAAAAAATGTAAAATTACCAATTTCAATTTCAGCTACTGTAAATAGACAGGGGAAATTATTAACTGGGCAAAGTATGGAATCTTTAATAGTAGCTTTAGATAGAGATTCTGTAACTTCTTTTGGATTTAACTGTTCATTTGGAGCTAAGGATTTAGTTCCACTTGTTATAAAAATAAAAGAAATGACAACAAAGTTTGTATCATTGCATGCAAATGCAGGTTTACCTAATCAAAATGGAGATTATGTTGAAACTGCACAAAAGATGAGAGATGATTTATTACCTCTTATAGAAAATCAAGCTATAAATATTTTAGGTGGTTGTTGTGGAACAAGTTATGACCATATAAGAGCAATAGCAGAATTGGTAAAAGGACAAAAACCAAGAGTTCTACCAGAAGAAAATTTATTAGAAACTTGTTTATCTGGAAATGAAATATATAATTTCAATGATAAATTTACTTGTGTTGGAGAAAGAAATAATATATCTGGTTCAAAATTATTTAGAACAATGATAGAAGAACATAACTATTTAAAAGCACTAGAAGTTGCAAGACAACAAATAGATGCAGGAGCAAAAGTCTTAGATATAAATGTTGATGATGGAATTTTAGATTCTGTTGAAGAAATGAAAAACTTTTTAAGAGTTTTACAAAATGATAGCTTTATTGCAAAAGTTCCTATTATGATAGATTCATCAGATTTTGCTGTTATTGAAGAAGGGCTTAAAAATACTTCTGGTAAGGCAATAGTAAACTCTATTAGTCTAAAAGAAGGTACAGAAGAGTTCTTAAGAAAAGCTAAAATTATTAGAAAATATGGAGCTTCAATAGTTGTAATGGCATTTGATGAAAAAGGACAAGGTGTCAGTGCAGAAAGAAAGATAGAAATATGTCAAAGAGCTTATGATTTATTAAAAAGTATAGGAGTTAAAAATTCTGATATAGTATTTGACCCTAATATTTTAAGTGTTGGAACAGGACAAGAAGCAGACCGTTATCATGCAAGAGAATTTATAAAGACTGTTGACTATATACATGAAAATTTTAAGGGTTGTGGAGTAGTTGGTGGATTGAGTAATCTATCTTTTGCTTTTAGAGGAAATAATGTTTTAAGAGCAGCATTCCATCATATATTCTTAGAAGAAGCAGTACCTAGAGGATTTAATTTTGCTATTTTAAATCCAAAAGAAAAAGCTCCTCAATGGACAGATGAAGAAAGAGAAAAAATTAAATCTTTCATATTTGGGGATAGTACAGATATGGAAGCTTTACTTTCATTAAATTTAGTTAAGAGAAAAGAAGAAGCACAAATATTTGCAGAAACTCCTGAAGATAAAATTAGAAAAGCATTAATTCAAGGTGGAAGTGAGTCTTTACAAGAAGTTATTGGAGATTTATTAAAAAAATATAAGGCACTTGAAATCTTAGAAAATATATTGATGTCTGCAATGCAAGAAATAGGAAGACTATTTGAACAAGGAGAATTATATTTACCACAACTTATTCGTTCAGCTTCTGTTATGAATAATTGTGTTGATATTTTAACTCCATATTTAGAAAAAGTAGATAAGACTTCATCAAAAGGTAAAATTTTAATGGCAACTGTTGATGGAGATGTACATGATATAGGTAAAAATATTGTTGGAACAGTTTTAGAATGTAATGGTTATGAAGTTATAGATTTAGGAGTTATGGTTCCAAGAGAAAAAATTGTTGAAACTGCAAAAGAAATAAATGCAGATGTTGTAACTTTAAGTGGACTTATAAGTCCTTCTTTAAAAGAAATGGAAAGAGTTGCAGATTTATTCCAAAAAGTTGGAATGCAAGTTCCAGTTTTAATTGCAGGAGCAGCAACTTCTAAATTACATACTGGATTAAAAGTTCTGCCTAATTATGATTATTCTTTACATGTTACAGATGCTATGGATACAATAACAGTAGTATCACAATTGCTTTCTACAAAGAGAAAAGATTTTCTTGAAACAAAGCAAACTCAACTTCGTAAGATAGCTAAGAGATATATGGATAACAATAGCAATCAACCAGAGGAGAAAAAAGTTTTACCAGAAGTTAAAAAGACAGTTAGTTATATTCCTAAGGTTTTGGGAAAACAATTTTTATCCTTACCTGTTGAAATATTTAAAGATACTTTAAAATGGGATATTGCTTTATATGCATTAAGAGTTAGAAATACTCCTGAGGAAGAAAAAACTTTGAATGATTTAAAGAAAATTTATGAAAAATTAATAGAAGAAAAAGTTGAATTTAGAGCAGCTTATGGATATTTTAGATGTAAAAAGACTGAAACATTTTTAGAAATGGAAGGAATGACTTTTGAAGTTTCTCCAAATCTTGCACAATACATAGAAAAAGAAGATTATGTTGGTGGTTTTGTAATTTCAGTAGGAAGTAAAATCTTTAAAGATGATAAATATTTAGGTTTACTTGAAACTTTACTATGTAATGCAATAGCAGAAACTGCTTCTGAATATATGGAAACAAGGGTAACAGAGGATATAGTTCCAACATTTTTAAGACCAGCAGTTGGATATCCAATTTTACCAGACCATTCATTGAAAAAAGTTGTATTTGATTTAATTGATGGTGAAAAAACAGGAGCAAAACTAAGTCCAGCTTTTGCAATGAGTCCATTAAGTACAGTGTGTGGTTTTTATTTATGTAATGATAATGCTAAATATTAATTTTCATATATAAATAAATATGTTATAATACTTAATTGAGGTGAGATTATGAAAAAAATATTAGCGTTTATTAGTTTGTTATTTTTAATGGTGGCTTGTTCTTCAACAGAAGAAGTAAAAAGTAGTAGTGGTAGCAGCAGTAGTAGAGGGAGTAGTATTTCAAGAAATCAAACAACAATAAGAAATATTGGAAAATACCAAGTTGACTCAACTTCTTATGTAGCAACAGGAAAAAATGAAAGAGTTCAATTTATTATTCTCCATTATACAGCAACAGATAATTTAGGTTCTATTAAAGAATTGACTTCAAGTAGAGTAAGTTCACATTTTCTAGTTTTAGATGAAGATGATAATAAAATATATAACTTAGTTCCACTTGAACAAAGAGCTTGGCATGCAGGAGCAAGTGCATTTAGAGGAAGGACAAATATAAATGATACTTCTGTCGGAATAGAAATAGTTAGTGATGGTATAGCAAGAGAGTATAGAGCTGACCCTAATCCATATCACCCTTATGATCATTATGTTGACTATAAGCCAATACAAATAGAAAAAGCAGCTCAAATTATTAAGTATGTTGCAGAAAAATATAATGTTCCTGCAAGAAATATAGTTGCACATTCTGATATTGCACCAAGTAGAAAGAAAGACCCAGGAGCAAAATTTCCTTGGAAAGAATTATATGATAAATATAACATAGGTGCTTGGTATGATGAAGCAGATAAACAAACTTTTATGGATGAAGAAAAATTTAAAGCCACTTCAATTAGAGAAATGAAAGATGAACTAAGAAAATATGGCTATGAAATAAATAGATTAGATGAATGGGATAAAGAAAGTAAAGATGTAGTTTATGCTTTCCAATTACACTTTAATCCTAAAAATGCAACAGGAGAAATGGATTTAGAAACTTTTGCAATTTTAAAAGCATTGAATAAAAAATATCCTGATTAAAAAGGTGATTTTTATGACAGAAAAAGAAATTGAATTATCTATGGATAAGGCTTTAAAAAAGCTTCCTTTTGAAATTAAAAAAATAAAATTTGTTTTGGCTGTGATAAAATTTTTTAAAAGGAAATAGTCTATGGATATAATTAAGTTAATATCTGTAAATAATGATGAATTGAAAATTGAAGCATTGAATATTTATCTAAAAAATGACTATTATTTTAGTAAAATATCAGATAATCCTCCTAGTATTTCTAATGTTGAGGAAGATATAGAGGCTATCCCTAATGGAGTTCAGAAAAACCAAAAGAATTATAGTTTAATTTCTTTTAATGATGAGATATTGGGAGTAGTTGATTATTTAAGTGATTATCCAGAAAAAGATACTATCCTTATAGGACTTTTTATAATAAAAAATGATAAACAAAAACAAGGTTTAGGAACTAAAATTTTTAGATACTTGGAAAAATCATTTAAAAATAAAAAGTTTTTGAAAATAAGAATAGGGGTATTGGTTGATAATGAAATTAGACTTTCTTTTTGGAAAAAGCAAAATTTTAAAGAAATTGAAAGAAAATTTTTAAAATTTGAAAAGTCTAAAAAAGAAGTTATAGTTATGGAAAAAGAAATATAAAATAATATTGGGTTGCAAGTTGTAACCCAATTTTTTATAATATAGAAAAAGCTATAAAAAGGAATTGATAAAAATGAAAGAACTAGAAGATTTTCAAAACGAATATATGGTAAAAGTTCAAGGTGGAATATATAAGCCATCTTTTGAAGATATAGAAAAAATAGTTTTTGATATAGAGGTATCTAAATATCTTGTAACAAAAAAGATGTGGTTTGATGTAATGGAAACTATTCCTTCAGAAGCTAAGGGAGATAATGAACCTGCTGAGAATATCACTTGGTGGAAAGCATTAGAATTTTGTAACAAGTTAAGTAAAAGATATAGTTTAGAGCCTGTCTATGATCTAAGTAAAAGCAAGCAAGGAGTATTAACAATAAAAAAATTAAAAGGAAAAACTGTCAATCCTAAAATGGCAAATTTTAAAAATACAGAAGGTTTTAGATTGCCTACTGAAATTGAATGGGAATGGTTTTGTAGAGGTGGAGAAGTTGCTATAGAACAAGGAACTTTTGACTATAAATACTCAGGAAGTGATAATATAGATGAAGTAGCTTGGTATATTGAGAATTCTAATCATCTTATACAAGATGTAGGATTAAAAAAGCCAAATCAGTTAGGACTTTTTGATTGTAGTGGTAATATATGGGAATGGTGTTATGACACAGAAGAGATGGAAAATATAAAATCTTTAAATTTTAATTTTGATCCTTCAAGTGCATATAGAAGACTTAGAGGAGGAGCATGGCTTCATACAGCTGAAAGTTGTACTACTCTTTATCGGACTTTTGAAGTTGCTGCTTATATTGTAATGAATACTGGCTTTCGTATTGTTAGAACAATTTAATATTAACTATATAAAACTTTGGAGGGAAATATGTTAGAAGAAAAATTATTAAAGAAAATAAAAACAATTAATGAAAATTTTATAAATTTAGGTTTTGATTTAGAAGAAGATTTTATTGAACTTGTTACTCAAAGAGAAGATATTAAAGATAGAATAGAAAATACTAAATATAAAAAGATGACTTTTTCAAAAGATGAAGAAGCTAATTCATATATTTTAAATTTAGAAGATTGTCAAATAAGTTTTGATATTATTGAGGGCGAAGATGAAGAAGAGGCAATGAAGACACTGGTTGAGGCTATTGAGTCGGGACTTGGTGAAAAATAATAAAAAAATTACTGACAGAAAAATTTATTCATAAAATTTTCTGTCAGTAATTTATTTTATGCAAAACGCGAGAATTTCT
>ERZ772948.761-NODE-761-length-20712-cov-4.048313_pt1 | contig 20712 bp, 20 predicted proteins | sample MGYA00511945_ERZ772948 | MGnify/ENA primary metagenome ERZ772948 (study PRJEB29015, sample SAMEA2737927) | human oral metagenome | biome: human oral; feature: human-associated habitat; material: dental | place: China | collected 2141 ... | reverse complement strand
GGTCCTAGTGGAATGAGCGCAGGCGCCTATTTTCGGGCAGCTCAATTTGCTCTCTTTTTCTGCATTGATTCGAAGCGCCCGAAGCAGCGCTTTTCGCGCTCACGGGCGGACTTTGAGCAAGCTCTTGCGCGCCGCAAGTCAGCGGAACAGCCCTTCCACCCTGGGATCGGTCTGCACGTCGATTTCTTCGGAGAGCATGAGGGTGTAGGACGCCTCGTCCATGAGCTTTTGCGAGGTCTTGGCGGAGCCTTCCAGGTTCACGGCCACCACCATCACGCGTGTGCCCAAGCCGTTGAGCTTGCGAATGAGCGGCACGAAGTCCGAATCGCCCGAGACGAGCACCACCACATCCAGGTTCTTGTGCGCGGCCAGGTCATAGGCTTCCAGCGCCATCCAGACGTCGATGCCTTTTTCTTCGGGCGGATCCAGCGCCTCGTTCATGGGGTGATAGTGCGCCACGATGCTGGAGTGCATCAGGATCTGGTCCTGAAAGCGGTCCACTTCCAGTTGCTTGACCGGGTCTTTCATGGCCTGCACGGATTTGAGCGAAAAGCGGCCCCTGAAAAAGTGTGCTTCGGTGATTTTGCAAAGGTCGGCGTTGCCGTCCGTTTCCAGCCTGGCCACGCGCGCGCGAATGAAGTCGTGCAGTCCGTCTATCGAAAGGTAGCTGCTGCGCTCGTGGCGGTGTTTGTAATGGTTGCTGATGCGCCAGAAAAAGGTGCCGTCGTAAAAAATGCCAATACGGATCATGGAGCTTGGTTTGGTTTTCATCTCTTTTGGGGGTTTGCCGGGTTTATGGTTTGGAATGAGCCAGAAAAACCAAGGCCGGGAAATTCACATTCCCGGCCTTGAATGAATATTTTCCTTGCGGGTTATTCAGCGCGGTAATTCGGCGCTTCCTTGGTGATTTGCACGTCATGCACGTGCGATTCGCGAATGCCGGCGGCGGTGATTTGCACGAATTCGGCCTTTTCACGCATTTCCTCGATGGTGGCGCAGCCGCAGTAGCCCATGCTGGCGCGCAGGCCGCCGGCCATTTGGTAAATGATGGCGACCACGCTGCCTTTGTAGGGCACGCGGCCTTCAATGCCTTCGGGCACGAGCTTGTCGGCGTTGGGATTGCCGGTGCTGCTTTCCTGAAAGTAGCGGTCGGCGCTGCCTTGCTGCATGGCGCCAATGCTGCCCATGCCCCGGTAGCTTTTGTAGCTGCGGCCCTGAAAGAGCACGATTTCGCCCGGCGCTTCTTCGGTGCCGGCGAACACGCCGCCCATCATCACGGCATGCGCGCCGGCGGCCAGGGCCTTGGCGATGTCGCCGCTGTAGCGCACGCCGCCATCGGCGATGAGGGGCACGCCCGTGCCTTTGAGCGCCGTGGCCACGCTGTCGATGGCCGTGATTTGCGGCACGCCCACGCCCGCAATCACGCGCGTGGTGCAGATGCTGCCCGGGCCGATGCCGACTTTCACGCCATCCGCGCCCGCCTCGGCCAGCGCGCGGGCGGCGGCGCCGGTGGCGATGTTGCCGCCAATCACATCGACTTGCGGCCAGTTGTTCTTGACCCAGCGCACGCGCTCGATCACGCCCTTGCTGTGGCCGTGGGCGGTATCGACCACGATGGCGTCCACGCCGGCTTTGACCAGCGCTTCCACGCGCTCTTCGGTGCCTGCGCCTACGCCTACGGCGGCGCCCACGCGCAGGCGGCCCGAAGCATCACGCGCGGCATTGGGGAAGGTGGTTTGCTTGGTGATGTCCTTGACGGTGATCAGGCCCTTGAGTTCAAAGGCGTCATTGACCACCAGCAGGCGCTCCAGGCGGTGCTTGTTGAGCAGCTGCTTGGCCTCTTCCAGCGTGGCGCCTTCGCGCACGGTGATGAGGCGCTCGCGCGGCGTCATGATCTCGCGCACGGGCATGTCGTAGCGGGTTTCAAAGCGCAAATCGCGCCCGGTGACGATGCCCACGACCTTGCCGTGGTCCACCACCGGAAAGCCGCTCACGCCCAGTTCGTGCGACAGATCGCTGACTTGCCGCACGGTGTGCTCGGGCGTGATGACCACCGGATCGCGCAGCACGCCCGATTCATGGCGCTTGACTTTGGCCACTTGCGCGGCTTGCTCCTGCGCCGTGAGGTTTTTGTGAACGATGCCCATGCCGCCTTCTTGCGCCATGGCAATGGCCAGGCGCGCTTCCGTCACCGTATCCATCGCGGCGGACAGCAGCGGCAGATTCAGGCGGATGTTGCGGGTGAGCTGGGTGGAGAGATTGGCGTCCTTGGGCAGGACCTGGGAGAAAGCTGGCACCAACAACACATCGTCGAAGGTGAGCGCATTGCCGATCAGGCGCATGGGGTATGGCTCCGCAAAAAATGAATTCTACTTGCGGCCTCCAAGCACACGCATGCAGCACGCGCATGCCGCCAGATTCAGCCCGCTTCTGCGCATTACGGCACATTTGCCCCATCAAACGTGCATTGGCGCGCGGCCAGGCGCGACGCACAATAAGCGCCTTCATTGACCCAGAGCCTTGCAGCCCCATGAAACTCACCGTCCGCGCCCTTGCCGCCGCCTCCTTCGCTGCCCTTGCCGTGGCGGCCAGCCTTCCGGCCCATGCCCAATACCAGTGGATTGACGGCAGCGGCCGCCGCGTTTTCAGCGACCAGCCGCCGCCGCCCGGCACGCCGCAGAAAAACATACTCAAGCAGCCCGCCGCCCGCCCCGCTGCGCCCGCCCCGGCGGCGGACGAAGCCGAAAGCAGCGCCGCCGATAGCACGGCCGCCCCAGCCGCTGCGCCCCAGGCATCCACACCCCAGGCCGCTGCGCCAGCAGCGCAAGACAAGGCGCTACAGGAAAAGCTGAAAAAAGCCGAAGCCGAAGAAGCCGCCAAGAAGAAGGCAGAAGCCGACCGGCTGGCCGCCCAGAAGGCCGAAAACTGCAAGCGCGCCATCTCGGCCAAAGCCCTGCTGGATTCAGGCCAGCGCATCATGCAATCAGACGGAAAAGGCGGGCGCTCCTTCATGAGTCCCGAACAGCGCGCCGCCGAAACCAAGCGCATCGAAGAAGTCATGCGCAACGACTGCAATTGAGCGCCTGTTCAGCACCTGTTCAAAGCGCCCGCGCTTGCATGCCAACCGCCTCTCGCAGGCGGTTTGTTTTTGCAGATGACGGCTGCCTGCGCGGCAAATGCGCGGAGCAAACGAAGCAGAATTTATCTGCCTTTTTGCTTCTTAATCAATAGCAATATCTCGGCGCAGATAAGGCGCAATCCCCATTTCTGGCTGTCTGAATTTGCTTCCTGTTTAATAGCAAGCCAGCTTTGAAGAGGCCGTCCCGCCTCCCTCAGACCATCCCCCCGCATGAAAAACCCAGAACTGCTGCTGCCCGCCGGCAGCCTTGAAAAAATGCGCGCCGCCTATGACTTTGGCGCCGACGCCGTTTATGCCGGCCAGCCGCGCTACAGCTTGCGCGCACGCAACAACGAATTCCGGCTGGAACAGCTGGCCCAGGGCATCGCCGAGGCGCACGCGCGCGGCAAAAAATTCTTTGTCACCAGCAACCTTTATGCGCACAACGACAAGGTGCGCAGCTACCTGCGCGATCTGGAGTCTGTGATTGCGCTGGGGCCGGACGCGCTCATCATGGCCGACCCCGGCCTGATCATGCAGGTGCGCGAAAAGTGGCCGCACGTGCCCATCCATTTGAGCGTGCAGGCCAACACCACCAACTGGGCCGCCGTGCGCTTTTGGCAAAGCGTGGGCGTGGCGCGCATCATCCTCTCGCGCGAACTCAGCCTGAAAGAAGTGGAGCAGATTCGCCAGGCCTGCCCCGAAATGGAGCTGGAAGTGTTTGTGCACGGCGCGCTGTGCATGGCCTACTCGGGCCGCTGCCTGCTTTCGGGCTACTTCAACCGGCGCGACCCCAACCAGGGCACCTGCACCAACGCCTGCCGCTGGAACTACGCCACGCACGAAGCCGACGTAGACCCCAACACCGGCGAAGCCTTGGCGCAAGGCGCGCGCCTGGCGGATTTCAGCTTCGCCAGCGAGCAAGAGCGCGCCGAAAAAGCTGCGCATGAAGCCGCGCATGAGGCCGTGCATGACGGCGCCATGCCAAGCGCCACCGGCCAGCAGCGCCATCCCAAAGCCGACAAGGTCTATCTCATCGAAGAAGAAGGCCGCCCCGGCCAGCTCATGCCCATCATGGAAGACGAGCACGGCACCTACATCATGAACAGCAAGGACTTGCGCGCGGTTGAACTGGTAGAGCGCCTGTGCCGCATTGGCGTGGACTCGCTCAAGATCGAAGGTCGCACCAAAAGCCTGTATTACGTGGCCCGCACCGCGCAGGTGTACCGCCGCGCCATTGACGACGCCGTGGCGGGCCGCCCCTTCAACCCCGCCCTCATCACCGAGCTGGAGGGCCTGGCCAACCGGGGCTACACCAGCGGCTTTCTGGAGCGCCACCCCATCCAGAGCTACCAGAACTACGAAACCGGCCACTCCACCTCCACCCGCAGCCAGTTCGTGGGCGAAGTGCGCGCCTGCGCGGACGGCTGGGCCGAAGTGGAAACCAAGAACCGCTTTGCCGTGGGCGACCTGATCGAAATCATCCACCCCGCCGGCAACCGCACCTGCCGCCTGGCGGCCATGAAAAACGCCGAAGGCCAAAGCCTGCAAGTGGCCAGCGGCAACCCCCTGCGCGTGTGGATCCCGATGGACGGCCCGGCCGACGGCGCGCTGATTGCCCGCGTATTCGAGCCGCAGGCCGCGTGAATCCGGTTGTGGCTGATGGGCGCGCGACGCCTTCAGATGCTGTCCGCCATCCGGCCGTGAGAGGCGAAAGCGCAGAAATCGGAATGGGCAGCGCGGCGCGCAAGCGGGTCTTGCGGCCGGGCAAGGTTTCACAAGGCTGCTCCGCCTGCTGGATTGCATCAGAAAGAGGAGCAAATTCAAAGGGCAAAAATGCCGCTCCGCGCAGTTTCCACTAGGACATCATGCTATGGATCAAGGAGCAAATAAGCTTGCTTCCTGATCCGCCCGCGATCCGCCGTGGCCACGCCTTCCGGCCAGGCGGCGAAGAACACGCTCTCAGTGGTTCAGGATCTTGCCCAGAAACTCTTTGGTGCGCGGCTGACGGCCTTCGGGGTTGCCGAAGAACTCGTCCTTCGAGCAGTCTTCCAGAATGCGCCCGCCCACGTCAATGAAGATGACGCGGCTGGCCACCTTGCGGGCAAAGCCCATTTCGTGGGTGACCACCATCATGGTCATGCCCTCGGCGGCCAGTTTCACCATCACGTCCAGCACTTCGCCCACCATTTCGGGGTCCAGCGCCGAGGTCGGTTCGTCAAACAGCATCACCACCGGGTCCATGCTCAGGGCGCGCGCGATGGCCACGCGCTGCTGCTGGCCGCCCGAGAGCTGGCCGGGGAACTTGTCCTTGTGCGCCATCAGGCCCACGCGGTCGAGCATCTTCAGGCCGCGCGCGCGCGCTTCGTCCTGGCTGCGGCCCAGCACTTTCACTTGCGCCAGGGTCAGGTTCTCCGTCACGTCCAGATGCGGAAACAGCTCGAAATGCTGAAACACCATGCCCACACGGCTGCGCAGCCGGGGCAGGTTGGTCATGGGGCTGGTCACTTCGGTGCCATCCACGGTGATGCGGCCTTTTTGCACCGGCTCCAGGCCATTGACGGTTTTGATCAGCGTGGACTTGCCTGATCCGGACGGCCCGCACACCACCGCTACGTCGCCTTTGTCGATATTCACCGAGCAGTCGTGCAGCACTTGCACCGGCCCATACCATTTGGAGACGTTTTCAATTTTGATCATGGGTTCGCTCATTGCATATTCCTCATCGAATGATGGTTATTTTCGCGTGCAGGCGCCTGACCAGCCATGACAGGCAAAAGCAAATCACGAAATAAACCGCCGCCGCCAGCAGGTAGGCCTCCACCGTGCGGCCATAGGTTTTGCCCGCCACATCCAGCCCCTTGAGCAGGTCATAGGCTCCGATGGCGTAAACCAGCGAAGTATCCTGAAAAAGAATAATGGTCTGCGTGAGCAGCACCGGCAGCATGTTGCGCAGGGCCTGCGGCAATATCACCAGCCGCATGTTCTGCAAATAAGTCATGCCCAGCGCTTCGGCCGCGAAAACCTGCCCGCGCGGAATGGACTGAATGCCCGCGCGCATGATTTCACTGAAATAGGCCGCCTCGAACGCCACGAAAGTCAGCGCCGCCGAATATTCCGCGCCAATCGGCCTGCCAATAATGAAGGGCGCCAGCAGGTAAAACCACAGAATCACCATCACCAGCGGAATGCTGCGCATGCCGCTGATATAGATGGCGGCGGGCCATTGCAGCCATTTCTGGCCCGAAAGACGCATCAGCGCCAGCAGCGTGCCCAGCGCCAAGCCGCCCAGCGTAGCCACCAGCGTCAGCATCACGCTAAAGCGCAGGCCCTTCCACACGAAGCCGTGCAGCAAGGCCATGTCCACGAAGGAAAAATCCAGATTCATCATGGCTTTTTCCCTTTCAGCGGCCCGCGCCTGCGGCGATCAGCCCCGGCACGCGCGTCTTTTTCTCGATGAAAACCATGACCGCATTCACCGCCAGCGCCGAAATGACGTAAAGCGCCGTCACCGCCAGATAAACCTCCACGGGCCGGGCGGTTTCTTCGCCCGCCTGCATGGCGAACTGCGTCAGCTCCGGCACGGAAACCGCAAAAGCCACCGCCGAATTCTTGAAAATGTTCATTGATTCATTGGCCAGCGGCGGAATGATGATGCGGCCAGCCTGCGGCAGAAGAACCAGGCGGTAATACTGGGCGGTCGTCAGCCCCAGCGCCATGCCCGCCAGGCGCTGCCCGCGCGGCAGCGCCTGAAGGCCCGCCCGCACCTGCTCCGCAATGCGCGCCGAAGTAAACAGCCCCAGCGCCAATACCGCCAGCGCAAATGAAGGCGCGCCCTTGAGCGCCGGAAACAGCGCGGGAAATACGTAATACCAGATAAAAATCTGCACGAGCAGCGGAATATTGCGGAAAACCTCCACCCACGCATGCGCCAGCCGCGCCAGCCAGGGGCTGTGCGGCAGCGTGCGCGCCATGCCGACGGCTGCGCCCGCCAGCAGCGCCAGCAGCAGCGCCGTCAGCGAGATGGACACCGTCCAGCCCCAGGCGCTGAACATCCAGTCCAGATACGTGACATCGCCATTTTTGCCAAAGCAGCCCGGCACGGCCTCATTGGTGAGCGTGTCCTGGCAGAAAACCGACCATTCCATATTCATGGCCCTGATACCTTTTGTCTTGCTTTCCGGTTTCGCGCATGAAAAAGCCCGCCGCCATGGAGGGCGGCGGGCGCTCGCCAAAATGCGCGGAGGGATTATTTCTTCGCGTAATCTTCCATGGGCTTGCTATTGGGATGCGCCCAGGCTTGTTTGGTGCTTTCTGAAACAGGCATGTTCAGCGAAACATTCGTGGGCGGAATGGGCTGCATGAACCATTTGTCGTAGAGTTTTTGCAGCGAGCCGTCGTTAATTTGCCGCTTGATGGAGGCGTCGATGGCTGCGCGGAATTTGTCGTCGCCCTTGCGCAGCATGCAGGCGATGGGTTCTACCGACAGCACTTCGCCGACAATTTTGAAATCCTGCGGATTTTTGGACGTGGCGATATTCTTGGCCAAAATGGAGCCATCCATCACGAAGGCATCGGCGCGGCCTGATTCCAGCAGCAGAAAACTGTCGGCGTGGTCCTTGCCCATGATTTCCTTGAATTCAAGCTTGGAGCCGCGTTCATGGCGGCGCAAATGCTGCACGCTGGTGGTGCCCGTGGTCACGGCCACGGTCTTGCCATTGAGGTCGGCCACGCTCTGGATGCCGGAATCGGCCTTGACGGCCATGCGCACTTCTTCCACGTAGGTCGTCACGGCAAAATCCACGTCTTTTTGCCGCGCCTTGCTATTCGTGGTGGAGCCGCATTCAAAATCAATCGTGCCGTTTTGCATCAGCGGAATGCGGTTTTGCGAAGTGATGACCTGGTAATTGATTTTCAGCGGCTTGCCCACCTGTTTTGCCAGATCATCCACGATGCGTTCGGCCATTTCGGTGTGAAAGCCCACGTATTTGCCGTTGCCCAGCGTGTAGCCCAGCCCGGAAGAATCGCGCACGCCCAGATTTACCGTGCCGCTGGATTTGATTTTTTCCAGCGTGTCAGCATTCTGCGCCAGGGCCGCGCCCGCCAGCATGGAAAAAGCCGCCAGGGCCAACAGTTTCTTTTTCATCATTCAATCCTTCGCTTGAAATCGGCATGAAAACACGCTGGCCAGCTAGCCGGCATGTGAAAGAGATGCTATATGAAATTGGAGCGCGCTGCGACCGGGATTACCCTTGCGGCGGTTTTCCAATAATGCCGGTATTTTCCCTGAAGGGTTTTCCCTTGATTTTCCCTGGCGCGGACCGCCTTGTCCGCGCCTGCGCCAGCGTGTTTATGTGCATTTCTGGCAGGCCGGCGTTGAATTGCGGCGGCTTTCCCGCTCAACCCGCCCGGGCGCAGTGTTTTGCCGCAGCAAGGTATGCTGCAAGACTTTCAACCCCAAGCCAAAGGAGGCTTTGCATGTCCAAAATCATCGTTGTCTATCACTCCGGCTATGGCCACACGCAGCGCATGGCGCAGGCCGTGGCCGATGGCGCGGGCGCCGAGCTGATCGCCATTGATGCCGAGGGCAACCTGCCCGAAGGCGCGTGGGAGCGGCTCAATGCCGCTGGCGCCATCATTTTTGGCACGCCCACCTACATGGGCGGCCCCAGCTGGCAGTTCAAGAAGTTTGCCGATGCTTCGAGCAAAGCCTGGGCCGCCCGCGCCTGGCAAGACAAGGTGTTTGGCGGCTTCACCAACAGCGCCAGCCTCAACGGCGACAAGCAGGTGACGGTGCAATACCTGCAAACGCTGGCCTCGCAGCACGGTGGCCTCTGGGTGAGCCTGGGGCTGCTGCCTTCCAACAAGAAAGACGCTTCCCGCGCCGATCTGAACGCCCTGGGCGGATCCGTGGGCGCACTGGCCGCCACGCCGGCTGACGTCAGCGCGCAAGAAATGCTGCAAGGCGATCTGGACACCGCCCGCGCCTACGGCGAGCGCGTTGCCAAGACGCTCGCGCGCCTCAAGTAAGCGCCGTTTTGCGGAGCCAGTGCCTGCAGGGCGGGCGCTGGCTTTTCTTTTGCCTTTCGCCCCGCTTTCCTTGCCGCCCATTTCGCGCTTCTCATGCTCCAGCATCCCCAGATTGATCCCGTGGCCCTGCACCTGGGGCCGCTTTCCGTGCACTGGTACGGCCTGACTTACCTGGCCGCTTTCGCCCTTTTTTATGGGCTGGCCAGGCTGCGGCTGAAGCACCAGCCTTTTGCCAGCGTCACCCAGCCCGCGCCGTGGACGATGCGCGATGTGGAAGACCTGCTGTTTTGGGGCGTGCTGGGCGTCATCCTCGGCGGGCGGCTGGGCTACGTGCTGTTTTACAAGCCGGCCTGGTATGCCAGCCACCCGCTGGAAATCTTTGCCATCTGGCAAGGCGGCATGAGCTTTCACGGCGGCATGCTGGGCGTGATTCTTGCCATGATGCTGTGGGCTTGGAAAAAGCAGCGCCCGTGGCTGCAAGTGACCGACTTGGTGGCCCCTTGCGTGCCAACGGGCCTGGCGGCCGGGCGCATGGGCAACTTCATCAATGGCGAACTCTGGGGCCGCGTGGCCAGCCCCGATTTGCCCTGGGGCATGGTTTTTCGCGGCGCGGGCGATCTGCCCCGCCATCCTTCGCAGATTTATCAGGCGCTGCTGGAAGGCGTGCTGCTGTTCGTGCTGCTGTGGCTCTACGCGCGCCAGCCGCGCAAGACGGGGCAGGTCAGCGGCGCTTTTCTCGTGGGCTACGGCGTGATGCGCTTTGCCGTGGAGTTTTTCCGCGAGCCGGACGCCCATCTGGGCCTGCTGGGGCTGGGTCTGTCGATGGGCCAGTGGCTGTGCGTGCCCATGATCGCCATTGGCCTGGGAATGTGGGCCTGGGCCAGCCGCCGCTGAAGCCGCTATCGGAACCATAGCTATCAATCCAGTCTGCACCAGGACCTGCGGCCGGTTTGATGCCTGAACCTGGCTTTTGAAATGCCTTCGCCTTCCTGCGCTTCGCTCATTTGCCACCCGGCCAGCCCTGTGCCGCCGGGCGTGCGCGTGGCGGCCTGCGCCTGGCGCGAAGCGGGCGGGCTGGGGCTGCGCCATGAAGTGCGCGCGCCCGCTGGCTGGCTGGACTGCCCGCCGCCTGCCCGCCATCTGGCCGCACGCGCTGATGGCCTGTGGCGGCGCACTTGTCTGGAAGCCTTCGTGGCCGCCGAACAACCGGGCGACGAGGGCGCGGATGAAGGCGAGGGCGGCGAAGGCGGCGGCGAATACTGCGAGTTCAACCTCTCGCCCGATGGCCGCTGGGCCGCCTACGCCTTTTGCGCCGAACGCGTGCGCCACACGGCCAGCGCCTGGCAGGCATGGGAAGCGCGCGCGCGCCCCGCGCGCTTTGCCTGCTCGCGGCAAGGCGATGCGGCCTGCCTGGCGCTGGAAGCGTTTTGGCCTGATCTGCCGCTGCCCGCCGCTGCCGTCTGGCGCGTGGGCCTGTGCGCCGTGCTGCAAGCCGCTGGCGCCCTGAGCTACTGGGCGCTGCGCCACCCCATGCCGCGCCCCGACTTTCACCACTTTGCAGGCCGCTTGCTGCGCCTGCCGCCGCCATGAAATGGTTGCCTCTTTGTGCTTTCTGCCTTGCCTTGCGCCATGAAAACCGGCCTTGAACGCTTCATTGAATCTCCCGGACTGCGCCGCCCGCTGCACGGCGCGCGCGTGGCGCTGCTGGCGCATCCGGCCTCGGTCACGCGCGGCCTGGCGCACGCGCTGGACGCGCTGGCAGCGCTGCCTGACGTGCGGCTGAGCGCCGCCTTCGGCCCGCAGCACGGCCTGCGCGGCGACAAGCAGGACAACATGGTGGAGTCGGACGACTATGTTGATCCGCGCCTGGGCATCCCCGTCTTCAGCCTCTACGGCCCGGTGCGCCGCCCCACCGACGAAATGATGCAAAGCTTTGACGTGCTGCTGGTGGATTTGCAAGACCTGGGCTGCCGCATCTACACCTTCATCACCACCTTGCGCTACGTGCTGGAAGCCGCTGCGCGCCACGGCAAGGCCGTGTGGGTGCTGGACCGGCCCAACCCCGCCGGCCGCCCTGTGGAAGGCTTGCGCCTGCGCCCGGGCTGGGAGAGCTTTGTGGGCGCGGGGCCGCTGCCCATGCGCCACGGCCTCACGCTGGGCGAGCTGGGGCGCTGGTTTGTGGACTGGCTGGGCCTGCGCGTGGACTACCGCGTGATTGAAATGCAGGGCTGGCAGCCCGAAGCGGCCCCCGGCTTTGGCTGGCCCGAAGGGCCGTGGGTCAATCCCAGCCCCAACGCCGCCAGCCTGAACATGGCGCGCGCCTACGCGGGCACCGTCATGCTCGAAGGCTGCACGCTGTCTGAAGGCCGGGGCACCACCCGCCCGCTGGAGCTGCTGGGCGCGCCCGGCCTGGACGCCGCCCGCCTGCTGGCCGACATGCGCGAAATGGCCCCTGACTGGCTGGCCGGCTGCCTGCTGCGCCCGTGCTGGTTCGAGCCGACTTTTCACAAGCACCAGGGGCAGCTGTGCGCGGGCCTGCAAATTCACACCGAAGACCCAGCCAGCTACCGCCACGCGGCCTTTCGCCCCTGGCGGCTGGTGGCCCTGGCCCTGAAAGCCCTACGCCGCCAGTGGCCCGATGCGCCGCTGTGGCGCGACTTCGCCTACGAATACGAGCACGGCCGCCTGGCCATCGACCTCATCAACGGCAGCAGCCTGCTGCGCGAATGGGTGGACGACGCGCAAGCGCCCTGCGCCGATCTGGACGCGCTGGCCCGCACCGACGAAACCGCCTGGCAGCAGGAGCGCGCGGCGTATCTGCTGTACTGAAGGCTGGCAGACGCCCCAGAAACAGGAGCAAATCTGGCGGGGTCAAAATGCCGCTTCGCGCAAATTCTACTAGGACGTCTTGCTATGGATAGAGGAGCGAAATAGCGCTCCGCAGCGAACGCCCCTCGGCGCGGCTTTCAGCGCTTTGTGCCTGCCTGGCGCAGGTTGTATTCCATGCCGCCAGCGGGGGCGGCGGGGTCGAGGATGCCCGGGGCCAGCTCCACCTGAACGGTTTGCCCGCCCACGGTCACGGGGCTATCCGCGCCTTCCTGCGCGCGGGCCTGCCAGTATTCAACGCGCAGGCGGTCGGTGCCTTGCCAGCGGAGGTTGGCGCCCCAGGCCTGTTCGTTGCGGGTGGCGCCCATCAGGCGGGCGGCGGGCCGGCCCTGCGCGGCAGCGCCTTGGGGCAGCACGAACACTTCGTACTGAAAGGCGTCTGTCGCGCCCGTGTTGATTTCCACCAGCACAGCGTCCAGCCGCGCGCCGCCGGGGGCGGGCAGGCGCGCGACTTCATCGCGCGAGGCGGCCGCCGGCGCGGGGTTGCAGCCGCTCAGGGCCAGCCAGGCGGCGGCACAGGCGGCGCTTGCGCGGAGAACACGGCTCATGCGGCTTGCACAGGCAACGCGGCAGGCCACTCAATCGCTCCAGACGCGCCACAGGCCGGAGTTGTAGTACTCGTAGCCTTTTTTAATTTGCGCCTGGTCGGCAGGATCGTCGCCGTAGGGGCCGCCATTCAAATCCCAAGGGCCGCCCCATCCGTCCTGCGATGTGCCTGCCTTTGTCTGGGCATCGCCCGCGCCACGCAGAGCCACCTGCTCCGGGATGCCCGTAGCGGCGGCGGTCAGGCCATAGTTGAAGTTGCCAAAGTCCTGGTACTGCGCGCCCTGCTGCTTGTAGTCCCACGGCCCCTTGTTCTGCACCTGGGATTTGAACCAGCCCGTCGTATCCAGAACGGAGTGGGCATGGGACTCCTTGATGTTCTGGTCCATTGAAACGCCGGGCGGCATGGTCTGCTTGTCCACGATGCCGGCGGCCTCGGCCTGCTCGCGCGTCAGGACTTTGCCCAGCGCCGTGCCCGTGCGCTGCGCGGCTTCGCCATTGGGGTAATTGGTCAGACCCCGCGCGGCGGATTGCTGCATGCTGGCCAGCGGCTGGGCGCCCGCCTTGAACAGGCTCGTGCGGGTGGCAAGGTCTGAAGGCGGCAAAGCGGCCGCGCCCGCGAGAATGTCCTGCAACTGCTTGTCGTCAAAGGAAATCGTCGTCGTTGCGCCGCCGGGTTGCCCCGATGTGACGGTGGTGAGCCGCTCGCCTGAAGCGGCCTTCATCACGTCATCAAGCTTGCCCGCCTGCTCCAGGCCCTGCGCGGCGCTGGCGAACTGGGCGGGCGAGTCTTTCAGGCTGCCCAGCACCTGCGCGATGGCGCGGGCATTGTCATTGCCCGCCGTGGCGGTGGAGGTGCCAAAGCCCGCTTCGATTTTTGCCGCGCCGTCGGCATCGCCTTGCAGGGCCTGGATGTACTCGGCCTTGCGGTCGGCGGGCGTGTGGCTGGCGACGGAAGCGGCCACGTCCGTTGCGCCGAAAGCCTTGGACACGCGGGCAAGCTGCGAGGCATCCAGGTCTTTGGCGAAAACGTTGAGCAGGTCGCGCCGGTCATCGGCATTCAGCGGGCTGTTCAGCCCCTTGGTTTCAGCGGCCCAGTGCTTGAGTTCGTCATCAGAGAGCTTGCCAATGGCCTCGTTGCGCTCAGAAGGCGACAACTCCTTGAGCGCCTGCGTGCTGTCCTTGAGTTCGGACTCCGTAACGTCCCAGTCCAGCCAGTTTTCGTTCAGATTGTTTCTGACGCGGTTCAGTGCGGCATCCACGCTCATGTGAGATCTCCTGTCATCGGTTGAACACGCCGCGATTGGAGCGCTCTGCCGCTGGCAACACAAGCCCGGGCATTTGCCCGGGCCGCCAGCGCAGGCAGGGTTTGCCCCTAGGGAGATGCCCGCCTGGCGGCAAGCGCCTGCAACCGGCGCTAGCTATGCAACTAACAATGGCTTACAGCCTGCCTGCATCCGGTTTCAAGCACTTGGTTGCAATCAAGGCGTTCTTCTTTCAAACCGCAGGATTTCAAGCCGCCTCTGCGGGCACCCGTTCGCGGCCCGGCCACGAGCGAAGCAAGCGCCAGCTGGCGTTGGCGGCGCTGAAAGCAATGCGCCGATTTAGCTCTTTTATTCATAGCATGAAGTCTTAGTAGAGATTGCGCGAACCAGTGTTTTGCCCCCTTTGATTCGCTCCTCTTTTTAAAACTATCTGGCGGGCGGTGCCAACCCGATGGCGGCGCTTGCCAGCGCCAGCGCAGCAGAATGCGGCGCCCGCTCAAACGGAGCCTGCCGCTTTCGCTACGTGGGCCGCCCGCAGAACTTTCCCCCAAGCGCCATGCAAGACGATCTTTTCCCCAACGCCTCGCCTGCTTCTCCTTCCCGCCCCTGCCGCGTGCTCATGGTCTGCACGGGCAACATCTGCCGCAGCCCTACGGCGCATGGCGTGCTGCGGAAAATGGCCGATGAGGCTGGGCTGGGCGCGCGCGTTCAGGTTGATTCGGCTGGCACGCATGGCTACCACACGGGTGAGCCGCCGGATGCGCGCTCGCAACGCCATGCCCTCTGGCGCGGCTATGACCTCAGCCAGCAGCGCGCCCGCCAGCTGACGGCGCAGGATTTTGAAAACTTCGACCTCATTTTGGTGATGGATGCCGCCAATGAGCGCGCCGCCCGCGCCCTGTGCCCGCCCGCGCTGCGCCACAAGCTGCGGCGCTTGACGGACTTTTGCACGCGCCACAGATCAGCGCAGGAAGTGCCCGACCCCTACTACGGCGGCGCTGCCGGCTTTGAGAAGGTGCTCGATCTGGCCGAAGACGCCTGCGCGGGCGTGCTTCGCAGCATTTGCCCCTGACTGAATTCACGGCCCGCCCGCGCCGCCTGCCTGCAGGGCGGCTGATGGAGGCAGCCAGCCCGGCGACCCCTCACCTGTCAGGATGCACAAAAAGAGGAGCAAATTTGAGGGCAGAAAATGCCGCCTCGCGCAATATCCACTAGGACATCTTGCTATGGATAAATGAGCAAATTTCCGCCATGCGGCAACTGCCCCCGCCCTTGCTCATGCCGGGCGGCCTTGGCTCTCTGGCAGAAGATCCAGCCTGGCCGCCAGAGGCCGCCGCTCGCGCCTGCCGGCAGGGCGCGGCGGCGGCGGGAAAAGGCAAGCGGGCGCGGCCTGCCTTACTTGGCGTAGCTGTAAACGCCCTGCCCCGTTTTGCGGCCTAGGCGGCCAGCGGCCACGTATTCGCGCAGCAGGGGGCTGGGGCGGTATTTGCCGTCGCCAAACTGCTGATGGAGAACTTCCATGATGGCCAGACACACATCCAGCCCGATCATGTCGGCCAAGGCCAGGGGGCCAATGGGGTGGTTGCAGCCCAGCTTCATGCCCGCATCGATGTCTTCCGCCGAAGCGACGCCCTCGGAGAGGACAAAGAAGGCTTCGTTGATCATGGGCAGCAGGATGCGATTGACGACGAAGCCGGACGAGTTGCGGACGGTGATAGGCGTTTTGCCCAGCGCCGTGGCCAGCTCGGTGACGGCGGCGTGGGTGGCGTCGCTGGTTTGCAGGCCGCGAATGATTTCGACCAGCGCCATCATGGGCACCGGGTTGAAAAAGTGCATGCCGACAAAGCGGTCGGGGCGGCTGGTGGCGGCAGCCAGCTGGGTGATGGAAATGGAAGAGGTGTTGGTCGCCAGCAGGGTTTCGGGCGCGAGCAGGGCATCCAGCTGGGCCAGGATTTTGTTTTTGATTTCGTGGTTTTCCGTGGCGGCTTCGATCACGAGCTGGGCGGGCTTGAGCGCGGCGTAGTCGGTGCTGGTCTGGATGCAGGCCAGGGCGGCGTCTTTCTGGGCGGCGGTGATTTTTTCCTTGGCCAGCAGGCGGTCCAGGCTTTTGCTGATGCCGGCCAGCCCTTTGTCCACGGCAGCCTGCGAGATGTCGATGAGGATGACGCGGATGCCCTTGACAGCGCATGCCTGGGCGATGCCGCTGCCCATGGTGCCTGCGCCAACGACGCCAACTGTTTGAATGCTCATTTTGATTTCTCCGTTTCTTGATGAAAAAGGAAGCAGGCCTGATGGTCTGTTTCAGGAAACCTTGTTCAGCCCCGCGCGCGCATGTTTCAAGGCGAACCTCAGACGCTGTGAATGCATGGCGCAGCCTTGCTCTTTCGCTGACGGGCAGGCGGTGAACAAAAGCTTGCAAGGCATGGTAGCGAAGGGCGGCGGCGGCCGCCTTGATCCGGTCGGCTATTTCGCCAAACTGTTCATGCGCCAGCTGGCGCGCATGTGGCTGGCCTGGTTGATCAGGCGCTCCAGATCGTCCGCCTGGCTGTTGGTGACGGCATGCTCCAGCTTGGCCAAGGCATGCTGGAAGTGGTGGAGCTGGGCGATGAGTTCTTCGCGGTTGGCGATGAGCACGTCGCGCCAGACTTGCGGATCGCTGGCGGCGATGCGGCTGAAATCACGAAAGCCCGGGCCGGCCAGCGACAGGAAGACGGCGGCCTGCTCCTGCTGGCTGGCAATGCCGTTCATCATGGCAAAGGCCAGCATGTGCGGCAGGTGGCTGACGGCGGCAAAGGCGGCATCGTGCGCTTCAGCCGACATCTGCGACACGCTGCAACCCAGCGCCTGCCACATTTCAGTGGCTTTTTCGAGCTTGGCCGTCTGTGTGCGCTCCATGGGCGTGATGATGATTTGCTTGCCCGTAAAGAGCATGGGATCGGCGTTTTCCACGCCGGAGACTTCGCGCCCGGCAATGGGGTGGCAGGGCACGAAGGAGCCGACGTCGTGCTTGAGCACGCGGCGCACGGCATCAATCACGTCGCGCTTGGTGGACCCCATGTCCATCAGCAGCATGGACGGATTGACGAGATGGCGGATGGCCTTGAGCGTGGACTCGGTCGCCGAAACAGGCACGGCCAGCATGACCAGATCGGCCCCCGACACAGCCAGCAGGGCGGAAGGCGCTTCCACGTCGATCACGCCCATTTCGCGCGCTTTTTCGGTGGTGGACGGCGATTTGCTGTAGCCCACGATGCGCTTGACCAGCCCCGCCCTTTTCATCGCCAAGGCAAAGGAGCCGCCCATCAGGCCGCAGCCGATTAATCCCAGTTGTTCAAACATCTTGCCCCAGGGGATAGGCCCCCAGCACTTTGTAAAAGGACGACAGGGCCTGAAGCTCGGCCAGCGCGGCGGCCAGGTGCGGTTGCTCAATGTGGCCCGCGATGTCGATATAAAAATAGTATTCCCACTGGCCGGATTTGGCGGGGCGGGATTCGAAGCGCGTCATGGACACGCCATGCTTTTTCAGCGGCGTGAGCAAGTCATGAACCGACCCTGGACGGTTGGGCACGCTGACGACGATGCTGGTGCAGTCGCGCCCTGTAGGCCGGGGCATGCCCATGGTCTGCGGCAGGCAGATGATGGCAAAGCGTGTGCGGTTGCTGGCCTGGTCTTGCACGGCATGGGCCACGATGTGCAGGCCGAACTGCGCGGCGGCGCGCTCGCTGGCCAATGCGGCCCAGGCCGGGTTTTCCGCCGCCAGGCGCGCGCCTTCGGCATTGCTGGAGACGGCGCGGCGCTCGGCCAGCGGCAGGTGCTGCGCAAGCCAGTCCTGGCATTGCATGAGTGCCTGAGGGTGTGCCAGAACGACTTCGATGCCGTCCAAGTCGTTGCGCTGGCGCAGCAGGTTGTGGCGCACGGCCAGGCTGACTTCGCCCACCACATGCACAGGCGAGCGCAAGAACAGATCGAACGAACGGGCCACCACGCCTTCGGTGGAATTTTCCATGCCGACCACGCCGAACTGCGCCGTGCCAGCCGCCGTGGCATGGAAGACTTCATCAAAGCTGTTGCAGTACACCAGATTGACGGCGCTGCCAAAGTATTCAATGGCCGCCTGCTCGCAAAACGTGCCCTGCGGGCCTAGCACGGCCACGCGCGGCGGCACTTCCAGCGCAAGGCAGGCGGACATGATCTCGCGCCAAATGCTGGCGACATGGTCGTTGAGCAGCGGCCCCGTGTTGCTGGCCTGGACTTTGTGAATGACTTGGGCTACCCGGTCGGGCCGGAAAAAGGGGGTGCCTTCCTGGCGCTTGAGCTCTCCCACCTGTTCGGCCACCCGCGCGCGCTGATTGAGCAGCGCAAGCAATTGGGCATCCAACTCGTCAATTTGCGCGCGCAACACCCCCAAGGCATCAGACTGAACAGGCTGCGCCAAGGAGGCGGAGTGCGCGGGTGGCGGCAAGGAAGAGCTTGCGCTCATGGCTTATTGCTTCTGTTCGACGCGCTCGACTTTGGTCTTGATGCCGCCGGATGCGCCATCAGACGCAGAGGCGGGCGCTGCTTTTGTCTCGGCCTTTGTTTCAGCCTTTGTTTCAGCCTTTGTTTCCGGCTTGGCTGCCGCAGCAGGCTTGGCGCCTGTGGCCGCTTTCACAATCTTGGCTGCGGCTTCATCAAATTTCTTGAGATGCCCTTCCACGGTGGATTCCGTGGCCTTGATGATTTGCGCGGCCCAAGCGTTGGCAGCCTGACCGCCCGCCTCCTGGAATTTGGCGCTGGCGGGCGACTCCAGATAGGCGACGATGGTTTTCAGCTCGTCGGCTGACAATTTCTCCATATAGACAGGCACAAGAGCGGATTCAGCCGTTTTGGCGGCCTGCGCCTCTACGGTTTTGCCTGTGGCGTCCAGCAGCTTTTTCAGTTCGACATCCAGTTTCTCGCGCACATCCTTTTGCTTGTCGGCAGGCACGTTCTGATCAATGTTCTGTGACCAGGTGGCAATGACGGGCTGTGCAACGGCATTCACCAGCTGGTGGGCAAGCTGGACGGAGTCGTTTTTTTGCTGGATTTGGGCCAGCTTCACGGCCAGGGCCTTTTTGGCGTCGTCCGCTTTCGCGTCTTGGGCATGCGCCGCGAAAGGCAGGGCGCAAACGGCCAGAGTGAGGGCGGCCAGGGTTTTGTTGAGCATGGGTTTCACTGATTTACTCCGTGGTGGGGGATGGTTGAGGGGTATCGCCGCTTCCGGCGTTGTCTGCGTTGCCGTCTTCGCCGTCGGCTGGCGCGTCATTGGCATCGTTTTCCACGATGCGTTGCAGGCCGCTCAGGCGGGCGCCGTCGTCTAGCGCGATAAGGGTTACGCCTTGCGTGGCGCGGCCCATCTCGCGGATTTCAGCCACGCGGGTGCGCACGAGCACGCCCTTGTCGGTGATGAGCATGATTTCGTCATCGGCATTGACCAGCGTGGCAGCAACGACCTTGCCGTTGCGCTCGCTTTGCTGGATGGCGATCATGCCTTTGGTGCCGCGCCCGTGCCGCGTGTATTCACTGATATGAGTGCGTTTGCCGTAGCCGTTTTCAGTAGCTGTGAGCACGCTGCTGCGCGCGCCGGGGGCAGACTCGGCTTCGCTGGCCTCGGCTTCCGCCACGAGCATGGCGATCACGCGCTGGCCTTCTTCCAGGTTCATGCCGCGCACGCCACGGGCCTGGCGGCCCATGTGGCGCACGTCGTTTTCATCAAAGCGCACGGCCTTGCCGCCGTCAGAAAACAGCATGACGTCGTGCTTGCCGTCCGTCAGGGCCGCGCCAATGAGGTAGTCGCCCTCATCCAGCCCCACGGCGATGATGCCGGCTTTGCGCGGGTTGCTGAATTCATTCAGCGCGGTTTTCTTCACGGTGCCGCCTGCCGTGGCCATGAACACATAGCGGTCGGCAGGGAAGGCGCGCATTTCGCCCGTGAGCGGCAGCACCACCGTGATTTTTTCGCCTTCTTCCAGCGGGAACATGTTGACGATGGGGCGGCCCCGCGAGGCACGCGAGCCCTGCGGCACCTCCCACACCTTCAGCCAGTACACCCGGCCACGGTCGGAGAAGCACAGGATCGTGTCATGCGTGTTGGCGATGAAGAGCTGGTCCACCCAGTCGTCATCCTTGGTGCTGGCTGCCTGCTTGCCCCGGCCACCACGGCGCTGCGCCCGGTACTCGGACAGCGGCTGCGCCTTGATGTAGCCCGAGTGGGACAGCGTCACCACCATGTCCTGCGGCGTGATCAGGTCCTCGATGTCGATCTCGCTGGCATTGAGCTCGATCTGCGAGCGGCGCGGATCCTTCTCGGGGCCGCCGAACTCTTCCACCACCCCCGTCAGCTCGTCGCGAATGATGGCCGTGATGCGAGCCGGCTTGGCCAGGATGTCCAGCAGGTCCAGGATGCGGTCCACCACCTCGCGGTACTCGGTGACGATCTTCTCCTGCTCCAGCCCGGTCAGCCGCTGCAGGCGCATCTGCAGGATCTCGCCTGCCTGCACCTCGGACAGCTGGTAGGTACCGTCCGGCTACAGCCCGGCGTTCGGATCGATACCCTCCGGCCGCAGCGCCGACACGTCGCCCGCCGCGCGCTCGACCATCTCGGCCGCAATGCCCGCCGCCCAGGTCCGCGCCAGCAGCCGTTCCTTGGCCACCGGCGGCGTGGGCGAGGACTTGATCAGCTCGATCATCTCGTCGACGTTGACCACCGCCACCGCCAGACCTTCCAGCAGGTGCCCCCGGTCACGCGCCTTGTTCAGCTCGTAGACCGTGCGCCGCGTCACCACCTCGCGCCGGTGCGCCAGGAAGGCTTCCAGCACCTGCTTCAGGTTCAGCAACCGGGGCTGGCCATCG
>ERZ772948.758-NODE-758-length-20768-cov-5.512866_pt1 | contig 20768 bp, 24 predicted proteins | sample MGYA00511945_ERZ772948 | MGnify/ENA primary metagenome ERZ772948 (study PRJEB29015, sample SAMEA2737927) | human oral metagenome | biome: human oral; feature: human-associated habitat; material: dental | place: China | collected 2141 ... | reverse complement strand
AGTCACGGCGATAATGGTGCAGGCGAACCAGATGCCACTTCTGGCGCTTCCAGTCATTGATCTAAAGAAATCAAAGAAAAGGTTGAGCAATTTTGTCTCGTCCTTTTTTCTATGTAAAAGATCATTCCATAAGATTCACTTGCACAGATTTCGTGAACTTGTTATAATAATGAATATACGCAAACGTTTTCTGCCACAAGGAGATAATGATGATTGAAGCAAATCAATTATATAAGACATATAGTATAGTCGAGAAAGAATTAGGCCTTAAAGGTTCTATCAAAGCCTTTTTTCACCCTAAGAAAAAACAAATTCATGCTGTACAGAATATTTCATTAACGGTTCAAAAAGGTGAAATTGTTGGTTATATTGGTTCGAATGGAAGCGGAAAATCCACGACTATAAAAATGCTGACGGGTGTTCTTTATCCAGATCGAGGCAATGTTAAAATTAATGGACTTACCCCACAGAAACATCGCACAGCAGTCAATAAGCAAATTGGCGTTTTGTTCGGACAAAAATCACATTTACGTTGGGATATTCCTGTGCTGGAATCTTTTATTTTGCATGCGAAAATCTATGACGTTCCTGATAAAGTTTTTGAGGAACGCTTGGAGCAATTAATTGACCTGTTGCAGCTAGGAGATTTTATTCACCAGCCTGTTCGTAATCTTTCGCTCGGGCAACGAGTTCGCTGCGAATTTGCTGCTATATTCATTCATCAACCTGCCGTTGTTTTCTTGGATGAACCTACAATCGGTCTTGATGCCAGTGTAAAAGAAACCATCCGCTCTTTCATTCGCTTTATGAATAAAGAGTATCAGACAACTTTCCTCATTACGTCTCATGATATGCAGGATATTGAGTCGCTCTGCAAACGAATTTTCATTATTGATAAGGGCAAAAAGGTTTATGACGGAAGTCTGACGCAATTAAGAGAAAAGTTTTCAACAATTAAAACCATTTCTTTCAAAACGCAAACGCCAATAGAAGAGCTGTTCCAAATCAATGGTTTTCGTTTTGAGAAAATTGACTCTTATCATTTCAATATTCATTATCAGACAGATATTTATACTAATGCCCAAGTTATTAATCAGATTTTTGATCATTATTCAATCGAAGACCTAGCTATCAAAGAATTGACAATTGAAAATATCGTCAAACAAATTTATGAGGAGGGGCTTGATGAGTAAATATATTCATATCACACGATTAGCTCTTATTACGCAACTTCAATATAAATCTTTCTTTGTCGCGACCCTGATTCGTACTTTCATACAAGTTCTTGTCTCTATTTTTGTTTGGAAAACCATTTTTTTCACCCAATCTCACGTTAATGGTTATACTTTAGAAACGTTCACTACCTATATTATCTTTGCAAATCTACTGGGAAATCTAAATAGTTTCAGCATTGGACGGGATTTGTCTATAATGATTGTTGATGGGAATATTACTGGCGAGCTACTCTATCCTTATTCCCTCATTACTTCTCTCTTTTTCCAAGACTTTGCTGTCAAAATCGTTGAAATTGTCAAATTCATTCCAATTTTATTAGTTATCCCTTTGCTTCAAGGACAGCTTTATCTTCCAAATTGGCAGACAGGATTGCTTTTCCTATTTTCTAGTTTATTAGGAATGTTTATCATCCTCCTGTTAGATTTAGGATTTAGCTTAACAGCCTTCTTCACGGCAAATACATGGGGAATATTGATTCTCAGAAACGGGCTTTTTTCACTCGCTTCAGGAGCGCTTTTGCCACTAAGTTTTTATCCAGAAAATATTGCAAACATTTTGAAACTATTACCTTATAGCTTTGCTGTTAATTTTCCGGTCAATATCCTTTTGAAAAGGCAGGTTAATTTTGAGCTCTTCTGGATTCAATTGGCTTGGATTCCGATACTTTCAGCTTTCATTGCTTTTCTTTGGTATCAAGCTAAACGTCGTTTAGTCATTTTAGGAGGTTGAAGATGAAATACATCAACATTTATTTTTATAACCTCAAAGCTTACTTGATTGCTAGTATGTCTTATAGGATGGACTTCTTTATTGGACTTATTTCTTCTTTGATTGAACAGATTGTTTATTTAATCTTTTTAAATGTATTATTTGCAAATATCAAGGAAATTGCCGGATTCAACTATGGACAAATGCTATTTATTTATGGAATGGCAACTATCGGACGTTCAGTTCACCTGATTTTCTTTGACAATCTTTGGATGTTTGGAAGCCGCTATATTCGCAAAGGTGAGTTTGAACGCCTGCTTATCATGCCCATCAATCCTCTTTTTCAGCTAATTTGTGAACGCGTGCAGCTACAAGGATTTGGCACAACACTAATGGGAGCTATTGCAACTTATCAAGCCTATCATTTACTCGGACTGCATTGGAACATTTTTCATCTACTTCTCTTTGTCTTTATCTGTATTTGTATTGGTTTACTCTATGCCGCTATTCAATTAGGACCTACTGCTCTTGCTTTTTGGATTGTCGAATCTTTCCCTATCACAATGGGGATTTTCTCCCTCAATCAAATGGCACAATACCCTATCAAAATTTACCCAACCTTTATCCAATTGATACTAATTTTTGTATTTCCTTATGCTTTTACTTCTTTTTTTCCAGCTCTTTATTTTTTAAATCTAAGCTGGATTGGTTTGCTACTTCCTTTAGTCCTACTTGTTATTTTTACTATCAACTACGCTCTATTCAAATACGGCATGAAAAAATTCTCCAGTGTTGGGAATTAAATATTAAAAACCAACTGAAATCTTTCATCAGTTGGTTTTATTTGCCCTTGGAAAATAGAGACGAATCTCCGTATAAGTATTTTCTTCAGATTTAATTTCCATGTGATAGGATTTACCAAATTGTAATTGCAAACGCTGATTAACATTCTTCAAACCGACACCACCCAAGCGAACGAGTGTAGCATTTGTAGTTTCGCTGGCGACAAAGCCACGACCATTGTCATAAATTGAAACGATGAGCTGCGTGTCATTTTCAGAGACGCTAACTCGAATCCTCCCTTGACGATTCATTTCTTTGATACCATGGTAAATGGCGTTCTCAACCAAAGGCTGCAAAATCAACTTTGGAATTTTGTAGTCATTATATTGCTTCAACTCTTTAATTTCATATTGCAATTTCTCACCATAGCGCTGTTTTTGAATAAAGAGATACTGACGCACGTGGTCAATTTCATCTTTAAGAGAAATTTGTTCATGTCCTTGGTTCAAAGCTAAACGGAAATACTTAGCCAGTGATTTTGTGACTTCTACCACACGCTTGCTGTCATTAAATTCTGCCATCCATACAATTGTATCTAACGTATTGTAAAGAAAATGCGGGTTGATTTGGCTGGAAAGCGCCTGCAATTCATATCTTCTGACATTTTGTTCCTCTTCTTTGACTGCAATCATCAATTGATCAATCCGGTCTAACATAATATTAAATTGTCTTGCCAAATCAACTAATTCAGGAGAGCCGGTTTCATTAGCCCTCAAATCTGAATGCCCGCTTCCAACCTTTAAAATGGTTACTTGTAAATCTCGCAAAGGCTTAATCCAAAGCCGAAGCACAAACCAGATCCCTATTAGACAAACACCCAAAGCAAACAGACCTGTTCCAATAAAAGACCACAAAATCTGCGTTTGAACTGCATGCAATTGTTCCATTGAAGAAACCCCAATCAATATCCAACCACTATTTGGAATTTGATATTGAGATACATAAGCTTGTTTTGATTTGACATATCCATTTTTTACAGAAAGATAAGGCGCCATCGCTTTCATTTCAGCGTGAGAAGAATAAACTGCTTTTTTAGGATGATAGACAAAGTCATGATTGGAATCGACGATAAAGGTAAATCCCTCTTTTCCTAACTGTAGTTGATCTAAATAAGCTTCCAACGTCTTGTATCCAATATCTAAGCGAACAACCCCTAGATTTTTACCATCTTTATCTACAACTTCCTGCATGATTGAAATCACCCATTTTTCACCAGTTGTATGACTGATGGTTCTTCGTGCTGGTGTCAAAATCGGCATAGCACCTTTATGGATAGCATCCTGATACCATTTTTCTTTCATCATATCAGCGGATGTCTTCATGATTAATTCAGGATCTGTTGATATGAGATTTCCGTCTTTTGTTACCAAAATAGCAGATACCAAATCCGAATCAGTTTTTAAAATCGTTGCGAATAATTGCCGAAGTTGTTCAGCGTTTTCTTGGCTTGGTGTTTGTGCATATGTCTTTATTTTCTCATTTTCAGCCAAACTACTCGTTGTCTGTTTAACTTTTTGTAAATAAGAAGTGATAAACTGACCACTTTGCTGAATGGTCTTGCGGGTATTTTGCTCAGTTGTCTGGCGAATAGCAACCGAACTAGTCTGATAATAAATCCCACCGACAATTCCCAAAAGAGCTAATATCATAATAAAAACATAAATCACTAACTGAATCAGAAGTGAATAACGTTTCATTGCCCTTCTCCTCGTTTAAATTGCCGCGGTGTCACTCCCACGACTTGTTTGAAGCGTTGAGAAAAATAGTTCATATCTTCAAAGCCTACCTGCTCTGCAATTTCATAAACCTTTAAGTCAGTTGTCAAAAGCAGTAATTTTGCTTTCTTCATCCGTTCTTGAATTAAGTAATCCTGAAATGGCAAGCCCAGCTCTTTTTTGATGAGAACACTCAAATAAGACGGACTAAACCCTAGTTGAAAAGCGAGTGATTTAAGAGATAATTCTGTATCGGTTAAACGATCATGAATTGCTTGTTCTAAATCAGAAAATTCTGCTTGCTCAACCAGTTCATGAACTTGCTGCTGCTTTCGCTCCTTGTCCAATTTTTCTTTGACTTTAAACAACATCGTTTCCACATCTTCCCGCGAAAACGGCTTTAGTAAATAATCATCAGCACCTAATTTAACTGCTGACAAAGCGTAGTCGAAGTCGTCATAACCCGTTAAAAATATAATATGAACAGAAGGATATTGTTCCTTGACTAATTGAGCTAGTTTAATCCCGTTTATATGTGGCATATTGATGTCTGTCAAGACAATATCGGGCTGTGCAAGCTGTATCTTTTCCCAAGCATCCAAGCCGTTTTCAGCCTCATCCATAACTTCCATATCAAATGTTTCAAAATCTACTAAAGACGAAATACCTTGCCGAACAAGGTATTCATCTTCTACAATCATAATTGAATACACTAGCGCACCCCTATTATTTATTAAACTCATTATAGCAAATTTCTGTGAAAATTGCTGTTACACATAGTTTAATAAATAACCGTAGCCTTTACTTTCCATTTGGTCTTTCGGAATGAAATGAATGGCTAAACTGTTGATACAGTAGCGAAGTCCGCCCTTATCTTTTGGTCCGTCCGTAAAGACATGACCAAGATGTGAATTTCCAATACGGCTTCTAACTTCCGTCCGTGTCATATTAAAACTATGATCTTCCTTATAAGTTGCGACATCTGGGCTGATTGGACGGGTGAAGCTAGGCCAGCCACAACCAGACTCAAATTTATCTTTGGAAGAGAAAAGTGGCTCACCTGTTACAACATCTACATAAATACCTGCATCAAACTTATCCCAATAGCGATTAGAAAAAGCACGCTCAGTATCATTTTTTTGTGTTACAGCATATTCTTCATCGGAGAGTTTCTTTTTAATCTCTGCATCACTAGGCTTTTTATATTTGGAAGCATCAATAACTGGATAAGAAGCCTGCTTAACATTGATATGGCAATAGCCATTTGGATTTTTCTTTAAATAATCTTGGTGGTACTCTTCAGCCTTAATAAAATGTTTTAATGGTTGTTTTTCGACCGCCAACGGCTCTTTAAATTTTTCTTTCTGCTCGTCAAAGACTTTGTTAATCGTTTCTACATCAGCCTGATCTTTATAATACACGCCTGTACGATATTGCACTCCACGATCATTGCCTTGCTTATTTTTGCTGGTTGGATCGATAATTCTAAAGTAATGTAGCAAGATTTCTCTTAAAGAGATTTTATTGGCATCATAGGTTACATGAACCGTTTCTGCATGTTTTGTTTGCGAGATTAGTTCGTATTTCGTGGTTTCGCTAGTGCCATTAGCATAACCAGAGACTGCGTCAACCACTCCATCTACACGCGAAAAATATTCTTCTACACCCCAGAAACAACCTCCTGCCAAATAGATATGCTTTAAATTTGCATTTTTCAAGTCCGCTTTCTTTTGCTTGACCGGTTCAGCCTGGCTAACAGCTGCTTCTTTAATCTGATTAATAGCAGATTGATTTTTAAGGGTTGGCATCATGCGACCTCCCAGCACAAATAAACCTAAAACCAGCAGGACTGCTCCACCAAATAATAACCATTTCATTTTATGATCCATCATCCTCCCTCCCTATTTAATGCTTTTAAGAGTTGATTCAATTTCTGCTTTTTTAATAAGTCCAGGACGAGTTTTTACCAATTTTCCATCGCTTCCAATAAATGCAGCTGTCGGATAGGAACGAACACCATATTGTTCCAATAGTTTACCACTAGGATCTAGTAAAACAGGTAAATGTTTATAATTTAATTTCTCATACCAGTTTTTAAAATCTGCTTCAGATTTTTCACCAACATGCCCAGGTGAAACAACCGTCAAAACTACATAGTCTTTCCCAGCATTTTTAGCTAACTCATCAGTATCCTTTAATGTAGATAAGCAGATAGAACACCAAGATGCCCAAAATTTGAGATAAACTTTCTTTCCTTTGAAATCTGACAATTTATAAGTTTTCCCGTCAACTCCTTTTAGTTCAAAATCAGGAGCTGCTTCGCCTTGATTCAACTTTGTAGCTGTCGTTTTATTTGTAAATTGTCCGTGTCCAGACTTAGTTCCACTAGCTGATTTTTGATTTCCACAGGCACCCAACAGAGCAACACAAACAAGACCTGTGATGACTAACATTGTTTTTTTCATGAGATTCCTCCTTTTATCCACCAAATATTGAAGCTAGAACATTAAGATTTCCCAGCATAAGTAAAATTCCCATCAAGATGATAAGTAACCCGCCAATTTTCTTTAGTAGTCCCATATAAGGTTTTATTTTCCCAAAATGGCGTAAAACAATAGAAGAGGCAAGCGCCAAAATGAGAAATGGGATAGCAAGACCAAGGGTATAAACTAACATGAGGAAGCCACCTTGTACTGCTCCATTACCACCAGAAGCTGCAATTGCGAGAACAGAACTCAAAACAGGACCTACACAAGGTGTCCAACCAAAGCTAAAGGTCACACCTAGCAAGAAAGCATTGTAAAAATCATTTCTATTTTTATCTTTTTTTAATTGAACACTTTTCTGTCGTTGTAGTAGCTTAAAATTGATCAGTTCCATTTGATGAACACCGAGCAAAATAACAATTGCTCCTAATACATAGCGGAACCACTCTGTATAGAGAACTTTTCCCAAAAAGCCAGCGCCATATCCAAGAATTAAAAAGACTACGGACAATCCTGCAATGAAAAATAGTGTTTTTATAATTCCGTACCAAGCAATCTTCTTTCCAAAAATAGTGATTGTTCTTGGTTCATCTGTATCCAATAAAATACCAACATATACAGGAAGCAATGGCAATATACAAGGCGAGAAAAATGATAAAATTCCCGCTAGAAATACAGAAATCAAAAACACAATAGATATCATTATCTTTTCCTCCTCATTTTCTTTCTAAGAAAAGTATACACTGGTTCACTATCTAAAAATAGAGGATACGATTTGTAAAAACTTGAATTTGATATGGTCATAAAAAAGGGAGTGGGACAGAACTAAAAATCGAAAATTTTTAGTTCGTAGTCCCACCCCCGCAAGGGTGATTAGGTGCTCTTCTGAGCTTGAAAAGCGAATGAAGAGTCCAATCACCTACTGCGTTATTCGTTTATTACTAAATCTAATAGAAGCTGAGCACTTTTGTCTCAGCTTCTTTTTTATCATTCCATTTCAAATGAGTCACTTTTTTGTTTATTTGGCAAAAACAAGGACAACACAATCCCGACAATCGTCGGTACCAGCCAAGGAATTGAAGCTTGCGCAAATGGCAAAGCATTGATTAAATTGCTCACACTAGTCAATTTAAATTGCGAGCCAATGATATTCGCAAAGGCAATAATTGTTACAACTGCGACCGTTAGCTGCATTCCAATCTTAGATAAGGCAACAAACTTATTGACAATCACAATCATTACAATCGCAATGGTAATCGGGTACAAAATTTGCAAGACAGGAACTGAATACTGAATGATCGCTCCCAAACCAAGATTTGCAATTGCAAATCCAATCAAGGTAAAGGCTGTTGCATAAGTTTTGTAGCTGATTTTAGGAAAGGTTTTATTGAAAAATTCTGATGTTGAAACAATCAAACCAACCGTAGTCGTGAAGCAGGTCACTGTTACCATGGCTGCAAGGAAAATCTGTGCTGTCGGACCAAAAATAGCTTGTGTAGCTTGAGATAAGACATAAACTCCTTTATTGGCATTAGACGCCATTACATCAGCCGAAATTGGGAAATGATTTCCAAGAAATCCTAATCCAATATAAAGCGCACTAAATCCCAATGCAACAACAATTCCAACAATCCAAATCGTTGAGATATATTCTTTTTTATTAGCAAAGCCGAGTTGGTTCAATGTTTGCACAGCGATAACGCTAAAAGCAACAGAGGCAAGTGCATCAAGCGTATTATACCCTTCAAGAAAGCCAGTTCCAAAAGCTGCTTTTGCGTATTCCGTGCTAGCATCTTGCGGTGCAGCTGCTCCATATTTTATCGCCCCTAAAATGACTAGAATGACAATCAAAATGGCAAACACAGGAGTCAAAATCCGACCAATCCGATCCAAAATTTTGGAAGGATTTAATGAAATCAAGTAAGCAGCCACGAAATACAAGATTGTAAAAATGATAAGTCCTAATCCAGTCATATTACTCGAAAGCAATGGTGCAATCCCAACTTCATAAGAAGTCGTTGCCGTCCGAGGAATGGCAAAAAATGGACCAATCGCTAGATACAGAACTACCAAGTAACTGGTCGCAAACCAAGGAGAAACCTTTTTAGAAATTTCGTAAACATAGCCTTTGGGATTTAAAGTACCGATAATCAATGTTAAAATAGCAATTCCAACTCCTGAAAGCACAAATCCTGCAATCGCTGACCAGAAGTGTTCGCCAGACAAAGCTCCTAAAGTTGGCGGAAAGATTAAATTCCCTGCGCCGAAAAATATTCCAAACAAGAGTAATCCTGTCAGTGCTCCTTTTTTAACCATCTTCTCTCCCTTTTCTAAAATTCAGTATGTTCAACTATTATAACAGATTCTTACAATACTTCAAGTGATATAAAGTTAAAATATTGCACAAATTCTGAATGTTTGAGCAAAACAAAAGCAGCATAATCAAGTCATGCTGCCATATTCTTATTTAATCCCTAGGGCGATGCGTGCGTAGCGACTCATTTTATCCACAGTCCATGCTGGATACCACACCAGTCTCACTTCTACTTTGCTCACTTCAGGTACATCTGACATCGCATCATGAATCTGATCAGTTAATAAGTCAGCCAGCGGGCATCCCATTGTTGTTAAGGTCATATCAATCTGCGTCTCACCATTTTCACCATTGAACCGAATTTCATAAATCAAACCAAGATTTACAATATCAATTCCTAATTCAGGGTCAATAACTTGTTCCAAACTTTCCAAGATACGATTTTTAATATCATCAATTTGTTCGTTTGTGTATGCCATGGTGCCTCCTTTTGTCTACTAATCTTCAATAAAGTCACGAAGTGGCTTGCTACGACTTGGATGACGCAATTTGCGTAGGGCTTTGGCCTCAATTTGTCGAATCCGTTCACGAGTCACGTTAAAGACTTTTCCAACATCTTCCAGCGTACGCATTTTACCATCATCTAGACCGAATCGCAAACGTAGTACATTTTCTTCACGGTCTGTTAATGTATCAAGAACCTCGTCTAATTGCTCACGTAGGACAATACGTGTTGTGTAATCAACTGGATTTTCAATCACTTCATCCTCAATGAAATCGCCAAGATGACTATCATCTTCTTCTCCAATTGGAGTTTCAAGAGAGACCGGCTCTTGGGCAATCTTCAAAATTTCACGGACTTTATCTGGTGTCATATCCATGCGCTCCGCAATTTGCTCTGGCGTTGGATCTTGTCCCAATTCTTGCAAAAGATTTCGTTGCTCCCGCACTAATTTATTGATTGTCTCAACCATGTGAACCGGAATCCGAATCGTACGCGCTTGGTCAGCAATCGCACGAGTAATCGCTTGACGAATCCACCAAGTAGCGTAAGTTGAAAATTTGAAACCTTTGGTATAGTCAAACTTATCAACAGCTTTCATCAATCCCATATTGCCTTCTTGAATCAAGTCAAGAAACTGCATGCCGCGTCCAACATAGCGCTTAGCAATAGAGACAACCAACCGCAAATTAGCTTCTGCCAAACGTTGTTTCGCTTCTAAGTCGCCTTGCTCCACAAGAACAGCTAATTCTTGCTCTTCTTCATTGGTCAATAACGGAACAACACCAATTTCCTTTAAATACATACGGACAGGGTCGTTCACTTTAGCAGAATTGCTACCAAGCAACTCCTCATCTGTTAATTCAGCTTCTTCCTCTGTATTTAAAACCCGTTCACTTGGGTTGCCCTCTTTATCCGTAATAGCAATCCCTGCGTCCTGAATCCGTTGAAGAAGATCTTCAATACCATCAGCTTCCAAAGTAAATGGAATGACTAATTGATCATTGATCTCATCATCGGTTGCTGTACCAGTTTTTTTATGGTTGCGAATAAATTCTGCAACTTGAACATCAAAAGTTGTTACTTCTTTTTGTTTTGTAGCCATTCCTACTCCATTCTCCTTTTTTGAGCAATAAATCGCTCTAGCTCTTCTAATGCCGTATCTGCATCTCCACTATGAGATGCTTCACGGACTTTTTTACCAATCAATTGATTTTCTTTGCGAAGCAATTCCTTATCTCGCGTTTGCTCCACTTCAATCAGTTCCTGCTCAGAAACTTCCTCTGGTAGATTTTCTTCTAAGACCCGATACCAAGCTTGCTGTACCGAATCATTTTGCTCAGACAAATCTTGTGGCGTTACCTCGCCATTTGTTTTTAAAATATCGTACAAAGTCTGCAATTCTACTGTTGCGAAATGAAAATCTTTCCTCAAACGATAATCATTTAAAATTACAGGATTATCAATCATCCGCTGCAGAAGATGACTCTCTGCCTTAATTAGCCGTGATACTTGTTGTGTTACCGGAATGTCAAGTCTTGACACCTGTTGATGCGATTGCTGTTGTTGCTCTCTTCTATTTACTAAACGATGATTATTAACAGCTTGCTCCACCTGCTGGTAGTCAAAATCAGGTAACAATTCAGCTAACATATAAATATAGGAATTTTGTGCAGTGATTGATTGAACCTGTGCAATCAGCGAAGACATTTGTTCAACAAATTCAATTTGAGCTTGCAAGTTTTCGATATTATCTGGCTTCAGATAGTTCAAAAGAAACTCTATATCACTAATTCGTGTTTTAGTCAGTAAATTTTGTAAATCATCAGCAGAATTTTTTTTGATAAATTCATCCGGATCCATATTATCAGGAATCCTGACAATTTCAACTGATAAATCGTGCAATTCATTCAGAGCTTTTGCTGTCGCTGCTTGTCCCGCTTTATCACCATCGTACGTTAAAATGACTTTCTTTGCGAATTTACGAAGATGCTCCACATGCTCATGCGTCAATGCTGTCCCCATAGATGCTACAGCATTTTCAATTCCAGCACGATAAGCGGCTATAACATCCATAAAGCCTTCCATTAAGTAAATTTCGTGACTTTTCTTGATAGTCGCTTTGGCCTTGTCCAGATGATACAACTCATAGCTTTTATTGAAAATCGGTGTACTGCGACTATTTTTATACTTCGCGACTTTCTGCTCTATATCGCTTGGTTGCCAAATACGACCTGAAAAAGCAATGACTTGTCCTTTATCATTTGTCAATGGAAACATAATCCGATTTTGAAAGGCGTCATAAACCAAATTGTTATCAGCTAAGTTGAACAAACCAGAATTCATAATGACTTGCTCATCAAATTTCCCACTAACACTTTTATAAAGATAATTATTTTCATTGGGCGCTAAACCAATTTGAAAATGCTTGATAACCTCATCTGTTAAGCCACGTTCATAAAGATAAGAACGTGCTTCTTCTCCTATCTTTGTTGTCATCAATACTGCATGGTAAAACCTTGCAGCTTCCGCATGAATGTCATAAAGTGCTTGATGAGGATGTGTATGTGTATGTGTTGACTGCTCTTTTCTACTATGCTCTATTTCTAATGGAATCCCTGCACGATCTGCAACAATTTGTACAGCGTCCATAAAAGAAACACCACGATAATCTTCAATAAATTTAAAGACATCACCTGACTTTCCACAGCCAAAACAGTGATAAAATTGTTTTTCTTCTACTACATTGAATGATGGAGTTTTTTCCCCATGAAAAGGACAAAGCCCCAGATAATTCCTTCCGGCCTTTGTTAGAGCAACGACTTCTCCTATGATTTCGACGATATTGACGCTATTTTTAATATCAGAAATGATTTCTTTATCAATCAATAGACAACACCCCCAATTTATCATAGAATAACAACTTACATTTTATAATAAATTTACCAAAAAGTAAAATATTCACTATATTTTTTAGATATTTTATTGACTTTCCCCTTTTTTTAGATATAATATAGTTTAGTATTTTGAAAGGAAAAAGAAAATGTTAAAGGACCTTAAAGAGTTTTTGCTTCGCGGCAATGTAATTGATTTGGCAGTCGGTGTTATCATTGCCAATGCTTTTGGAGCTATTGTGACTTCGCTTATTGGAGATGTTATCACTCCTTTGTTTCTCAATCCAGCTTTAAAAGCTGCTGGTGTAGAACAAATTGCTGGTCTAAAATGGAATGGGATTGCATACGGTAGTTTCTTAAGCGCTGTTATCAATTTCCTCGTCATCGGAACAGTTCTCTTCTTCATCGTCAAGTCTGTTGAAAAAGCACAAAACCTTACTAAAAAAGAAGATACTGTTGAAGAACCTGTAAAACCAACTGAATTAGAAGTTCTTCAAGAAATCAAAGCCTTGCTCGAAAAGAAATAGAGGTTAGGGAAAAATTAAAAGATTGTAAGAGTTTGAGAAGTGTTTTATCTCCGACTCTTTTCTTTTGAAATAGCCACAAAAAAACAGGACTTCAATCCTGCTTTTTCTTTTATTAGAATTTTTTACGTTTACGAGCTGCTTCTGATTTACGTTTGCGTTTTACAGAAGGTTTTTCATAGAATTCACGTTTGCGTGTTTCTTGAAGAGTACCAGCTTTAGTAACCGCACGTTTGAAACGACGAAGAGCATCGTCAAGAGATTCATTCTTACGTACTACTGTTTTTGACATTTTTTTCACTCCCTTCAAGTCCAAGATCTATTCTATTCTACACGCAAAATGGATAAATGTCAAGAAAAAAACTGCCATAAACTTATATTATCTTCACTTTCTTTTTTAAAAGCAACAAATTGTTAGAATGAACTTCATAATAGCAAAAGGAAATTTATTTTAATCCTGTTCAGAAACGACTTCTCTTTCTTCACCATTTACAATTACGGCTTGGGAATTGTTCATTAGCATTAAGCTGAGCTTATTTTTATACATTTCAAAGGTCTTCTGACTACTATCAGTAAAAGGTTCCTCACCATAATGTGGAAGGACATAAAAATCCACTTCATCCAATCCCGCTGTATCAGATAACTCTGTCGCTACCGTCTTGTCGTCCATGAGTTTATTGTAGTCAATATCCTTGGCTGTAATGATAGCCCCTGCTGATTCTCCCACATAGATCAGCCCATCTCTTATTTGTTCTTTGATAAGAGATAGGAGTTGTTTTTTCTTTAATTCTTGTAATAAATAAAATGTATTCCCGCCAGAGATATAAAGAATTTTGCTTTGGAAAATCTTTACCTGTGCAGTTTCTCGATCACAAGAAGCAATATCTAGAACCTCTATCTCAAATCCTAAATCTCTGAATGTTTGCTGAGCCTCATCAATATAGGCAGTATAGTCCTCTTTGTTCCCAGCGGTAGGAATAAATAAAACCTTCTTTTCTAGATTCTTTTCCTTTGCATAATCTCTAAAAAGATTTTTGACTCCAGCAAAGTATGAACATAAAAATAATTGTTTCATGATTGTACCACCATTAATGTTTAACAATTTTATAAAGGATCCATGATCCCCTTCTTTGACTAGTTACGAGCTCAAAGCCTATTGATAACAAGAATCGTTTAAATACTTCTTCGCTTTGAAATTTTGGTAAAAAATAAGATAGCTTGTTATATTCACAAGCTAGTAAGAGCATCCCGTCTGATTTGAGTATCCTTCGAAGCTCTATAAAAGAGGCCTCTAGATCTTGCCAATGAAAATGTGTTTGAAAAGCTGTAATCAAATCAAAACTTTCATCAGAAAAGCCTGTCTCTCTAACGTCTATTCGTTCAAAATTTAGATTGACCATTCCTATCTGTTTGGCTTGAGCTATTGCAGTATCTGAAATATCGATTCCAGTTATAGTACTTTGCGGAAAGGTTTCTTTCAGTAGAATGGTTGAACGACCATTCCCAACTCCTACATCTAAGATTGCAGGGTAAGATGTTCTATCCAGATAACGAATTGCCCATACAAACATGGGAAGATAGGCTCGATTCCACAATTTCATCATTCGTTTTCCTAGAAAGCCCGAAGGGTTCTTTGATTGCTGAATCAAAGAATGAAACATGAGTAATAAAAGTATGATAGAAATGATAATTATTATATGAAACACTCTTCAATCCTCCACTTCTGGATAGCTATATTATACCATTTTAGAGAGATTATAGCTAAATCAATCAACAAAACACTTGCATCCCAAAAGCTAACTTTTAGAATGCAAGTCATTCAAAATAGCTGTTTTTTACCTTACAAGGTCTTTCGTTTTTTTGCTTCTTTCGAGAGGGAAATATTCTTAATCTTTTCATAGCGTAAGAAACGCTGGATGAGATGTTGGTCGCTTACGTCTGGTTTCAAATCAACCACATAGTCTAACTTGATAAACTTATTGTCAACTGACTGGACAGAGGTCAACTCAAAGCTTTTGCAGGATGTTTCAAAGATTGCTTCAAAAAGGACTTCATAGTCTAATTCAGCAGGAATCTGAATTTGAACATAACGTCTGGTTTGGCTGACCGAACTAAAGCTCATCTTTTCAAAGAGCAACCAAAAGAAGGAAATGGGGAGCGAGAAAAAAACTCCTAGAGCTAAGAAACCCATTCCTGTCGTAATCCCAATCGCTGTCGCCATGAAGATGGCCAAAAGTTCCTTGGATCCTCCTGCAGCTGATCGGAAACGAATCAAACTGAATGTTCCTGCTACAGCGACACTGGTTCCCAGATTTCCATTTACCAAGAAAATGATAATGGAGATAATGGCCGGCAAGAGAGACAGTGTGATGACAAACTCCTTGGTGTAAATAGTTTGGTGCTTATAGACCTTGGCTAAAATGATTCCCAAAATCAAGCCCGTCACGAGGGAGGCTATTAGAGCTAGAGGGTTAACCTTAACTCCAGCCGAAGAATAGATACTGTTAAATAGTTGTGTAATCATTGTTTCTCTCCTTAAACCTTGACGGCTTGGGAAACCAATTCTTTAGATTTTAGGTAGGCTTTGCCGTATTTTGAGAAGGACTGATCTTCAAGGCCGTATTCGTTCAAAATTTCAGACATCCACTGAGGATATTCCCCTGGAACCTTGATTTCCATAATCACCATATTATCCTCCAACAGAGGATAGCCCTGGCGTCCTAAAGTCAAGTCTACATCATAATCACGGAAGCGGATATTGGAATCAACCGTCACACGAACTTTTTTGTCCTCTGAGCCTTTCATTGAGTAACGGTCATAGCTAATCACCATTTTCGGTTTTAAGCCCGCATAACGCTCCTGCAACAGCTCCACTTCTGTCTTGACCCGCTCATCAGAAATAGTCTGGTCTGCAAATCCTTTCTCAATATAATTAACGACCGAAGTAAGATTTGAAACCAGTCTATACTTGAAGCCAACGTCCTCCGACTTTTTCTTGATTTCCAAAAATACCTGACTATCCTTTGTCGGCTCCGCTGCATAAGTCCGCATCCGTAGCTTTTCACGGCCGCCTCTTCTAGCAATCGAGTCTTGGATCATTTGAAAATCATCATTGTCAAAATAGACATTTGAAATGGTAGACGTTGCGTAATCATCTGGAATGAGGTAAGCATGCATCTCAGCTTCTAAGTGAGCCAAGGTCGCACGGTCTAAAATATACTTTGTTTCAACACGTTGGAAGTTCGTTTGGATTTGTTTTTGTTTCATTTGTATTCTCCTTTTATTCTACAAATGTAGTTTATAATTTAAAAGAAAGAGAGCCCTTGCTCTACTACTCTCATACTTTCCGGACAGTATTTTTAAAACTTTATTCTACAACTGTAGTTTATGCTTATATTCTACATTTGTAGTTTTTAAAAGTCAAGGGGAAAATTACCAAAATTAAAAAAACTTGAAAATTGACCTCAATTTATGAGTTGAAGACTAGATTCTACCAAAAATAAAGATAAAAAAATTCTACCAATCGCTGCATCTTTCAAGAAAGTCTGATTGGTAGAATCTTTTATCTAATCGTCATCGTCATCTTTATCATCATCACTATCTTTATCCTTACTCTTTGAGGAGTTAGTTTGAGCAGGAGGTTGGACAGGTGCTGTACTAGTATTTGTATTTGAATTTGTCACAGTATTGGTCGCAGGAGCCGGCGAGCTAACACTTCCTGTCTGACCTACATTCCCATTCCCACTTCCACTATCAGCTGGAGTCGCTGTAGAAGACGAAGATGGCGGAACTTCTTTTTCAACTGTTACTGTCTTTTCGACAATGGTATGCTGCTTAGATTGGACGACTTTTCCCAGTCTTGGCATTGAAAAGCATCTCATGGGCCGTCTGTCCGTGTGAAAAGAGGATCTTATAATTGCCTTTCTCACGTGAAATCTGCACATCCTTAACGTCCTTTTCAGCTAAAGAAAGTTCTTTCAAAACTGTTTCTAAGGCCTGACGCTGACTAAGTCCTTCCCCTTTCTTAGACTCTAACACAAGTTTACTATCTTGTGCGACTGGATTTTCTAAGGCAAAGACCGAGCTAGTCAAGAGCAAAAGTAGAGGAACTGTTACTAGGAAAGAAGCAGACCGAAACTTTTTCGGCAGGCAGTGGTCCATAATACCAATAATTCGCCGCTTAAGATTAAACTTATCCGAGTAAAAACAAGTCGTCAAAGCAATCGGAGTCTTCTTACTACGATCGATCATCGTCAGAATGGTCTCGCCATAAAAAGTTCGATAAGCTGTGTCTTTTCTACTCAAAACATCGTAGTCGCAGTACATTTCTCCTGCTTCCTGAGTTTCCCGACAAGCAAAACCAACCACTGGATTAAACCAATGCAGGCTCTTGGCGAGAATTGCAAAAAGGTAATCAAGACATCCCAGTGCTGATAATGGGTCAACTCATGCTGGAAAATCAGCTGCAGCTCCTCCTCCGTATAGTCCAGCTCCGGTAGCACAATCAAAATATCCCTGAATCCCAGCAACATTGGACTCTGTGTTATAGGATAGTGAAGCAGACGAATCTTGCTTTTAACGCCCATCTTTTCTTTGATCAATTGCAACTGGAACAAAGTCTCTTCGTCCTCAACCTCTGTCCCCCAACGTTGCAACATCTTTTTGAAACGAATATAAGAATAGGCATATTTTCCTAGATTAAATGCACAACCAAGCAGCCAAATGGCAAAGAATATTTCAAACCAAGGCAGACCTAGAAATACTCCCAGAGACTTGCCTGGCTAGCTTTTCCAGCTACTTGAGAAACAGCTTGCCCTCCACTTGTCTGGCCAGCTCTAACAACTGTCTGAACAGTCGCCCCAGTACTCAGCCGAATCAAACCAGAGCCAAACTGGGGACGGAATGGGAATAGAAAGCTCAGCAAGATTAAAAACCAGATAAAATACTTGACCTTGACTGAAATCTTGGTCTTGAGGGCTGCAAAAATAAGGCTCAAAAACAGAACCAAGATCGAGGTTGAAAAACTGGTTAAGAGGAAAGACAAAAGGAACTGTTTCATGGATACTACCTCATCTTACTCTTTCTGATTCAGTAAATTACGCAGCTCATCCAGTTCATTTTCTGAAAAAGAATTAGATGAAAAGAGAGTCTTGACAAATCCGCCCATAGAATGTCCGCTATAGCGCTTCAAAAAGTCTGACGTCTCTACTTCTAAGTATTCCTCTTCAGAAATTAAAGCTGTATACTGTCTTTCACGCCCCTTTCGAACACTTTCTAAAAACCCCTTTTCCGTCAAGCGAGCCAGAACTGTCAACAAAGTCTGAGGCTTCCAATGGTTATCTTCGCCCAGCTTTTCCATGATTTGGGCTGAAGTCGTTGGATTTGGCAAGTGCCAAATAATCTTTAAGATGGCAAATTCACCATCTGGTAAACGTTTAATTGAATGATTCATTATATTTCCATACTTTCTAAAGTCTTCTTCTGATTTTATTCTACACATGTCTAATAAAAAAGTCAATCATTATGTAAAAAAAGAGCGGGAAATCACTATTTCCCGCTCCTTTTTAGAAAAACAAACTCAGCAAAGTCAACATCGCTAGTCCGCCCTGCTTGAACAAAATTTTCGGATCGCTAGTCACTGCACCGTAAGCAGCTACCAAGATGATATAAACCATAAAAATCCCCAGCCAGACTGGATTAGGCTGCACAAAGGTCGCAATTAAAACCAAAATACCCAGCAGAGCATTATAAACTCCTTGGTTTTTAAAAAGGGTATTGACCGACTTCTGCTCCAACTCCTCTTGAGACATACCAAAGACCCGTGCTGTCGCTGCAGAAGTCGTTGCGATGGTCTCCAAGTACATAATATAAAAAAATTCCAAGGCAACCAAACTTGCCAAAATCAGTGTAAAAACAGACATTTTCTTCTCCTTATAGAAATTTATGACGAAAAAAAGTATAACATAGTGCAAGAAAAAGCGCTAAAATTTAGTTCCAATAAAATGGACGAAGTGTATTAAAATGTTTTAGATTGCATTTTTAAAATAGGCGTAGCAAAACTCAGCATTTTCCGACTAGATGTGATACAATCTTTTTTGAAAAATGGAGGTAAGTTATGTTAACCTATGATTTAATTGTCATCGGCTTTGGTAAGGCCGGTAAAACATTGGCAGCCAAAATGGCGGCTCAAGGAAAAAAAGTTGCTTTGATTGAGCGAAGCAAGGCTATGTACGGGGGAACCTGTATCAATATCGCCTGCATCCCAACCAAGACCCTGCTTGTTGCAGCTGAAAAAGGCCTGGCTTTCGACCAAGTCATGGCTGAGAAGAATGCTGTAACCAGCCGTCTCAACGGGAAGAACTACGCAGCAATCAGTGGAGCTGGTGTTGACATCATCGATGCGGAAGCTCATTTCCTTTCCAATAAGGTCATCGAAATCACAGCTGGTGATGAAAAAGAGGAACTGACGGCTGAAACTATTGTCATCAATACTGGTGCTGTTTCCAATGTCTTGCCAATTCCAGGACTGACTGAGACCGAACATGTCTATGACTCAACTGGCATTCAAAATCTGAAGGAACTTCCTAAACGTTTAGGAGTTCTAGGTGGCGGTAATATCGGCCTAGAATTTGCTGGACTCTACAATAAATTGGGCAGCCAGGTAACTGTGCTGGATGCTGCTCCGGTCTTTCTTCCTCGAGTAGAGCCTTCTATCGCTGCTCTGGCTAAGCAATACATGGAAGAAGACGGAATCCAGCTCCTGCAAAATGTACGTACCACACAGGTTAAAAATGATGGTGATGAAGTTGTGGTTGTGACAGAGGATGGAGAATTCCGCTTTGATGCCCTGCTCTATGCTACTGGCCGCAAGCCTAATGTTGAAGCACTACAGTTGGAAAATACTGACATTGAGCTGACAGAGCGCGGAGCTATCAAGGTTGATAAACACTTGGAAACATCTGTACCCGGCGTTTTTGCAGCGGGCGATGTCAATGGCGGTCTGCAGTTCACTTATATCTCACTGGATGACTTCCGCATCCTTTATAGCTATCTGGCTGGCGACGGCAGCTACACACTGGAAGACCGTAAGAACGTACCTACCAGCATGTTCATCACACCGCCTTTAGCTCAAATCGGATTGACTGAAAAGGAAGCCCTAGAGCAAGGACTGCCGATTGCAGTGAAGGAGATTCCAGTCGCAGCAATGCCTCGTGGACATGTCAATGCTGACTTGCGCGGTGCTTTCAAGGCTGTTGTCAACACTGAGACCAAGGAAATCGTCGGAGCAACAATCTTCTCAGCAGGGGCACAGGAAATTATCAATATCCTGACTGTAGCCATGGATAATAAGATTCCTTACACCTACTTGAGTAAGCAAATCTTCACTCACCCGACTTTGGCTGAAAACCTCAATGATTTATTTGCTATTTAATGTTAAGCCCCTGATGGGGCTTTTACAATCCCTACAAAAATTTAACTACATTTCAACCTCTTTTTGTGGTACAATAATGCTAGTTTATTTTAAAAAGATTGAGGAAAATTATGT
>ERZ772948.756-NODE-756-length-20776-cov-5.545051_pt1 | contig 20776 bp, 24 predicted proteins | sample MGYA00511945_ERZ772948 | MGnify/ENA primary metagenome ERZ772948 (study PRJEB29015, sample SAMEA2737927) | human oral metagenome | biome: human oral; feature: human-associated habitat; material: dental | place: China | collected 2141 ... | reverse complement strand
CCTCACAATCCCCTGGCTGTGGTATGTATTTCTCATGCCTGCTCACCACCTTCGCGTGGGGATCGACGTCGGCACCCATTCCGTCGGGCTCGCAACGCTGCGGGTCGACGACCAGGGGACCCCCATCGAGCTCCTTTCAGCACTGTCGCTCATTCATGACTCAGGGATCGGCGAGGACGGGAAGAAAACCGCCTCGACCCGCAAGGAGATCTCCGGCGTCGCCCGCCGCGCCCGGCGCCTGCTGCGGCGTCGACGCAAGCGGCTCCAGCAGCTCGACAAGGTACTGCTCGACCTGGGCTTCCCGATTCCGGATCTGGGCGGGCAGACCGATCCATACCTGGTGTGGAGAGTGCGCGCCCAGCTGGTTGAGGAGACGCTGCCTGAGGAGCTGCGTGGCCCGGCCATTTCTATGGCGGTGCGCCACATTGCGCGGCATCGTGGGTGGCGCAACCCGTACTCGAAGGTCGAGTCGCTGTTGTCACCCGCCGAGGACTCCCCATTCATGGAGGCTCTGCGTGAGCGCATCATGACGGGCCCAGGCGAGATTCTCGACGACGACATCACCCCCGGGCAGGCGATGGCCCAGGTGGCACTGACCCACCGCATCACCATGCGTGGCCCGGAGGGCATCCTCGGCAAACTGCATCAGAGCGACAACGCCAACGAGATCCGCAAGATCTGCGACCGTCAGGGCATCTCTTCCGATGTCTGCAAGCAGTTGCTGCGGGCTGTCTTCAAGGCGGAGTCGCCACGTGGATCAGCAGTCTCCCGCGTGGCCCCCGACCCGCTTCCCGGCCAAAGCTCCTTCCGACGCGCGCCGAAGTGCGATCCGGAGTTCCAGCGGTTCCGGATCATCTCCATCGTGGCCAATCTCCGCCTCAGTGAGGCCACAGGCAAGGACCGGCCGCTGACGGCGGACGAGCGCCGCCGCGTAGTCACCTTCCTCCTGAACGACTCGCGAGACGACCTGACCTGGGTTGATGTGGCTGAGAAGCTGGGAGTCTCCCGTCAGGCCCTTCGGGGTACCGCGACACTCACCGCAGACGGCGAGCGGTCGGCTGCTCAACCTCCGCTCAACGTCACCGACCAGATCATGCGCAAGACCAAGATCAACGCATTGAAGACCTGGTGGGCGGAGGCCGATGCAGAGCGTCAGGGTGCCATGGTCCGCTACCTCTACGAGGGTCTTGAGGACTCGGAGTGCGCCGAGATCATTGCCGAGCTGCCGGAGGAGGACCAGGCCAAGCTCGATTCTCTCCACCTCCCGGCCGGCCGTGCGGCGTACTCGCGGGAGTCATTGACTGCCCTCAGCGACCACATGCTGGCGACAACTGACGATCTTCATGAGGCACGTAAGCAGCTCTTCGGTGTCGATGACTCATGGACCCCTCCGGCCGAACCTGTGGGTGCCCCGGTGGGTAACCCGTCCGTCGACCGGACCCTCAAGGCCGTCGCACGCTATCTCGCCGCGGTCGAGAATGTGTGGGGCAAGCCCAAGGTCATTCAGGTGGAGCATGTTCGCGATGGCTTCGCCAGCGAACGTGCGGCGCGGGAACGGGACCGAGCGAACAACCGTCGCTACGAGGTGAACCAACGCGCGATCAAGGAGATTCAGAAGTCCTACGGCGTGGAGGGACATGTACGTCCGGGCGACGTCATGCGCTATCACGCCATCACCTTGCAGGACTCTGCCTGCCTGTACTGCGGGGGAACGATCGGCTACCACACCTCCCAGCTGGACCACATCGTTCCGCAGGCCGGAACAGGATCAAATAACCACCGCGAGAATCTTGTGGCCGTCTGCGAACGCTGCAACCGTTCAAAGTCGAACACCCCGTTCGCGGTGTGGGCACAGACCTGCGGGATCCCCGATGTCGGAGTGAAGGAGGCCATTGGCCGAGTGCGCGGATGGCGCAACCGCCCTGGCGGCATGTCACCTGGTGATTTGAAGCGCCTCAAGAAGGAGGTCATTGCTCGTCTTCAGCGCACCCAGGAGGATCCGGAGATCGATGCGCGCAGTATGGAGTCCGTGGCTTGGATGGCCAACGAGCTTCGCCACCGTATCGCCGCCGCCTACCCCGACGCTGACGTCATGGTTTACCGCGGCGCCATCACTGCGGCTGCTCGCAAGGCGGCGGGCATCGACTCCCGCATCAACCTAATTGGTGAGAAGGGGCGTAAGGATCGCATCGACCGCCGCCACCACGCGGTAGACGCCAGTGTTGTCGCCCTCATGGAGAGGAGCGCCGCCAAGACCCTGGCAGAACGGTCAAGTCTTCGCTGGGCGCAGCGCCTCACCGGCCAGGAGGAGACCTGGAAGCAGTACACGGGCTTGACCGTGGGAGCGCGAGAGCACTTCGAGACGTGGCGGAACCACATGTTTCGCCTCACGGAACTGTTCAACGAGCGCCTGGCCGCCGATGAGGTACATGTCGTTGAGAACCTTCGCCTGCGCCTCGGCAGCGGCAACGCCCACGACGACACGATCCGGAAGTACGACACTCCTCGGCTCGGCGACGGCCTGTCAGTCAACCAGATAGATCGAGCCAGTTCCCCCGCATTGTGGTGCGCACTCACTCGGGAGGAGGACTTCGACGCCGAGAACGGCCTTCCTGCCAGGGATGACCGTTTGATCAGAGTTCACGGACAAGAGCTGACGTCCAAAGACCGTATTGAGCTGTTCTCCAAGAAGCGCAGCAACGACGCCAAAGAGAAGCCTTTTGCGGCTATCGCGGTGCGCGGCGGCTACGCGGAGATCGGGTCAACAATCCATCACGCCCGCATCTACCGTATCGAGGGGAAGAAGCCCGTCTACGCGATGCTCCGCGTCTTCACCCATGATCTGCTCAGCCAGCGGCATGGGGATCTCTTCTCTGCAGTCGTCCCACCTCAGTCAATCAGTATGAGGTGCGCGGAGCCGAAGCTTCGTCAGGCCATCGCTGCGGGCAACGCCACCTATCTGGGATGGGTCGTGGTGGGCGACGAGTTGGAGATCAACGTCGGCTCCTTCACGTCCGGGCAGATCGCGAACTTCCTGGAGGAGTATCCCGGAACAACCAGGTGGCGGATCAGAGGCTTTTTCGACGAACGCCGACTCCGACTCCGGCCCGCATACCTCGCGTCGGAGGGCCTTGTTGACCCCAGTGCCGCCGTCCGTAAGACACTGTCCATCCCCGGATGGCTGTCGGCGATCAATCAGGTGGCAGCCACTCATCCGCGCGTGATCCGCCGGGATGCGCTCGGCCGTATGCGGAAGTCCAGCAGATCGGGTCTTCCCGCATCCTGGATCATTAAGTAAGGATCCCTGGTGGACACAGCCTGGCGCATCATTGACTGCTCGTCGCTGGAGGGGCGCATCAGCTCGGATCGCGGGGCGATCTGCGTCCACCAAGATGACGGAGGTGAGCATCGGATCCCAACGGCCGATGTGGCGGTCGTCCTCATGGGCCCCCACGTGAGTTTCTCGACGGCTGTCGTGCATCGCCTGCTGGACGCGGATGTCGTCGTGCTGTTCTGCGACTGGCGGGGCGTCCCAGAGGGCGCCGCCTATCCGTGGCACGAGCATGGTCGCGTGGGTGCTCGGCAGCTGGCGCAGTCGCAGCTCTCCGAGCCTCGGAGGAAGAACGCGTGGGGGCGCCTGGTGAGGGCGAAGGTGCTGGGGCAGGCGACTGTTCTGCTCCAGCAGGATCGTCCTGCGGCAGCCCGGCTCAAGGAGATGGCTCGTTCGGTGCGCTCGGGCGACCCGGAGAATGTTGAGGCTCATGCCGCTCGCCTGTACTGGTCCCGCCTGTTCGCCTCCGAGGGTGATTTTCTCCGGCGTCCGGAGGCGGAGGATCACCGCAACAGCTGCTTGAACTACGGCTATGCGGTCCTGCGCGCTCATGGGATCCGGGCGGTGGTGAGCGCTGGGCTTAGCCCGACGCTCGGCCTGTTCCACCATGGGCGCGGCAATATGTTCAACCTGGTGGATGACATCATCGAGCCCTTCCGCCCTGCAGTGGATGATGCTGTGCTGCGTCTGGATCCTGATGCGAGTCCCGCTGAGCGGCAGGTGAAGCAGGTTCTGGTTGCTGCGGTTCAACAGCCGTTCCGTGACGACGGCTCTACGCTCCCAACTGTCTTGGAGGAGCTGGCTCAACACTTGGGTCAGTACTGTGAAGGGGACCGAGCCCGCTTGGATGTCCCGTCGTGGACCGGTCCGAGGCGTGAGCCCTGATGGCGGATGATCCAGTGTGGTGCGTGGTCATGTTCGATCTGCCGGTGGCGACGAAGAAGCAGCGCAAGGAGGCAACTCGTTTCCGGCACCTTCTTCTGGACGAGGGCTTCTGGATGGCGCAGTACAGCGTCTACGTCCGTTACTCCCCGACCGTGGCCGGCGAGCGCCGTAGGGCGAGCGCGATCAAGAGCAACCTGCCGCGCGGCGGCGAGGTACGGATCCTGTACGTCACCGACCGCGAGTGGTCGCACGCGCTCTGTTTCCGCAACGAAGAACCCGTCGAGGCCGAGCCGGAGCCCCAACAACTCATGATCTTCTGACCCCTGACGAGGCGTTTGTGCTGGTCAGACCCCCTTGACAGACGTTTCTGAAGTCTATCAAGGGGTCTGGTGACTGATTCCCAGCTCGCCGGTGAGGGAAGTGCCCTCGGGGTGGGAGGAGGAATGATGGATAAGGTAGAGTCTGCTAAGGCGCGTCTTAATTACAAATATGGTCCGTCTTCAATAAAGAGTAATTGGTTGTGTCTTTCGCCTAATATGCTTGAGGTGATTGCGTCCTGTTCTGGCATTGTCTATTTTATTGATCCGTCGCGTTGCGCGGTTAAGGCGAATGGTTATAAGGTTGACATTCTCCGCAATAGCAATGAATGGTATGTGGCCAGTTCATCCAAACGGTTCTATGATTTGTTGGGACGGTATGGTAAGTCGGCTAGTAGGGGTGACGTTGCTTGTTTGAATGAACTGCAAATGTTTGGAGTTCTGACGTACATTGCTACCAAGAATGGAGCAGAGTGATGAAACGTCCTGATATGATGATGCTGGCAATTCTGTTTTGTGTGGCGATGATTATCGTAATGACAATTGGGTTTACGTTCTTCGCGCTCGGAGTTGCCACCACCTACATTCCAGTGCAATACTGACCTCGTAGGTCCTCCTCTCCTACGGCAAGGTCCCGGTCACCATGACGGTGACCGGGACCTTCTGGTGCGTGCTCAGACCTGCTCGCTGACGTCAGCGAGGGCCTGCCAGGCGGCCTGAGTATCAGGGCCCCACACACCGTCGTCCTCGACGCCTAGGGCGCGCTGCATGGTCTCCACGGTCCTGTCATGGGCCGCCATGCTGGCCTCACCCCAAACGCCGTCCTGCGCGGTCCCCACGACGCCCTGAGCGTATGCCACACCGAAGGGGAAGGACTGCCCGCCCCATGAGGACGCGCTCACGACGGCCAGGATGCGCTGCCTGGTGTCAGGGCCGATCACACCGTCGGGGTAGGCGCCTACGGCACGTTGTAGGTCCTCCAGGCGCCTCGTGGGCGGGTGGATGGACCCCACGCCTGTGTCAGACCAGGGGTAGCGGATTGCGTGGCTGATATGGGCCCATGGCCGGTGCTGACGCATGACCAGTCCCCCGTCGTCCCAGGAGAACTCCGACGTGTTGAACTCGATGGTGTTCACACCGTCAGTGCTAATACTCTCCACGACGCCGATATGGTCATCCTCGCCGTCGTCGTGCCAGTCGAAGGTGACCATGTCACCGGGGCGCGCGGCGCCGGGCTCCACGAGCCAGCCACGCGCTCGTGCCGTGTTTACGCGGGCTGGGACGTAGGCGGAGTCAAAGTCGGTGACACCGACCTTGCGTAGGCAGTAGGTCATCCCCATATCGCAGAACGGGACACCGCTCTGTCCGAATACGGCGCCGTGGCGCGCGGCGTAGTCGCGCCCGTACTTGGTGCCCGCCGCCTCATCGTTCCATCGGCTGTACCCGATCTCCTCTGCGCAAGCGTCAATGAACTGCTGTGCGGTAGCCATTAGAGTGCCTCGTGCTTTCCAGGAGTACGGTCAGTGTTGACGGATGCGACGGCGAAGAACGCGGCGCCGATTGCGGTGAGAGCGGCGGTTTCATCGCCCTTGAGGTAGCCCTTGACGGTGAGGTAGGCCATGACAGCGATCATGAGGTTGTAGCACCACATGCGGGCAGTGGGGGACGTGACGGTCTCGATGATCTTATTCATTGTTGATCCTTTCCAGAATTTGGTTCAGTAGGCGGGTATGCTCATCAAAAGCACTTGTGCCGTGATTAGGCTGAGAATTAAAAGCAGCAGAATTAACCTTCTTCTCAATACTGTCTAACCTTTCCATTACCCCCAATCTTCCGGGGACACCGGGACGGGCAGGCTCTCCGTGCCAGTCCTCGAGCAGACACTCTAGCGACTTGAACTGTCGGTAGGACCATCTGCCCACGGCGATGATGGTTGCCGCTATGGTGATGAGACCGACAATTATTCCGATATCAATATGAGACGTCATTTGAATATTTCCGTGAATGTATTTCGGGACTTTGGGGAGTCAAACAGGATAAGCCCCCTTCTCCACCTGTTCCTCAACATTTGGAGAATTCGATCATTGCTTTTCACATAGATGTCACCCTCTTTCATCGCCTTGTGGTCAATGCAGTACATAACCTCATTCTTGGGCCTGTACTCCTGAATAGTAAACATAGGCAGGTCGGTCCAGACAGAGAAGCAACCATTGCGCGTGCGTATGGTGCAATAGTATTCAGCCTTACCGCTTTTCTTGCCGATGAAGTCGTCAGTGTTGTCCTTGAACTTGTTGCTGATAGCATACTCGGCATAAGACTCATCGGTGCTCATCACGAACTTACCGAAGCGAGTGTTAGCAACGTCATTCTTGAACTGTGTGTCATCCGCGAAATGGCAGACGATAAATCCGTCACCCGCCTTGACGAACTCAGAGTTCGGTCTCAGGTCCCATTTGAGCATGTACGGGTTCATAATGCTCGCAGAGTTGGAGAGCATAAAAACCGTTGTCTTGTCCTTATACCGGTCAACAGTCAGGTAGAAGTTATTGAAGACACGTACCTCATCATCTAGGTACCTAATCTGAGGATTTTCGATGATAAACTCATCAAAAATGACGGTGGTGACCAGCGGGTAAGCCGTCGATTTCTGGGCCTGAGATGTACTGAGGACGGAGAAGTACCCGATGGTGTCCCATTTCTTGTCGCCCTCCATTCGCATGACAGCATCGTTCCCGTGAACGGCGAACTCATAGCCCGGGAACTCGTGCGCAATGTCGTCGAAGAACGTGAATCGCCCTTTCTGCTCCACGCGGTGACGGCGGAGGTAGATGAACTGCTCACCTTTCTTGATCGCGTTGCTGATAGCAATCTTCTTCGCACCGTAAGTCTTACCGGTACCACGACTGCCTACGATCATGAGATAACGCGCACCGTATGAACGAATACGACTGAAATCGTAGTAGTGTGTGATCTTTCCGTTCATTCCTCCCCCTACAGGATATGACGCCTAACCGTCCACCAAGTGGCGTCGTCAAGCATAAAGATTGAGTTAATGTGCGGACCGGGCCTAGGCCCACCGTGACCAATAGTGTGAGAGCCGTCGCCCGTATACATCTCCACGTGGTCAGTGTGCGGATATCCACCGCCCCAACTCATGACAATCATATCCGCCGTGGTCATCTGCGCAATCTGCGCAGGGGTAGGGTGACCGTAGCCCCTGACAACCTCAGTGCCGCGGTTGTACTGGTCACCCGTCCAAGTACCAACGTTGATCCCCACCGTATCCATATAGGCACGGTAGATAGTGCTGGAACAGTCACCGAAACCGGACTGGTCGGGGTTAAGGCGGCCAGGCGCCTGCATATAGGCAAACTTCATCTGCCGGTCATACATCCATTTATAAACAGCCCAACGCTTAGACGCAGCATCACCTCCCCCACCACCCGGAGGAGGAGCAGCACCTCCCCCGGCATTACCCGGAGTTGCCGGACTGCCCCCGTTGCTTACGGTGTTCGAGCCGGTCAGCCACTGACGGCTGTTCCCCGTCGGGTAGCCAGTGACCACGCCTGACGTGGTAGTCAGGTGTAGTAGTCCACTCCCGTCCGTCCAAGCACGCGTGAGCGAACCGGCGTTGGAGCCGCCGTTGGTCGCCCCTCCGCTGCCACCGTTTCCGGGACGGGACGGTGACGGGGCGCCGGGGGTTGACACGCCTGAGGTGTCGCGGCTCTTAATGATCTGGTACGCCTGGTTGTACCTGTTTGGATACTTCCCGAGCACGCCGTCATTGAGCGTGGCGTGGTGAAACGCGTCCAATGAGGCGTTACCGCCAACGTTATTAGCGACACGAATCGCGTAGCGCGGTCCTTGGTGGTAGGCAACGCACCAGTAGATGAAGGAATCGGTGTTAGTGTTCGGGTCAATGCCCAGATTCTTGGCCGCCGTGAAATACCCCTCAAGGTCGGCCACCAACTGGGCATCCTGCTCCTTGGCGCCTGCCCTGAGCAGAGGGAGAAGTGAATCTCCCTCTGCTCGGGACAGCCACCTGTTTGTCCACCACGAGTCGTTGCCGTGGGAGGACAGGTCGGCTTTAAGGGATGAGGCCACACCGGCGAACTCGCTTGCGTGAGCGGCGCCCATTTTCTTGATAATGTCTGCCGCTCGCGGACCGTACCACTGCGCAATTCCCACAGTAATAGGGTCGTTGTAGTTGATTGAGTCGTATTTCATTGACGACTCAACAGTGCCGATAGCCTTAATGGCTACCTTCTTTGCAGTCTCATCCCAAGCCACTTGAATCTCCTAGAAGATGCGGTAGGTCATGTTCACCTGATAGGTCTGGTTAGCGGACAGGATATCGCCCGCGTGCATCCCACCGGTCTTAGCAACATAGATGTACTTGTAAGTACGGTCATTGCCGATAATCGGGGACATGACACCGTCATACGGGCGCGCCCAACCGGGTAGATCCATCAGTTTCACGTCATATCCAGCGTTAGACCCGCCGATCTTGAACGTTCCCTGAATATTCACGAAATCATCGTGACGCTCACAGTTCAGATAGTTGTAGTCACGCTGAATTGCGCTGGCCGAAAGCGTATGCAGGTCAAACGACGGAGGGTTGAGGAACGACGGGCCACCGTTGATCCAGTTGATAAACAAATGCTTGACGTGCCTGTAGCCCGCTGCCGTCATGTGAACATTATCCACACCCTGATCCCACGACTTGGCCTGTTCCTTACCGAAGTGCAACCAAGACCTCGACCCCTCGCACACAATAGCGCCGAACGGCTTACCCGCTGCAATAACCTCATAGGTGCGCGAAACACAACTACGAGCCATCTGAACATACTCATTCAGAGACGCCTCATTATACGTGACGGGCAGAACGTAGATGGTCGCATTGGGGAAGTGCTGACGAACTAGTGAGAAGAACGTGCCCGCCTGGTCGGTGACGGAGTTCTGTGCTCGGATATCGTTCAGCATGTCAATGAGGAAGACGTACTTGGTGGCACGCCTTTTCTCCTCACTCATTCGGGAGCGAGCGTTATTCACCTGAGTAATGAAGTTGTTATCAGGCGTGCTTGTGAAACCACCACCTCCAATGGCGTACACATTGGGGGTGACCCCCATATCCCTACACAGTTCTTCGGTCCATCGAAACGCCTCAATAGTGGCATTGGAGGAACCGAAGACGACACCCTCAGTGAGTTTAGGGTCCTCAAGAAACAGGTCGTTTGCTTGCGCTTTGGTGTAGTAGTTATTGAGGATATTCTGAATGTCAGACTTGACCTTCTCGATAGCCGCGTCAATCTTCCCGATTCGTTGCTTGGTGGCAACCTGAATTCGGGAGGAATCCTTCATCGGAGCGTCAACGAAATCGCCGTCCTCGATACGATCGAAGCGAGCGTCTACAAGGCGCGCCTTGAACGACTCGATAAGTTCGTTCATCGCCTTGATCTTCTCATCGGTGCTCTTGCGCGAATCGTTGAGGAACGACTCAAAGTCGTCTAGTTTTTTCTTTGAGTCCTTAGCCCATTGCTCGGCAATACGGTTAATCTCTTTGACCATCCCCTCAACTTCCTTGCCGAAACCCTCAGCATAGGTGATGGTGTCAATCACGGCCTTACGAATACGCTCAAGAATCTCGAGAACGGTCAGACCGTTGTTATAGGTGAACGGCGTGGAATACGGCGTGGTAGGCGGGTTCAAGCGGTACAGAGCGGCGTCAATAGCGCTCACCCGCGGGTCGTTAGTATCCATACCAATCTGCTCCAATCATGTCAGTAGGCGGCGTCCAAACAAGCATAAAAAGTGGCTCAAGTTGAGCAATCACCATCATATCAACATTAACAATAGCGTCGCGGTGCGCCTGAATAAGCGACGCCATAGACCCCGAAAAACCTTCCTGGCTAGCACTACCACTACCGTCGCTAGATGACGTGGCTGTCTGAGACCCGCTGCCGGCGCTAGACGACTTGACGCCCGTCAGGGACGTGGAGTCGGCCGCGCCCGTCGCATAGTCCCCGTTTCCGGAGAGCATGACCTGAGGCGTCTCGGACTGGACTGCCCGGGACTTAGCGTCGGTGGATGACGTGGAGCTGCCCTGCTCGCTGGTTTCGCCAGTGGTGCGCGTTGAGCCGGTACTCATGTTCGTGGAGGTCATGCGGACGGTCAGGAACGGGTCTCGCTTGGTGAGTTCGGACTCGTACATCTGGTTGTAGTAGGGCATGATCTCATTCATCTTAACCTTTAACTGGAAAAGGAAGATATCAATGGTCTCGTGCCCGATCTCGTTAAACCAGAAATGTGTTTTGATCTTAGAGTTTAGAGTCGAACGGTAATCCTCCGAGAAAATAGGGTAATGGGACAGGGCGTCGTCTATCAGACGTTCGTCGATCTTCCTCAGTTCTGTCGTGTAGTTACTCATTGGGCCCTCCCAGATCGGTGCTGTTAACGGATTCCTGGTCAGCAAACGGGTTCATCTCGGACATTGGATTGAGTTCCTGCATGTCCGTACTGCCGGCTGAGTCATCGAGGTTCCACGTAACGTCAACATTCAGCCCGTACTTAGCGTTAATCCACTCGCACGCATACTTGCGCGCTTGCAGATTCACAGCACGCATGGCAAGCACCTGACCGGAGGACCCGCTGGCTTCCTCAACAACCATCCGCTCCTTCTTGGAACTGTTGACGTTCATAATTCCCAGGAGAGTGAGTGCCTCGTTCCAGGTCCTAACCTTTGCTTCCATCACGTTAGGTAGATAGTCCTTGTTGATCCCCGTGGAGATAGAACTAATCTTGTCCTGCAAAGTCCCTATTCCGGTAGCGGAGGATACCTCAGCAATCATAGGATTACCCTCGGCCAGTTGCTTATACGCATCCATAACCGACTTACGTTCGTTCGTGTCAGCCGTCAGGAGGATCGGGACCCTCATGTGAATGAGGTCAATCTCAGTGGTGGTGTCAATCTCTGACAGACGACGCGCGTACACGCCGATAATGTCGGTATCTCCGGTGCGCAGATAGTTGTTCCAGATAGGGACACAGAGATCGCCCTTCATTGTCTTGTTGACCATTGTGTTCCCATAAACAATGAACTCAGTCGGGTTGTTATACATATTCGGGGTACCGAAACCGGCGCCACGCAACGCAAAATACCGACCGAACTCCTCATCCCAGAAAAACACTGACAATCCCTGAGAGAACAGAGTCATCTCAAGAAACCGAGGATCAATCTCCTCAGGAAGACCAGTCCAGTGGTACCGGTTCATACACATTTCGGAGAGTACGCGTGCGTACATTAGCGTAAGCGTTTCCTTACGCATCTTCCCAGGATCTACAGCCATTTCCCTTAGGAATGGCGCGTAGATTGCCTCTCCAACAAAGTCTGGTTTACTCACTTCAAATTTCCTTCCTTGTCCCAGATAATAGCCTCATTGTCTAGCGACACGTCACCATAGAATTCACTGTCAGACATAGGAGAATGCCATACTGTCACACCTTTCTCAAGGATACCGCGAAGGGTGTCAATGTACATCTGAGGGCATGATGAAGAAACAATGCGAACATCATGACACTTCCAGTAACTAAACCTGTTCATCGTCTGTAGCCGTGGCGGCAACTGGGAAAGGAAGAAATCGCACGCATACCCGTAACGCTCCCAGAACTGTCCCTGTCTACGAATAACGTCAACCGACACCATCTTCAACTTAGCGAAAACGAGCGCACCATTCATAATCCAACTGAACGGGTCACCACCATTAGCACTAGACACCGACGGGGGAGTAATCTGAGCATCCCGCACACTAGCATTAATGGCCGCAATCTGCTGCTGATAGTCGCCCTGAGACGCCCATTTAGCAAGGTCACGGTTAGCCGCCGCATTAGTACCGGTAAGCATGTTCTGCTCACTCTGGTTAGCGCGCGTCAAGTTCTGAGAGATAACGTTGCCCTGGTTTCGTGCATTAATGTCAATAGCAGTGGAAATGTCGGACGTAATCTGACCCTGAACATACCCACCCAACTGACCAATAGCGCCAAGCGGATTACTCAGTGCCGTAGATGCGGCGCCACCAATACCGCTAATAGCACGATTAGCACTGTTAACTTGCTGGTGGGCCATCTGCGCAGTGTTAGCCAAAGCAGTGTTCAGATTCTGCGCACCAAGATTGTTCTGCATGATCGCGTTACCAGTACGAATGCCACGCATGGTCGCGTCAAAGGACGTATCGGCGGCACGCGTCGACTTATCGAGTCCCCACGTAGCAGCATTACGATTCTGCGCAATTGAGTGAGCGTGAGACGCATACCAGATCATGCTCTGGTCGTTAACAACTGGAACATGCGGGAAGTTGTCAATAACCATCGCCTCATTCACGTACTCAGTATCAGTCTTCCACGCTGTATCGTTCTTGTCGCTGTTATACCCGTCTACATAGGCGACAATACGCGGGGATGGTGGAAGTAACTGAAATTCAACCCTTAGTTCGAGAGTTTTGGCCCAGTTGAGATACTCGGGTGAAACCGTGAGAGTTTGCCCGTTATTGAACGACAACTCAATGTGCATGTATGGAGATGTGTAAAACTTAAAGAACCGCTTGAGCCTTTTAAGATTCTTGCTCCCAATGTTATTGTTGTTAACCTTAAGGAAATCGGGCAACTTTGTCGGGTGAAAGTCGTATGCGACTTCAACATTCTGAAAGTTAGAACTGTGTGTTATACGCTTCAATCCGTAGTTACCCAATTTACCGGTAATAGTCTCTCCACTAACAACGTTGGCGGGGACGTAGTAGATATCTTGAATCCCCTGCGATACCCACGGAGCGTCACTCAGTTCCTTCATAATCTTAGGAAGATCGGTCAATGAGCACATGTAATACGACGCACCAGAGATGAGAGAAATCGATTGGCTAAGCGACGACGCATCCAAATGGGGGACAGTGCTAATCACATTAGCCCCAGTAGCAGCGTACATCGAAGGGTTGCCGGTAGTCCCGAAATCGGCGTTAAGGTTAGTGGTAGAAATAATGATCGCTACATAGTCGAATTGCCGGTTAAAGTCGTTGACTTTTCCGGTCACAAGATTACCGAACCAACTCCGATAAATAGTCTGTCGCTCACCAAGCGAGAAACTCTCAGGCTGTTTGAGCCAGAAACGGGCGTGCGTCTTAAAGTAATCGAAATTCCAGTGCTCCCTCAGTTTCTTGGCGCTCTGCTCAAGGCAGTGTGACCGCTCGATATATGCTGACCGGAACTTGACTCGATTGTGGTACGTCTGCCATACGTCAAGAGAAATGGTTAACTGAGTGGTCTCAGGGGCGACATAGTCCACTGTGTGAATGAAGTAGAAAAACGTTGTAGCCCGATTCTCCTGAGAAATCGGAAACGCGTCATTCTGGACAATGAGGTAGTTGAAAGTATTGGCCTCACTGAACGGGATATTAACTCTCACCGGCGCATTCTGCGCACAGTAAGTGAGGTGATTGATCGAAATGGTAGGGATATTACGGTTTCGGTTATAGTCCTGAATGTACTTAATTGCCTCCGCTGTATCGTCAAACCAATACACGTCCCTGTACATCGAGTCCCACGGAACGTTACACAAAGTAACCTCAGTGCCGGGCCCCCACACTGAATAATCGAACTGAGTACCGAATGAGGCGCCATTGGGAAGTGAATTAACGGTCGGCATATCTCCTCCAAACTGAAATGGGCACCGCCCAGGAGGACGGTGCCCATCAGTATAGGAGAGCGTCAGCCGTTCAGGCCAGCCACATTATCCTTGGGGACGATGCTTAACTGCTGAGTCTTGGTGACGTACTTCCCGGTAGCAGGGTCAATCCAAGACACCTTGACGCGTGCAATGACCAGTTGACTGGTCTCGTTCGGACTCATGTAGATAAGTCCGTCATTGTCGATACGAGTACCGGTGTCCTTGCTACCCTCGATAGACCACTGCTCGGTGAACTCAATGTCCTCCTGGCCGGCCTTGAGCCCCGTCAGAACAGCCTCCAACTGACCACTTCCACCCTTGACCATTCGGGCATTGGATTTATCTATGTTACGCACGTCCTGCTCGTTAGAGTCAATCACGAACTGGACCCGGTCAATAGCAACAGCGGACGCAATCTCAATCGAGTCTCGAGCAGTATCGGGAGCAGTAGAGAACTTGACAATAGGTGCGAACGGGGAAGCGGAGATAATCTCCCAGTGATGGAGGAAGAAGTTAGTCTGCCGAGAAATCGGATTGAACTCGCTCGTAGTCTCAAGGGACGTATCCGCGATAACGAAGAAATCCTTGGTGGTCAGGAAAGCCTGAACGCCGTTCATCGCAATATCCTCCTGACGAATCTCGATAATACGAGACGGAACGTCAGCATAGGAAACGTTGAACAGGACAGCCAGCGCGTTAACATCAAGCCCCGACTTGACCTCAGGAGTAGCGAACAGGATGAGCTCCTCAGGCTTAGCCGCAATGGGCATCTTAGCACCGTTGAAGCGCGTGCTGAGGAACTGCATGTTCCCGGCCGTGGCCCGAATCTTACGCAGCAGAGAACGCGCCTGAGGCTCCGTGGAATCCATCTTGGCAACGTCAGGAACATTGACGTTGAACATCGGATACTTGTTATCCATAACCCGGAATAGAGCACTCATCATGAGGTACTCATCCCAGTTGTCCGCAGTGGTAGGGGAGGACATGATCTGCTGCGTCAACTGGTCAAGCCCGGAGGGATCGAGGAAAGCACGCTTGAGCGTGTTGTCATCAATCGTGATCTTGTAAAAGTCCTCACGGTCAACGGTGTGGAAAGCGGTAGCGATATCAAGGTCAGCGCGAGCAAAGATGTCACGCTCAAGGTAATCACGGTCATGGCTGTAGTGATTAGCCTTGACGATACCGACCTGAATCTCCTCGATAGTATCGCCGAACTCAAGGGCACCACGCTTGAGTTCACTCAGGGGATTATACCAGATCGAATTGCGAGCATATACGAGCCCGATGCGGTTAATGAGAGACTCAATGAACTCATTCTTGTGTGGACGAAAACTGAAAATCGCATCAGCAACGTCAGCCACATTACCCTTAGTCGCAGCAGGAATCCGCTTGTGATAATCAAGCGACGCGTCATTGCGAATAGCGTTAAGAATATTAACGTTATCTGCGTTGCGAACCTTACCGTAAAAACGACGTGCCATTACTTCTTCTCCTCATCGTCAGAGTCGCTAGTGGAAATGAGGTCATCGAACGTGACGCCCTCGTAGTCGGCCTCACCATCCTCGCCCGGCATCTTACTCGCAGCATCGCTGGGGTCACTGCCAGGCTGTGCCATGAGCAGGTCATAGTTCTTGCCCTTGAGGTCAGAGATCATCTTCTCCTTCTCCTCAAGCATCGAATTAAGATCGGTCATCTTGGAATCGAAACCACCAGCAAAATCGGTCATCTCGTTCCAGATGTTCGAGAGATTATCGAGCGTATCGGAATGGTCCGCCCCGAGAATCTCCCCCAAACCACTAAGGGCAGCACCGAACTTACCCCCAATATCATCAAGAAACCCCATTGATCTTCCTTTCCGTGCACAAAAAGATATGGTGGGTACTTACGTACCCACCATATCACTGCGGAGAGAGACCAGACAGCCCTAGGAGGTGTCAGCCCATCAAGTACCGAGCGGTTTCAGCCGGTGACATCCCGGTCACTTGCCAGTGCTCGCCTTAATCTCCTCCACGCCCTTAGTGACAATCTCCGTCAGAATCTCAGGAACCTCACGACGCAGGGTCCAGTGAGCCTCATCGAGAGCGTCAGCAACCTCCTCGGTGACGGTGACAGTCAGGTTCTTATGTCCAGCCTTGACGCGTGCCATTTCAGTTCTCCTCTAATTGAGTGTGAATGATGTGTTAGAGAGTACCACCCCTCCGGGAACTCTCTTGGGTACGAGTTTACCGTCCCATGTTCGAGGCGTCAACATGTCCTCCAATCGGACTCGAGCGGCAATCTCAGCGGGGAGTCCAGCAATGTGAACATCATCATTATCGCCGAACCGCTCGCAGTACTGCTTCGCTCGTAGGAAGACCGCGTCATCGAACGGCTGACCGTCATGCTCCACCTTCCAGGCACCCAGTTCCGTGGGATGCAAGTACAGGTCCGGCTCCTCGGGACCTAGTAGGTGTAGGGAGTCCGTGTCGCAGTACAGAAATCGGTCATAGTTCGCTTGAGCATTGTTAATGAGGTCTTGCCGAGCGTAGGCGGTAATGAAAGCTCCCATAGCAGTATATACGGGGTTGCTCTCCTCGTGATCGCACATTGTGAGTTGAACGGTCCCGTTCTCATCAAGGTATGGGCGCTTACCGGTAACGTCGGTATTCTTGGCAAACTTTCCGTACAGAGAGTTTAGGTGTAGTTTAGCAATTGTCCTTGCTCCCCCGGTGCTATTTGCTTTGACTGCCATCCACTTATCAATGTAATCGTTAAACAGTCCCTCTGTCGCTTTGAAATTCCAGCAACCGCTAATTGAGTAAATCGTTATGTCGTACTGCTGCATCCACAAATCAAGGTCAATAGACGTAATAGTGACCGTTGTAGGTTCAGGCACCGACTCAAGGAACTCGTTAGCGTTGAACTGTAGTGAACGTTTGAGTTGAATGCAGGGCAAGTGTCCCGGCTTGAGTTTTGCAGTGAACGTTATCGAGATTGTGTACAGGTCGGCATCGGGGTCCTCGCTCTCAGACCACCATGGTCTCCCGTAGGGGAGCGGCTTAGTCCTCATCACCCACGGATACATCGAGTTCTTGTCAATAACGATCCCTGGCCCCGTCCGCTTCCTTGCCCATTTCTTTGACGGCATTGCAATACCTCCTCTGTATGCCGCTCTGATATCGTCGTCTACTGTCTTCGACAGAGTTGGGAACGTCCTGCTGAAACCTTTCCCGTGTAGAGACTTGAACTCGGCAAGCGAATCGGCTCCAACGGTTAGTTTGGTCATTCCGCTTGCGAGAACTACGCGCATGGCTTGAGCCATGATGTAGATATCGTTGTACAGGTATTTCCATTCGTCTTCCGTGGGCAGGTAGCCGATAGGACGTTCCGCCTCATAGTCGATCTCTCCCTTAACAGACTCAAGGTTGAATGCCTTAGGCACGTCCCTAACGGGTAGTGGAATTTTCTTGAGTGAGTCTCTCAGTTCCGCCTTAACTCCATCCTTTGAGATGATGGTGATGGAGTAGAACTTGTTCATATTGCTAATGACCGTGGAGAACTCGCCTTTTCCCGGCTTGTCGGCTACCCATTTATATCCGTTTTTCAGGATATGGTCGATAATGAATAAACCGTCGAACGCGAGATTGTGGAAGAACGTCACATTAGGCGCAGAAAGGAGGTATGCGACATAGGCGCCAACTCCTAACCCGACCTCATAGTCCTCATAGTCGTTGACCGCCATGCTTCCCCATGACCATACACGGCAGTCAAGGGGGTTAGTCGTCGTCTCGAAATCTGCGCACCTAGCGTTAGATATCGAGTGTCTTGGCATACTTGTAATACTCCATTGCCCTACCGATGGATTGCTCGCCACGCTCAATCGCAGAATCAATCATCCCATCTGAGAGTTGGTTAGACCCGTCAAGAACTCTCATCTGCATCATCATGGCGTCATACTTTAGCGCCAACTCGTTCGGGAAATCTGTGTATGCCCAGATAAACCAGAACTGCTCATCGGACAGAGAGTTGAACTTAACGCGCAACTCCTCATCCCCGATGACATCCATCATGTCATTCATGTACCCACGTGCCTTAGACACCAGTTCCCGGCTCGTGTACTGGCGTCGAATATCGTCATTGCGGAGCGCGATCATCTTCGCGCCCTCAGTACCCATGAGTTGGGTGGGGGAGTAGATCTTGAGTTTCTTCATACCATCATAGGCTTCGGTACCATGTACGGGATGGGTTGGCGTCATCATCGCGCGCCGTTCCTTGACCGTCATTCCTAGCGGCTTGATAAACATATCCTGGTACTTGGCTTGTTCGGCGTCAGCGCTATTGTTGATCTTACGCACGGAGTTCACGTAGTTGCGGTATGACTGTCGGGTGACAATGGTTCCGCGTGCGCCCTTATAATAACCGACACTCGCCTTGCGGAAATAGGTTTGCTTCTCTAGGAGTTTCTTAAGTTGGTCACCTGACATTCTAGAAATGGCGTCCTTGCCCACGCGGGGATCGTATTCCATACCCGAAATGTCGATACCATAGTCACCTTTGGCCATGCGCTTGATCTTACGAGTCACCAGTGACTCAGACTTCATCGCCGCCTTACGCAGCGCGATAAGTTCATCCTTGCTATGCCTCATGATAAATCCTCCCCGTCCTCCCTATGGAGGACGGGGAGGACTCTAGCAGCCAGCGACTAGGCGACGTCAGACCAGCGTCAACTTGTAGAAGCGATTCTTGCCGCTCCCCTCCTCAGTCACCCTCACCTTGAGCGGAGCGGGCCACTGGGAGGGGTCGCCCAGGAGGGTGAGGATGCGCTTGGCAGCGTTGAAGATCGGCCCTGAGAACGCCTGGTAGGCGTCCCCTGAGGGGGTGATGAAGATGGTCCGCACGGCAGGCTCGATCTCGCCAGTCTTCTCGTTGACGAACTCCGTGGACTCGATCACCAGGTCCGCGATCTCAAACGGCTTGCCGGAAAGGTCGGAAACCGGCTTAGCGTCGTTGACGGCGTTGAAGATCTTCGCCTTAGTCTCAAAGTCGTCGCCCTTAACGGTAGTGAAAATACCGTTAGTGGCGGCCATTCCGGCAAGCGGGTTAGCGGCGGTGCTGGTAGTAATCTCGGTGCTCATTTGGTCTTCCTCCTAGAAGAGTGTCTCTTGACTGTCTTGTTCCTCGGTTTCTGTTGGTGCTGGTACCGCTAGGAACAAGGGTTTAGCGGTCCAGAAAACTAGCAAAGAAAGCATCTCCTGCTCGGAGGGTTTCTCATCGTAACCGTAGATCACGGTGGTAGGTTGACGTCCCTTAGGCTTGAAACTAACTACCGTAGCGTTAATGTCAACCCTATATGAAACGGTCCCGTATTCACATGTATAGAACGTCTCACACAAGGTTGAGTACCTGATAACCCTGAACTTATGAGTGTCCAATTGCTCATCGATCGCCAGCCAGTACGTGATATTCGGTACCCGAGTATCTGTCAACTGTTGAACCATGTCCGCTTCCTCGGATGATTCTCAATGTGTCCGAACTTCTCAATCAACTTCCTAGCGCTCATACCATACTGCGACGCAAACACCTGCCTATCGGTCACCCTAGCAGGACACCCTCCAGGCACCCAGCGCCCCTCAACCTTCTCAATCACAAGGTTGCCAGACCAGAGCGGTCCCTCGTGATCCCTAATGTCCTTCTCAGACAGCCCACAGTTCATAATCAATCCCTCCTGGTGAGCAGATTCTATCTACAGCGTTGTCAACAGAATCGCCGGCATACACCATTTTGTTTCCGATGTATACAGTAATCACAGTTCCCGAATATCTATAATCACCTCCAACTTTTCTAGTGGCGACCTGAACTGGCTGTACGCCCGATCTATCGCCGTCCCCAACCTCTCCAACCTGTGATCGCAATTCACCAATTCCAGGAACCGCGCTGTCGCAACGAACGACCATGACCTAAACAACTCCTCCCCATCATCAAGGACGATGAACTCCTCATTCCGTGATCTGAACACTTGCCGCCGCCATAACCGTAGAAACCAATATATCCGCTTGCAGTTCCTCCTCATACATTACGAGAAATGAAGGATGAACATCAATGCCTTCATTAGAGACCTTAAGGTAAATAGCCCTAGGCGCTCTATTTAAAACGACTACAGTATCTCTGTCTTGAGGTTCATCACTCCCAATAATCTTGTAATTAGCGCACAACCGCTTGAGAGTTCCTATCAGGATCAATAGAAGTTTGTAACGTTTACTCATCGTCCGCATTCCCCTTAACAACCTCAACCATCTCATCCGCAATCATCTCAGCCAAATACGACTCACCCTCACCCTGAACCGCCTGAATAGACAGGACGTGCTCGCCGAAAACCGTTCGCTTGCGATTAATAATCACAACAAACTCAGCCGACGCATCCTCCGTCCAAATCGTCAGCGAGTTATCCTCAAACTCCATCGAAGGCGAATAACCCTCATCAATAAGAGTATTGAAAGTGTTCGTGATCGCCTTACGCGTGATCTGTTCAATATCCATCATTCCTCCTCCCAC
>ERZ772948.751-NODE-751-length-20844-cov-15.365241_pt1 | contig 20844 bp, 18 predicted proteins | sample MGYA00511945_ERZ772948 | MGnify/ENA primary metagenome ERZ772948 (study PRJEB29015, sample SAMEA2737927) | human oral metagenome | biome: human oral; feature: human-associated habitat; material: dental | place: China | collected 2141 ... | reverse complement strand
TCAGAGGTTGACCTGGCGGGAGATGATGCCGGCCTTGGCGCGGCGGACCTCGGGGGTCAGGGGACTCTCGTCCGCCAGTGCGGCGTCCAGACGCTTGCCCATTGCCTGCAGCGGCTTGGTGAGCTCCTCGGCCTCAGTGCCGGGCACGAGCTCCCACACGGGGATGGCCACGCCGTTGGCCCGGAAGGCGCCGACGAAACGCGCCCCCTCCTCCAGGTCGGACTCCCGCGCAGCGTAGATACGGGCAAAGGCGTTGAAGAACTCGTCCTCGTCCTCCCCGCGCACCCAACGCACGAACTCCTTGGAACCCAGACGGCACCAGTAGGCGTGCTCGACGCCGGGCACAGGCCGGGTCGGGGCGATCTCGTCCTTGGCCCGCTCAATGGCCTCCTCGATGACCTGGCGGGCCTGCTCGTTCTCGCCGGCGGCCTCGGGGTCGACCCAGAAGTCGAAGGTCTCGCGCACGGAGACGGCCGGCGGCTCGCTGGTGTCCAGGATGTCCTGGAGGCGCGGGCCGGGCTCGGGCAGGCCGTCGGCGCGCAGAGTCTGGCCCTCGGGCAGCTCGAGGGTGGCCAGGACGGCGGCGGCGACGTCGCGGGAGGCGTCCCCGGAGTGCATGGAGGTCTGCATGGCCACCAGGACCTCGCCGTCGGAGCGCTTGAGCCCCTGGACGAACTCGGGCAGGAGCGTGACGAGCTGGACCTGCCCGCCGCCGTACTCCTCGGTCAGGCGCACCGTGGCCGTGGCGGCCGGGATGATCTGGGCCATCGCCACGAGGTCCTCCTCGGCCGGCAGGCCGGCGAAGGGGCGGGCGATGAACTCGATGCTCTGCTTGCGGGGCTTGGCGGCCGCGGCCGGACGGCGCCCGTGGCGCTTCTTCTTCGACATGGCCGTCAGCCTACCGGCCGGCCCACGCCGCTCCCAGGCCGACGACGGTCCGTCGGCACCCCATGACGCGGTTCACGACCGTTCTCCCCATCGCCCTGCCCTCACATCACAAGCAGAACGATGCCGAAGCCGCAGGAAGTAGTGAATGCTATCCCTATGCGATTCAGCGCGGTGAGCCTTCGACACATGTGCGTCCGTCTTGCTCGAACGATCTTCCAAAGTCGTTCACTCACCACAGCGCTCGTCCTCATCATGGTGACCGCGTCCCTCTCCATCGCCCAGGCATGGGCCCGGCAGCGCCCTGTCATGGCATCCTCCCTCACCGAGCCGAAGGCGCCGGCCTTCTCAACGTGGCAGGCGACGACCGCGACGGATGAAACGATCTCCTGCGGCCCCTCCACAAACACACCCCCTCCAGCCGGAGCGCAGTGGGACGAGGCCTGGCGATTGACAACTGACACAACCCAGGATATGCAAATCAGTTTTCCGCACGTCTCAAGATGCGGGAAATATTTTGTCGTTCAATCAGCCACATATGATTCTCCCAGCATTTTGAAAGGATACGTCCTCGAAAACGGTCACCTCAAAGAGCTATGGAAAGCACCTCCCAAGATCATTCACACCTGGGGCAGCAATCCATGGTGGGGCGGGCATATGCTTCTTAAACACGAGATCCTCAATCCCGCAACTGGAACTATCGAAAAAGCCCCCTGGTCGACCAACGACTACCCCTACATCATGTCTCCCGATCTCGTCCTGACATGCAACATGTATGGACACACCAACCACTGCGCAGCCTGGGAGTGGAACAACGGCGCACCGAAACAACGATGGGAGCGCCAGTACGACAAACAAGTCGAACCTGTCGCCTTCGGAGTTGCAGGAGACACCTCCGCACCGAGCCCCCTCGTCGAATTATCTCAGCCGAAGGGAAATGGATGGGAATCTGTCGGAACCGGCATCATGAACTTATCCGATGGAACGGTAACCGCACTTCCCGACGAACTCTTTCCAAGCGAACGAGCCGACTACATACCGGCCCGAGACGGCTGGATCCGCATCCCCAAAAAATCCGGCACCGCTGAGACCTACTCTCTCCAAGGTGAGCACATTGGATCGTTCCCGCTGTCGGGAAGCAATGCGCCACTTCTCATTTCTGAGTCCGGGATCCCGACTCTGGAACAGTTCCAGAAGGCCTACGAGTCAGGAGACACATCCTGGGCAAAATACGTCATCGAATGCACCACGAAAGACGCATGTACATTCAATGGAACGCCAGTAACCCTGCCCTTTGAGCGGTCCTTCGTCTACCCTCCAGGGCGAGGAGAACTCCAGATCCACTGGAACCTGTCCAACGATCAACAAGTCCTGGCAGTCTCTGTCTACACTATCGGGGGCGTGGATTCCGAGCTAAACGATAAAACATCCCTTGTCATTGATACGCAGACCGCGCGCGTCATCACACCCCCTACTTCCTCATCACACATCATCACGAGCTTGGGCGACTCAGGACTTTTGGTAGGTATTCAAGGAGCTGAGATCGTTGGATACACACCGAACCATAGCTGAATCAACACACCGACACGCTGGATGTCACGACTGCCTCAACAACCGCCTCCCGTCGCTGCTCAAGCGCCGCAACTACCAGATCAATAATTCTCGACATCCCATCCAACTCAGCCAACGCCTCAACCGGGGCTAGCTCACGCTTGTCGAGGTCGACAGTCAGCTCTCCGAGCCGCCGATTCTGCCGGGCCACCCACGTTGCAATGTCCTCACGATTGACGGCGTTACTCCGACGCACCGATCCAGCCATTCGTGTGACTGCCCTCAATTTTTCCAGGATCGGCGCCTGCTGCTTCTCCCACGCTCGCCCCCATGTAGGCGACATCGTCAAAATGGAAACAGTATCGACGATGACGTCATCGCCATCGTCGAGAGCCGCCGAACGTTCCTGCAGACTCTTCGCGCTGTCGTATACACCTTTACCGAACCAGTCGAATCCCTGCGGATCGCCGAACTTCCGCCACGCAAGCGTGACATCATAATAGTCCTGCTCAAAACTCTCATAGCGTGCTGCAAGCGCTCGCGATTCGGGAGCACTCGAGTCGAGGGTGCCTACCCGGAGAGCAGTCGAGTCATAATCGTAGGTCACTTGACCATAGGAACTGGCCGCCGACCTCGCCATACGGCGAGAAGCAAGACCACGACGAAGATAGAGAAAGAGTTTTACTGCACCCCAACAACTTAGAACAGCAGCTATGGCGACGCCGGCTCGCGCGAGTCCGCTACTGTAGGCTCCTAAGTACGTCTCAGCCTTATTGCCCATGGCCAGGACGCCACCATTCCAGTCGCGACCGGAGAACTGGGCCGCCGCCGTATCCTGAATCGCGACCTGCTCTGAGCGTTCAAGTGAGATATCTGCGCCCGGGTACACGCCGACCTGATGCGCTCGGGGCGCCACCGCGATGACGACGACTCCTTTTTTCCAACTTCTTTTGTCGACCGTCCTAATGTCATTACGATATTCCAGCTCCTGATCAGCGAATGACGCTACAGCTGCGTCCAGGTTCTGAATTCCCCACCCAGAAAGAGAGATAACTTCGAAACGAATGTCCTGGCGAAATCTCAGTTTCCCCAACTCGCGCTCGAGCAGCCCGCGATCAAAAACTCCTGCCTGGTCGTGCACGCTGACAGTCGGCGCATAACCCATCACGGGAGAGAGGAACATCATGACCGGCAGAGCAAGAATCATAGCCATACACAGTGAGACATTCAACGCAAATGAGATCGCACTCGACGACCCACTTCTTTTGTGTTCACGATTTTCTCGAGTCATTTGCGTCTCGACTCGCCCTTGAAATTCTTCTTGATTTCAGATTCTTGTTTCACTCCCGGCAAGGCTACAGCGCATTGATAGGCGTCCGATATATCTCGGACTGGTGCGTACACGGACATAGGGCCAGGAGTTTCCGTTCTCAGGGCGACAAAGGAAGCGGCCGGCGACCAGGGGTTCATACGAACAGTCACGGAAACATTGGAGAACTCATGACCTTCATCAGCAGAATTTGAGGGCGTCACGTAGTACACACCGTGGGCGCCCACTCTAAACTGAGGCCTGGAGGAAGGCTTCGTAGCACTCTTCAGGCCCTGCCGACTTTCTTCGCGGTAGCGCAGTAAGTATTTTCGATATTCTCTATAATGATCCCGGCTAGATTTACCCCAAAATAACTCATCGACCGCTTGCTCTGCGAATTTATTTGCATCAACGGAGAGGCGGTTCAGTACACGAAGCGCCTCGGCCGGGGACATTCGTTCAGTTAACACTTTCGTAGTAGTCTCATCGAGTTCTGCCTGCTTCAGTTTTACCCACTTCAGCGCCTTTTCACCAAATTGCCGATGAATCCGTGGGACATACGAGAACATACGTGCTACAGCAGCAATATCTTGTCGAACAGGCACGCACTCATTTTCCCAGGACTCCCTCCAGCTCCCCGTCTTTGATAAGAGCTGTGCGCAATTGACAACCGTTTGCTGCATGGCGCGGAGCTGCACGGAGTATGTCTTGACATACTCAGCGAGACGACTACGTCTCATGCCGAACCACTGAAGACCAACCGGGTTCCCGATAATCTTCCAGGCACGCTCAAGCCGGCGATAGTGCCGTTGAAGAACAGTATATCTGGCGATCACCTGAACGCCATAAATGTCACTGGTGGGGATGAGTTGAAGATAGTCGCCAGCGGCCGCACGCCCGACTACCGCCTGAGAGTACGCCTCACGCGCCTCCTCGATGCCGGACCTCGCCCGTTTCCCTCGGCCTAGATAATATCGAGTCCATTGGTTCGCCGCAACGAAGAAGATAACAAATAATGTGATCGTTGCACATACCCTGGCAGGATTTAACTGAGCACCAATGTAGTCAGATGCAACTTTGGCGGATTCTAGAACACGCCCGACCTCGTCGCGTTCTATCATTTTCAACTCCGTGACGTCCCATACTTCCTCCCTTCCCTCTTCGCTGATCTGCAGCCGGGAACCGTAGTAGTATCCCGCTACCTGCCCCTCCAGCCTTTCATCATAATTGGCGTTGGGTGCAGCAGCGATCACGAACACATTGTCGGCCCAACGTTCAGAATCCGTCCATGATATCCAAGGGACGTCAGTGGCGTGGGTACGGGCGTAGTTCTGAACCTCCTGCTCAAGGTTTTGAACTTTCGAGTTGCTCACATCAATCACAGCGATATGAGTCGGCTGCCGGAAGGTAAGCTTCTTAAGGTCGGACTCAATGAAGTCCTGAGGAAGAACACCGGGCTCATCATGAATCTCGACCGTCGGGTGGAACTGCTTCGAGGGGTAGAAGGGTGATTGTCCACCATTGATGATGAATGGAGCAGCAACAAGAGCCACACCAATGAGGAGATTGCCCACGTAGCCGAGGATCGCTCTCATCCCACCGAGCTCAGATACCGTTGGCAGCTTCTTCACAGCACTGCACCCCCAGGATTCGGGGCCGCGTCCGCCCGGGCCGCGGCGCCTGCGTTGACAGCGGCGTCGAGCTCAGCCAATCCAGCCGTCCTCTCAGCGAGGCGAGTGGCCTGAGCGAGAACACCACGACCAAACCACTGAGCACCGTGCGGCTCCCCGAAGTCCTTCCATAACTGGCTGACGGTGTCGTACTCGTCATGAAATCGTCTGTAGTCGGAGCCAACGTCCCGGCTCTGGTGGGACCCTTCCGGTACGGTTCCCGCCTGCAGCTCGGTGAGATCGTAGGTGTAGACGATCCGCATCATCTCATGGCGTGCCCCTTGAGCACGCCGCCGAGCAGTCATGCCCCGCCACAAGTAGTAGACAAGCCATCCGGTTCCCACAGGGAAGGCGAGGACTCCGCAGACGACCCGTACAATCATGCTGCTTCCATCGCTTGAACCGATGTATGTCGCCAGCTGCCGCCCCATCGCCACGGTCCCGTCATCCCAGTCGCTCTGAGCGTAGTGGCTTCCCGCCGCGTTCTCGATGGCCGTCCGTTTGTCGGCTGACAGCTGCAGGTCCTTCGCCGCGTAGCAACGTACCCAGTGAGACTCGGGCGCTACCACGAAGAGGATCGTTCCATTCACTGGGCTATCGACGTCGGAATCCTTGAACCAGGACGAGCCTTGTGTGCCATCAATCGCGTACTTGACAATCTCCTCATCAATATTGCTGATGCCCGATCCGGGAACCGAGAGCACCGCGATGCGAACCTCACGATCGTAGACCTGCTCCTCCAGCCCATGGCGAAGAGCCTGCTCGTGATAGATACCGGCCTCATCACGAACTTCCACGACAGGACGATGCCCGGATGCGATTGGATACAGGAGCGCCGCCGGTAGAAGCAGGATCGAGATCAACGCCCCAGCTATATTCAGGAGGAAGATTGCGACTGCTCGAATACCCCCAAGACGGACAATCGCAGATTGCTTCATGTGACATTCCTTGTTGACAATCGAGCCGGCTCCGAACGACGCGCCGCGTCTGCTCTCACTGGTCGAGGTTAGCAGCATCAATTTTCCGATTTTTTCCATGTAAATCTAGTTCGTCGTCGCAAGCCATGCCGTCAGCCCCCGGGAGGAGCCGATCCGCCGGCACAAGGGCGATGGTCGACACGACACCGACCGCACCGGCCCCGGCGACCGGGACAGACGGCAGTAGAAAAGAGGCTCTCAGGTCGCTGCGAGGATTGCCGACGTACTCCGCGGACTTCTTCCCCATGGAGGCCAGGCCTCCGTCTCAGTCCTTCCGCCAGAACCGGGACTTGGCAGCGTCCTGGCTGCTCATCACCTTCCATCCTCACCGAAGGAGCCGCCATCAGTAATGCTCGTACCGCTTCCACCGGAGAAGCTGCTCGCCCCTCCCGCACCACCATTCAGAATCTGGACATGCCTCAATGAGGAGACGTAGTCGGATAGCAGATGAGCCACGAATACCGCTGCCGCTCTCGGCCCGCCAATCTTGCCCAGCCTCGATGATCGCACCATCAGCACATCTTTTCACTGATGGAAGCTGGTTCCGACGTTATTCAGAAACTGGATGACGAGCCGGATCCTGAGAACCCGCCTCCGCTGTAGCCGCCGGAGAAGCTGCTTCCCGAGAAGCTGGACCCGGAGCCGGAGCTGCTCGACGGCGTGTAGGAGGAGGCCGAGCTGTAGCCCACCACCAGGTCGGAGACCGGGGTGAAGGAGCTGAAGGACCCGCCGGCGCCGGAGCCCGAGCTGGACGAGCCGATGGCGGAGATGGCCGGCGAGGAGGGGTTGAGGCGGATCGTCGAGTGCGGGTTGTAGCTGCCGTGCCCGCCGCCCAGGTACCAGTAGCCGGCATAGGCGGCCTCCTTGGACGAGCTCGAGTCGTCGTAGCGACGACGGCGCTCGTCGGCGTAGCTGGAGGTGTCGGCGTCAATGGCTTCGCGCGCGAGCCGGGCGGCCTTCGTCTTCGTCTCACTGGCGATCTCGTCGAGCTCGTCGAGCGCGGCCGAGGGCTGGAGCGAACCGTCCTCCAGACTGGAGGTCATGTCGTCCAGGCGCTGTTTGCGGGAGCGTACCCACTCCCGCTCCTCCTTGGTGCGCTCGGCGATCGAACCGCTCTCGGCGGCGTCGGAGCTGTCGATCTCGTGACACAGCCGCCGCAGCGACTGCAGGTCCTCCAGAACCGGCCCCTGCTCGTTGCTCCAGACTCGGTCCCAGCCGGGCGACAGGCTCAGGAAGGTCGCGGTGTTGGCGATGACGTCGTCGAGGGAGTCCAGGAGCTCGGAGCGCTTCTCCAGCTCGGTGGCCCGTCCCAGCACCGGCATGCTGAACCACTGGGCGCGGTAGGGGTTGCCGAAGTCCTGCCAGGAGCGGGTGACCTTCTCATACTCGCTGCGGAACCAGCGGTAGCGGGCCATGACCTGGGCCCCGTGCGGCTCGTCCTCGGGAATCGTGCCGGCCAGGAGCTCGGTGGTCTCGTAGTCGTGGGTGACCTGCGAGTAGTGGCGCAGCGCCTCGCGCGCCCGGCGTCGCGCCGTGAAGCCGCGCCACAGGTAGTACGAGAGCCAGGCGAGGCCCACGAGCGCCGAGATTCCGGGCAGGATGTAGGTCATGCCGACGTCACCACCGCCGGGCCGGCCGATGACGTCGGCGGTCTTGGCCGCCATGGAGACGGTTCCCCCGTACCAATCGGCCTGCCGGTACTGGTTCTTGGCGGCGTCCTGGATGGCGGCCTGCTGCTCCAGGGGGACCGCGACGTCCTCACCGAAGTAGCAGCCCACCTTGCGCGCCTCCGGGGCGACCGCCAGGATCACCAGGCCATCACTCCAGTAGTTGGAGTTCGACGTCGAGATCCACGGGACGTCGGTGTTACCCGCGTGCGAGCGGGCGTACTCCAGCACCGAGTCGTTGAGGTTGTCGACATCCCAGCCCGGGACCGTGAGTACGGCGACGTGGACGTCCTGGCGGAAGCGCATCGCCTGGATCTCCTTGGCCAGTGGCTCGCTCTGGAGTATCCCGGCCTCGTCATGGACCTCCACGCTGGGGTGGTGGCTGCCGCCGAAGGGCCAGATGACCATGACCGGCAGCACGGCGATAAGGGCCAGGCTCACCACCACATTGGCGACGAAGGCCGTCACCGACCAGATTCCGCCGAGCCCGACGATGCCGGACTGTTTCATGTGCTTCATCTGCTCTTCCCTTTCTTTCTGCGGACGTAGAGGCTTAACGGCTGCAAGGCTGGGTGGCGGACCCGCCTCGGAGAGTCCGAGCCGGGTCCTCTACCGGCATCAAGTGTCCGGGAGGGTCTCGACCCGGGGATATCCTGTGCCGACACCCAGGTACCGGCGAGTTCCGGCGTCGAACGCGTTGCGGGCCGGCCCGGTGCCGGCGGCATGCAGTGACAAGACGCTCACCGACCGACGGGTGTCGGCCGCGATCCAGGTGAGCTCGTCGAGAGCAGCCGAAGGTTGCAGCCGGCCCTCTGACAGCTCGGCGGTCATCTCGGTAAGCCGCTGATGATGGGCACGGACCTGTTCGCGCGCCTCCACCGTGCCGCCGGGTGCGAAGGCGAGGCAGTCGATCTGCTGGCACAGGCTTGAGAGCAGGCCCAGGTCCTGGAGAACCGGCCGCTGCTCGTTGTACCAGATCTGCTTCCAGCTGGAGGACAGGCTCAGAAACGCGGCACTGCCGGCGATCACGTCATCGGTCGAGTCCAGTGCCGCGCAGCGCCGCGCGAGCTCGGTGGCCCTCCTGAGCATCCCCGGCTCGAACCACTGGGTGCCCCGGGGGCTGCCGAGGTCCTGCCACGTCCGGGTCAGGCTGTCGTACTCGTCGCGGAACCAGCGGTAGCCGGCCATCACCCGGGCCCCATGGGACTCGCCTTCAGGAACGAGACGGGCCTGGAGCTCGGTGGCCTCGTAGTCGTAGGTGACCCGCGAGTAGTGGCCCAGAGCCTGCTCGGCCAGGTGGCGCGCGTTGAAGCCGCGCCACAGGTAGTAGCCGATGCCGCCGGCACCCAGAAGAAGCAGCACGATCGAGGGCGGCAGGAGGAAGGGCGCCCACGCCGCCGCAGCCACCGGTGAGAGCACTGCCGCCAGGGCGGCAGTCACGACTGCTGAGAAGGCCAGCAGCGAGCGGATCCCGCCGAGACGAACAATGAGGGGCAGGTGTGTGGGCGGCATCGTCTTCCTCTCATCGTCCCTTGTGGCCTGGTCGGCTGGTGGCCCCATGGGTCACCCACCGCGCCTCATCCTTCCCCGCAGGCACACCACCCACCATGGGGAGAGCAACACGGGGCGTCCCCGACAAGGGGACACCCCGTGGAAATGGAACCGGGAAAGAGCGTAGTGAGCGGGTCGACCCACCGGCAGGGTCAGACGCCCCATGCCGGTTGGGGGTAGCGCCCTGTCCGACGCGGCCGGCCCTAGTTCGCACCCGTACGACCGGCGCCGGTCTCACGAGTGTCGGCGTGGCTTCGGGGATAGCTCTCGATCGGGCCGGCTCAGGACCGGGCGGCGATGGCCTCGATCTCGACGCCGGCCCCCAGAGGCAGGGCGGCCACGCCGAAGGCGGCCCGGGCCGGGAGGGTCTCACCGGTGAAGTAGCGGGCGTAGACCTCGTTGACGGCGGCGAAGTCGGCGATGTCGGCGAGCAGGACCGTGGTCTTGACGACGTTGTCGTATCCGAGCCCGGCCTCGGCCAGGATGGCGCCCACGTTCTTGAGGACCTGCTCGGCCTGGGCCTGGATGTCGCCCTCGACAAGGGCGCCGGTGGCCGGGTCGAGCGGCACCTGGCCGGAGACGAAGACGAGCGAGCCGGCCTCCTGACCGGTCGAGACGCCCTGGGAGTAGGGGCCGACGGCGGCGGGGGCGCTGGTCGTGGCGATACGGCTGACGGTCATTGTTCCTCGTTCCTCATGGACACTGGGGTTCGGCCGCGTCCCTGATGAGCGGAGCGGCGGCCCGGGTGGCAGCGCAGCAGCGCCGACACCCGGGCCAGACTACCCATGTCCCTCGCTTCGCCTGCTTCCTAGACTCGGGGATGGTCGACAGCATCCGGTCGGCTCACTCCCGCTTCGCTCCCATGCCTGAAGGACCCCCCGTGAAGCTGCCCAGTATCCCCTCGCGCGACGACCTGACCCCAGGCCCGCAGCCTCGCCGGACAGGCAGCCTCCGGCGCCGCCAAGGCCGCTGACACGGTATCCCAGGCCGCGGCCGACACGAGCCGGGCCGCCGCCCGCACGGCCACCCAGACCTCCCAGCGCCTCGGCGTCGACCGCCTTCCGGGCCTGTTGCGCTTGACGCCGGACGATCAGACCCCGGTCGACGCCGGACCGCGGATCACGGGCACCCCCTTCGCCCGGACCCTCGCCACCGCCTTCGCCGCCCGTCCTCACGCGCGCGGTGCCGGAAGCTATCTGATGGGCGCCGGGTTCATGCGCACCGGTTTTCGTCGGGGCGGCCGCGAGCGCAAGCAGCTCAAGAGCAACGGGTTCTCACCCGAGGCCACAAGCGCCGCCGGCATGCCCGAGCTCAATGTCAGCGAGCTCATCCACGTCCACGGTCGCCGCCTTCCCAACCTCATGCGGAACGCCTCCTCCCGAATCATCAAGCGCGACAACCGGAGTGTCATCGACCTCGGATCGGCCACGGGCTCGCTGCACTGGATCAACGTCTCGGAGCAGGACCAGGCCCGGGGTGCCATGGGGTGGACCCGTCTGTGCGTGGACACAGATCAGAGGGAGCGGCTGTCCGTACTGCTCGAGGACCATCACCTCGACGTCGTCATCGCGTCGGTGGGTCAGGAGCCCGGCGAGTACGCCGCCGACATGGCTGGCCTCCTGCCGCAGGGAATACCGGCCGAGGCATGGCAGGCGCTGACCGCCAATCCAACCCGCCCGGCGATGCGTCTGCATCTGCTAGGCCAGGACCGTATCGGGGTCGACGCCGGGGGAGACACCTACAGGCTGTTCAGGAACGTGCCGCATGCGGTACGCGGCTCGCTGCTCATCATGGGCAACCGGGTCAGACGGGCCGAGCTGTGGCTGGCGGACCGCAATAACGTCGACATCCTGGATTGGATTCCTGCATAGCGGGGAGCTCCGAGCCTCTCGCCCGCCGCCAACCGACGGCATGCGCGGAGCACGGTGCCGTCAAGACCGCGCCCGCCCCACCGCCCGGGACCTACGGCACTTCCACGACGGCCCTCGCGGCGAGCCCTCCCACAACGCCGTCGTCGTCGGACATGGCGCCCCCGCCGATCACCACGTCCCGGCCTCGGAACGGCCAGTGTTTCGCACAGCGAAACGGGCTGATTCAATCAGTGGTACGTGACACACTGTGCCCCATGCACGCACGCGCAGGACAGCCAGCACAGCCCGAAGACCTCATCGACGTCGACGAGGTCGTCTCCGCCTACTACGACCTCGTCCCCGACCCCGCCGTCCCAGCTCAGAAGGTCGTCTTCGGTACCTCCGGGCACCGCGGCTCCTCTCTGGACACCGCCTTCAACGAGGCCCACATCGTGGCCACGACCGCCGCCATCGTGGAGTACCGCCGCTCCCAGGGCACCGACGGCACCCTTTACCTGGGGCGCGACACCCACGCCCTGTCCGAGCCGGCCTGGCGCACCGCCGTCGAGGTGCTCTCGGGCGCCGGCGTCACGACTGCCGTTGACGCGCGCGGCTCCTACACGCCGACCCCGGCCGTCTCGCACTCCATCCTCCTGGCCAACGGCACCGGCACCGAGGCCGGCGTGCGCACCGCCGGGCCGGGACTGGCCGACGGCATCGTGGTGACCCCCTCCCACAACCCACCGCGCGACGGCGGCTTCAAGTACAACCCGCCCACCGGCGGCCCGGCCGGATCGGACGCCACCAGCTGGATCGCCGACCGCGCCAACGAGCTGCTGGCCTCGGGCTGGCAGGACGTCCCCCGTGTCCCGTTCACCGAGGCGCTCGACGGTCCCTACGTCATCAAGCACGACTACCTGGAGACCTACGTCGCCGACCTGGAGAACGTCATCGACCTCGACGCGATCCGCGAGGCCGGTGTGCGCATCGGGGCCGACCCGCTGGGCGGCGCCTCGGTGGACTACTGGGGCGCGATCGGTGAGCGCTACGGCCTGGAGCTCACGGTGGTCAACCCCGAGGTGGACCCGGCCTGGCACTTCATGACCCTGGACTGGGACGGCAAGATCCGCATGGACTGCTCCTCCCCCAACGCCATGGCCTCGCTACGGGAGAAGATGACGCCCGACGCCGAGGGCAAGACCCCCTACGACGTCGCCACCGGGAACGACGCCGACTCCGACCGCCACGGCATCGTCACCCCCGACGGGCTCATGAACCCCAACCACTACCTCGCCGTCGCCATCGAGTACCTCTTCACCCACCGCCCCGGCTGGAACCCGGAGGCGAAGGTCGGCAAGACGCTCGTCTCCTCCTCCCTCATCGATCGGGTCGTGGCCGCGATGGGCCGCGAGCTCATCGAGGTGCCCGTCGGCTTCAAGCACTTCGTGCCCGGCCTGCTCGACGGCTCGGTGGGCTTCGGCGGCGAGGAGAGCGCCGGCGCCTCCTTCCTGCGCAAGGACGGCACCGTGTGGTCCACGGACAAGGACGGCATCATCCTGGCCCTCCTGGCCAGCGAGATCATCGCCGTCACCGGGAAGTCGCCCTCCCAGCTCCACGATGAGCAGGTCGAGCGCTTCGGCGCCTCCGCCTACGCGCGCATCGACGCCGCCGCCACCAAGGAGGAGAAGGCCAAGCTCGCGGCCCTCGCCCCCGAGGATGTCACGGCCACCGAGCTCGCCGGCGAGCCCATCACCGCGCGCCTCGTCAAGGCGCCCGGCAATGGCCAGCCCATCGGCGGCATCAAGGTGACCACCGAGAACGCCTGGTTCGCGGCCCGCCCGTCGGGCACGGAGGACGTCTACAAGATCTACGCCGAGTCCTTCAAGGGCGAGGAGCACCTGGCCCTCGTCCAGGAGGAGGCCAAGAAGGTCGTCGCCGCCGCCCTCGGGAGCTGACGGACTCTTCTTTCAGGGGGTGGTGCCGGTCCGCGGGGCTGGCACCACCCCCGTTCGTTGCCCGCTCGCGCTTCTTCACGCCGTCGGGCCCGGGAACTGACAACCCTGCCGCGCTGGTGGGCGGCTCCCTTAGGCTGGCCGGCATGACTCAGACCCGTCCCTCCTCGCCGCCGACGCGGACTCCCAGCCGCCCAGGCCGGAAGCCCCGTCCCACGCAGGAGCAGATCCGCAGGCAGCCGGGCCGCCGCGCCTGGGTGCCGAACCAGCACGGGGCCTGGGCGATGCTCATCGTCCCGCCGCTGGTCGGCTGGGTGGTGGGCGGCTGGAGCTGGCTCAACCTCCTTCTCCTGCCCGCCTGGCTGAACGGCTACCTCACCTATTGGGCGTGGTCGCAGTGGCTGCGCACGCGCTCGCCCCGCAAGCGCGCCCTCCTCATCCCGCCGATGGTCGTCTACACGGGCCTCACCGCGGGTCTCGGGCTGCTGACCATCCTCCTGGCCCCCTACCTGCTGCAGTGGGCCGTCCTCATGGCGCCGCTGCTGGGGATCGCCGGCCACGAGGTGTGGCGCGGCCGGGAGCGCTCGCTCGCCTCAGGGCTGGCGACGACGACGGCCGCCTCCCTCATGGCCGGCATCACCTACCAGCTGGCCGTCGAGGGGCGGGGCGGCTTCCTCGGCACCGGCGCGGGGGCGACGGCGCTGGCCGGGTCGAGCCCCAACGGGGAGCTCACCGGCTGGGCGTGGTCGTGGGTGGCCACCGCCCTCATCGCCGCCTACTTCGGGGGCACCGTCCCCTACATCAAGTCGATGATCCGCGAGCGCTTCAACACCCGCCTGCTCGTGGGGACCACGGCTGCCCACGCCGTCGTCGCCGCGATCGCGCTCTGGGCGGCGGCCGGGGGCTATGTGCCGTGGGCGCACGCGATCCTGTGGGTGGTGCTGGCGATCCGCGCCTGGGTCATGCCGAGGCTCCAGTGGCGCCAGGTGCGCCTCAAGCACCGGCCCCTGCGGCCGGGGACGATGGGGATCGTGGAGATGGTCTTCTGCGTCCTCTTCCTCGTCACCATCGCCTGACCGGGCGCCCCCGGCCCGCAGCCTGGCTAGGCGCGCTTGCCCGGCCAGGAGGCCGCGGCGGCCAGGACGCGGTCGTTCTCCTCGGGCGTGCCGATGGAGACGCGCACGCCGTCGCCCGCGAAGGGCCGCACGAGGATCCCGGCATCGGCGAAGTGAGCGGCCAGGGCGGCGGCGTCCTCCCCCACGGGGAGCCAGAAGAAGTTGCCCTGGGCATCGGGAACCGTCCACCCCTGATCGCGCAGGGCGGCGAGGACCCGGTCCCGCTCGGCGGCGACGGCGCGCGCCCGCCGCCCGGTCTCGGCCAGTGCCTCCGGGGAGATGGCGGCACCGGCGGCGGCCTGCGCGGGCAGGCTCACCCCGAAGGGCGTGGCCACGGAGCGGATCGCCGCGGCGAGCGCGGGCTCGGCCACGAGGTAGCCCACCCTCATCCCGGCCAGGGCGTGGGCCTTGGAGAAGGTGCGGGAGACGACGAGGCCGGGGTGGTCGGCGAGAAGATCGAGGGCGTCGCCGACGGCGGAGTCGGTGACGAAGTCGAGGTAGGCCTCGTCGACGAGCACGAGGACGCCGTCGGGGGCGCCATCGACCAGCGCCTCCAGCTCGGAAGCCGTGAGCGCGGTGCCGGTCGGGTTGTTCGGGGTGCAGGCCATGATGACCCGGGTGCGGGGCGTGCAGGCGGCGAGCATGGCAGCGACGTCGTGGCGGCCCTCGGCGGTGACGGGGACGCGCACCGCCTGGGCGCCGGCCACCGCGATGCAGATCGGGTAGGCCTCGAAGGAACGCCAGGGGATGACGACCTCGTCGCCCGGCTCGCAGACCGTGTCGAGCAGGTGCTGGATGAGGGCGACGGAGCCGTTGCCGAGCACGACCTGGGCGGGGTCGATCCCGTGCTCGGCGTGCCTGGCGGCCAGGGCCTCGGCCAGCGACTGGCCGGTCATCTCCGGGTAGCGGTTGACGCCGGCGGCGGTGTCGGTGAGGGCGGCGAGCACGGAGCCTTGGACGGGGTAGGGCAGCTCGTTGGAGGAGAGCTTGGCGATGCCCTCGCCCTGGGGGCGGGCGCCGGGCACGTAGGCCGGCAGGGCGGCGATGTCGCGTCGCAGCGGGACGGCCGGGGTGGCGGGAGCAGGCGCCGCGGCGCCCGTGGACGAAGTGCTCGTGCTGCTCATGCCCGCATCTTCCCACCGATGCGCCGATCAGCGCCCCGCCCGTCTGCGCCTCGGTCCCGCCACCCCTACGACTCGCGGGTGACGTCGAAGACCACCTCGGTGGTGGTGGCGCCCTCCTCCCCCGCGCCGGTGAGCCTGGAGAGGTCGCGCGAGTAGTCGGCGAAGGCCTGCTCGCCGCTCTCGGCGCCGCGCACGGCGTCGGCGTAGACGGATTCGCTGTGCGTGCTGCCCCCGCGGGTGTCCACGTAGGCGGTGGCGCGGTTGGGGGTGACCGGGTTGCTTGAGGCGTCGAGCCCGGGGACGACGTCGCTCGTGGACTCCAGGTGGAGGGCGCGGGTGCCGTCGGGAAGGGCGGTCCCGGAGGTGGGGCCGCCCGCGGTGAGGACGCTGGTGATCGTGTAGTTCTCCATGACGGCGGGATCGGAGGCGATGTTGACCGCCGTCATCGCTCCCTGGGAGTGCCCGTAGATCCCGACCTCCTCTCCCGGCTGGATCCCGGACTGCCGCATCGCCGTGAGGACGGCGGAGTCCATGTCGGTCGGGCGCCCGGAGATGGCCTGGAGGTTCGTCTCAAGATCCTGGGGGTTGGAGTCCCCGCTGGTCCACTCCGAGGTGCCCGGGACGATCACCACCCAGCTGCGCGTGCCATCGGCGTGGTCCGTGCGCAGGATCGAGATGGCGCCGCCGCCGTCGGCCTGGGTCTGCCCCTTGACGGTCTGGGCGTGGTCCAGGAGCTCGGAGGCGGTGGACGGGGGCGAGTCGATCCGGGATCCCGTGAGGTCCTGGGCGGCGACGTCGGTGCCCAGCCCGAAGGGGTCCTGGGTGCCGGGCGGGACGCGGACGGCCGTGCCCGTGGCGCCCTTCTTGTTGTGCGGCGCGACGAGCAGGCTGGTCGGGGTGCCGTGGCGGGTGGCCCCGGCCTTCTCCGCCTCGATCGCCAGCGCGTAGGCGACGCGCTGCATGGGGGTGAGGGAGGAGGTGGGCACTTTCCGGCTGCCCACCTGCACCTCAGCGGGGAGCTCCGCCGTCGCCTTGGCATCGAGCTGGTCCGCGGAGACGCGGAGGAACTCCTGGATCGTGGCCCCCTCCCGTCCGGTCTCGCCCTTCCTCGCCCAGGCGCCGAGGCAGGCGAGCAGGATGAGGCTGTTCACGGCCCACTCGGAGGTGACGTCGCTCTTGGCCAGGAGCTGGAGGTTCTCCAGGATCACCTGCGCCTCATCGGGCATGAGGCCGTGGGTGGTGAGGATGTCGACCAGGGCGGCGGTGGGCAGCCAGAGGCCAGCGGTCGCCAGGAGCACGCCGCCCAGGGCCGCGCCGGCGGCGGCCGCCCCCGGGGACACGGAGAAGCTGCGGGCGCCGACGTCGGCATCAGTGCGCACCGTCGCGCCGTTCTCGGCGTCGGTGTACATGAGCGAGCAGGCGGACACGTCCGCCGCCAGGGACGTGAGGACGCTCGAGGCCGCGCTGAGCGAGCCGGTGCCTGTCAGGAGGGCGTCGCAGGCCGAGATGAGAGTGCTGCGCTGGCGCTCGAAGGCGGCCACGGGTAGCTCGATGAGGTTCGCGACGAATAGCGCGTCGGGGTCGGGAAGGAGCGAGTCGCCGGTCTGGGCCCCGGTGACGGTGTTGTAGCTGGGGTCCTGGGACATGATGTCCGCCGGCACGGGCGCGTTCTCGGCATCGGTCTTGGCGCTGCGCACATGCGTCGCCGCGGTGTCGAGCTGGCTGGCAGCAGAGGTGAGCGAGGCCGCGAGGGCATCCAGGTCCGCTGTGCTCACCGAGATCGATGGGCCACCCGCCACGAGGACGAGCGGGCGGCCCTGGGTCATGCTCCAGGTGTGCCCGGTGGTGACAGGCGGCGGCGTCGGGGAGGGTACGGCCTGTGGCGCCGTACCTGCCGCAGGGTAGGGCCCGGACTGGGGAGCGGGATCGGAGGCCGCCTGGGACGCCGCGCTGGCCACCGGGTAGGGGCCCTGGTCCGCAGGCGGCTGGACGGGGTCCGCGCTCGTGCTGCTCGTGCCGCTCGTGAGGGTCATGACGCGCCTCCTCGCATCGCGTCGAAGTCCTTGGCGGCGCTGGCCGCGGTATCGAGGAGCAGGTTGAGGGCCGGGATGAGCAGGACGGCCGAGTCCAGGGCGCTCTGGCACTGGGTGGCGGCCAGCCCCGTCCAGCTGGCGGGAACGGTGGAGGGAACGGAAGCGGCGTCGACTGCGGTATCGGCCGACGCGATGTCGAGCTGTGCCATGACTCGACGGTAGGCCGGGCCCGGGGCGCGCTGGGCGGGGCGTCCCCAGAGGAGGTCCCGGGCCATGCACGACGGCGCCTGTGGTTCACGGGGCCGGAGCCAGCCGGAGCCAGCAGGGGCCGGGTCAGGTCAGACGGCGGCGCTCCGGCGTCGGACCGCGCGCTCGCGGCGCACAGCGAGCATCGCCGCGACATCGGCGACGACGGCCAGCGCGCCCACCCACCACCAGGAAGCGCCCGGCAGCCGCGCCCCCTCACTCACGGAGGCGATGAGACCCGCCGCGATCACGGCCAGCGCGCCCGTCACGGTCAGCGCAGCCGCGGCCGCGCGAGCCCTGGCGGTGAGTCCCGCGCGCAGCCATGCCCCGAGATTGCCGAGGGTGAGGGCGGCGCCCGCGCAGGTCGTGGCGGTGAGGAGGCCGTGGGGGGCTCCGGCGAGGCGCAGTCCGATCCACAGCCCAAGCGAGAGGGCGCTCACGGTGAGGTCGACGAGGAAGACGCGGGTGCCGGTGACCACCCCTGCGGGCAACGAGTGGTCCTGCGGGCGGTCGCGGTCGAGGGCGAGGATGGCCGCCGCGGCGAGGAGGAGCAGGGCCATGGGCCAGGGCGCCACGGGCAGGTCGCGCGCGGCGAGACGACCTGCCCAGGCGCCGGCGCCCGCGGCCAGGAGGGTGCCGGCTCCGATCCAGGGCAGGGCGGTGGTCAGCGGCCCCCGGGCGCGGTCGGCGATGGGCACGAGCTCGGCGATCCAGGCGGGCAGTTCCGGTAAGTCGGCGGGGGCCGCGCCGGAGGACAGGTCAGCGCCGTCGGGCCTCGGCTCCTCCACGCCACCGCCCGTCGGCTCACTCATACCGTCTCCGGGCGGCGCAGGCAGATGAGGGCGTCGGAGCGGCGCCCGGCCTCGCCGTCGGGGCCGGTGGCCTCGCGCCAGCGCTCCTCGGCAGCCTCGATCGTCCAGGAGTCGACGGCGTCGCCGAGGCCCTCGATGAGGTCGTCGGGGGTGTAGGTGTGGGCGTGGTGGCGGTGCCAGGGCGGGTTGACGCAGTGGACGGCGGCGACGAGGCGGCCGCCGGGGGCGACCCGCGCGGCGGCGTCGCGCAGGAGAGTCTCGAGGTTGATGGCGCCGGGCTCGGGGCCGCCGTGCATGTAGAAGGAGGTGACGAGGTCGAAGGGGCCATCCGGGAGCGGGTCTGCGACGACGTCGTGAACGCGGGCGGTGATGCTCTCGGCAACGCCGCGCTGCCGCGCCTCGGCGAGCAGGCGGTCGACGGCGGTGGGGGCGAGGTCGAGGCCGGTGGCCCGCCAGCCGTGCTCGGCGAGCCAGAGGACGTCGGCGCCCTCCCCGCAGCCGATGTCGAGGGCGGTGCCGGCGGGCCAGTCGGCGGCGAGCTCGGGGAGCCAGTCGTTGGCGTGCCCGGACCAGAGCTGGTCGACGCCGGAGTAGCGGGCCTCCCACTCCTCCTGGCGGGTGGGGTTGGTGTCGTGGGCGGCGTGGGGCGAGCCAGTGGCGCGCGAGTCGTCATACGTCATGGCCAGAGCGTAGCGAGACAGGGACCAAAGTCCAGCCGCGCTGCCCAGGGCGCCTCGGGCCGTTTGGCGGCACTTCGGGGCCCTCCAGCTGCCTCGCCCGCGTTTTCACAGGCCTGCCACAGCCCACCACGGACGGGGGCTGGCAGGATAGGGGCCATGGAACTCGCCATCAGGATCGCTGGGAACGCCGCGGGGCTGTGGCTCGCCTCGCGCCTGCTCCCTGCCTCGCTGTCCCTGCCCGCGAACGCGACGACGCTGCTCGCCGTCGTCAACCTCCTCATCATCGGGGCGGTGCTCGCCGCCGTGAACTCGGTGGTCAAGCCGGTAGCGAAGGTGCTGGCCTTCCCCTTGTACCTCATCACCTTCGGCCTGTTCGCCCTCGTGGTCAACGGCGCGATGCTGCGGCTGACGGGCTGGATCACGGATGAGTTCCTCAGCGGCGCGGCCAGCGACCACCTTGCCGTGGGCCTGACGGTGGACGGCTGGTCCGGGGCGATCCCGGCCGCGCTCATCACCTCGATCGTCTCGGCGCTCGTCGTCGCCACCCTCGACCGCGAGCGCGACTGACGCCGCGGCTCGGCGCCCTAACTGACCACCAGGAGCGCCACCGCGGTCATATTGAGCCCGACGACGACGCCCGCCTCCGTCCAGGTCATGCGCCTCTTCTGCCCTGCCGCCCTCAGGCACACGAAAGCGCTCACCAGCAGGAGAGCGGCGGCGAGGTGATTCAACTCCTTCTACCCCACACAGTCACCTTCCGTCCATCGAATACGCCTACGACCAGCGACTATACGACGTCGAGCCACGGCGCGGGCGGACCCGAACCCGCGCAATCCCACCGGGCATACCACCGGCGCGCGCCCACCCGGCACCTGCCACAATGAGCGCATGGTCGACCTCGCCACCGTGACTCCCCCCATCGCCCTGGGCCCGCTCGACGGCCGCTACCGCGCCGTCGTCGCCCCACTGACCAACCACCTCTCCGAGGCCGCGCTCAACCGGGCGCGCCTGCACGTGGAGATCGAGTGGCTCATCCACCTCACCTCCACCTCCGTCCTGCCCGGGGCGCCCGTCCTCTCCGCCTCCGAGACCGCCTACCTGCGCGGGCTCGTCGAGGCCTTCGGGCCCGATGAGATCGCCGAGCTCGCCGCCATCGAGGCCGAGACCCGCCAAGACGTCAAGGCCGTGGAGTACCTGCTCAAGCGGCGCCTCGCCGCGGCGGCCGAGGCCCCCGGGGTGGTGGGCGCCGACGGCGGTGCCTCCGTCCTGCCGGGCGTGGGCGAGATCGTCCACATCTTCTGCACCTCCGAGGACATCAACAACCTCGCCTACGCCCTCACCATCCGCTCGGCCATCGCCGAGGTCTGGCTCCCGGCCGCCCGCGGGCTCGTGGCCGCCCTGGCCGCGATGGCGCGCGAGCAC
>ERZ772948.743-NODE-743-length-20887-cov-24.967358_pt1 | contig 20887 bp, 9 predicted proteins | sample MGYA00511945_ERZ772948 | MGnify/ENA primary metagenome ERZ772948 (study PRJEB29015, sample SAMEA2737927) | human oral metagenome | biome: human oral; feature: human-associated habitat; material: dental | place: China | collected 2141 ... | reverse complement strand
GGCGCATCCGGTTGGCGAACCACTCCACCGGTGAGGACTCGATGGTCTTGGCGTGCGAAACCGCGTGTGTGCGAACCTGGATGCCGACGTAGGGGCGTCCACGCAGGTGGGCGTCGTAGAGGGAGCGGACCTGGTCGGCGATCTCATCGACGGGGGTGAGCTCGCGCAGGCGCTCGATCCAGGGGCGCGGTCCGGTGCGCGCGGCCCCCTCCTCGGCTCCGCCCTTCCAGGAGGGGTCCTCCCAGGTGATGGGCAGGCCGTGGGAGTGGATCTGCCACAGGTGGGCGCGGCGCAACGCAGACGTGAGCTGAACGCCCTTAGGCTGTTGCAGTCGTGCCAGGGGCATAAGCGCCCGGGAGGTCAGTCTCGACACCGCGGTGCCCTCAGCGAAGTGCCAGAGCTCATCCATTCGGGGGCCGAAGTACTGGTCGGTGCTCCACACGTAGTAGAGGTCGCGGTCCTCGACCCGGGCGAGCTCCTGGGCGGACAGCAGCGCACGCACACGGTTGCCCAGCCCATCCTTGCGTCCCGTATAGACCAGTAGCGCCTTGCGGCCGGTAAGCAGAGACATAAGATTCCTTAAGCGTCGATTGTCAACGGGGTGGCGGAGCGCCGCGATCTACTGGGCGTCGCGCCGCAGGTCCCGGTACCACTTGGGCAGGGCCAGAACCACGTAGCCCACGTACCCCAGGAGCATGACGCCGTAGATCCACAGGAAGACCGTGGGGGCGAAGCGGGTCATGAGCACGAAGCACATGAGCCCGTAGTCCGTGGGAGCCGACAGGACGGACTTGATGACGCCCGGACGGGACTCGTCCTTGGCCAGTGGTGTACCGCCGTGATAACGCAGCTGATAAGTCAGAATATAACTGAAGAAGTGGATATTCTGAATCGCTCCGAAAGCGAGCGGAATAAGCAGCACCGACGGCGTCAGGTCCGCAAAACGAAACAAAGAGATCGCGATGGCTCCGTGAATTGTCGAGAGCTTAATAACGTCAGCAACATGGTCAAGCCATTCACCGGCCTTAGAACCACCGTTGCGTAATCTTGCCAACTGCCCGTCAGCGGCGTCGAGGGCATAACCGAACATGAGTAGCAGCGCAGTCGCCACGGCCGAAGCGGCTGTGGGACGCCACAGGGCGATGAGGGCGATGCCACTGTAGGTGCACAGCGCGGAGAGCACCGTCACCTGGTCCGGGGTCGCGCCCAGACGGTGAGCGACGGCCGCCAGGACCCGGCCTGCTGGCCGATTGATGATGCGGGAGTAGAGGGGGGCGCCGGCCTTGGACTTCTGGGCGCGAGACAAGGCCCGGATGTTCTCGGCGATCGTGGGGGAACCGGAAGGGGCGCTCATGAGGCATCTCCTTGGATGAGGCCCGGAGAGCCGGGCCGGGATGTTGGATGGAGAGGAGGGGAGTCAGGGAAGGTCGGGGAGCAGGCGAGCAGGGCGGGGCCGCACAGGCACGCGGGTGGCACCGACAGTCTCGGAGCCGTCGGACGGCGGAGCGACACTCACCGCCCCACCTCCTGCGCCTGAGACTCCGCCAGCTCGCGACGACGCCTGGCCACGTCACGGCGGACCCACCAGGAGTACGGGACGATCTGGCACAGGATCACCGAGATCACCGAGCCCAGGATAGGGCCGGCAGCATCGAAGGGCCCAATGAGGACCCAGGAGATGGCGAGGTTCATCGGCACCAGGATGAGGACCGGCACCACCTGGAACTGCAGCCCGCGTGGATCGGTCATGTACATGCCCAGAGGCTGCTTGCCGGCCTCGACGGCGACGTAGGCGGCGAAGGCCCACACAAGAGCAGCCGGCAGGACGATCTTGCCGTGAGACATGACCCGAGCGGCCCAGGGGGTGACGGCCACCAGAGCCAGTGCCAGGAGGAATCCGCCCCCACTGAAGATCATCGCCGGCTTGAAGGGGTTCTCGATGCGCCTGTCGGCGCGGGCGCGGGCGAACATCGGCCACATCGCCACCCCGGCCGCCATGACGGTCTGGGTCAGCATGTTGAACAGGTTGTTGGCCAGGTTGTACTCGGCCAGAGCCTGTGACTGACCCAGGTGGGACAGAAGGAGCCGGTCGGTCTGGAAGGCGATCGGGATGGCCAGGGACTGGAGGAGCTGGGGGCCCGCGGTGTTGACGATGCGAACGCCTCGTACACTGCGCAGACGGGGCACGTCCTGGAGAGCCCCCGCGAACAGGGGCCGGGTGGCGCGCCAGGCGACGACGATGCAGATGACCGAGACCAGCGCGTTGGCGACGTAGGAGTAGATGGACACGGCATTACCGCGCCCCAGGCCGGTGACGATGGCCAGCAGGAGGAAGCAGGACATGGCCGGGGAGACGACGCCCTGGCTGATGACCTGCGTGGCCGAGCGCCCCAGGCCGATGATGACGCGCTGCCCCACGGACAGGGGGAGGGCTGCGGCGTAGATGACGAGGCAGACGGTGGCCGTGAGCCCACCGCCCTCCATGAGCTTGCCCCCCAGGAGCCAGGGCCAGGCCCCCAGCAGCAGGATGACGATGCCGACGGTACTGATGACCAGGGCGGAGCCGAGCAGCACCCGGACGGCAGTGGTGATCGTGCGACGCACGACCGAGTCGTGAGCCGGGTCGGTTGAGCTGGCCACCGTATTGAGGATGACCGCACCGATCCCCAGGTCGGTGAAGGGCATGAGCGTGGGGAAGGTGGCCAGCAGACCGTACTGGGCGAAGGCATCGGCCCCGAAGTGCCGGATGATGAGACTGGTGTTGACCAGGCCGAACACACCCGAGACTCCCATGACCACAACCTTGGCCACGGCTGTGGTTCCCACAGAGGACCAACTGGCACCCGATGACGACCCACGGCGCGCAGCTCCCCCGAGCCGCCGCAGCAACGAGCGTCGGGAAGCCGGGGACGGCGTCGCCCCAGCATCCGCTTCACCCCCCGAAGGACTGAGGACTCCTGCCGCCCCTGCAGGTTGCCGACAACCAGCAGAGTCCACTGGATCGTCACCCACCGTCGAGGCCGTCATCGAGGGCTCCGCAGGTGTCGAAGAACTCGACTGGGTCACATCGCACTCCTGATGTTGTAGGAAGGTAACAATCTGACATCGGGAGGACACCTGAAGTCAGACACGACACTAGACACATCATCCTCTACAACCTGCTATCTTTTGTTTATAGACTTGTGACATTGACCGACCCCCACCCACCCCCCTTGGCACAACCCCAGCAAACCTGGCCTGAGCAGGCCAAATGCCCCCTGCTGGAAGAACCCTGAAAGGTCCCTCATAAGTGCATTGGCATCCCTGTATCGTTGCGCACCTGTAACATACACTCGACCCAAACTCACCTCGGCTCCTTACTTCAACCCTGCGATCTTGGCCACTTCCCACAAATAACGTCCGCAAGACTTAGTAGCATTCTAAAACGCTGCTGTTCACGACGTCCCGTCAGCACTAGCCGACCAGTTATTGCCCACCCACGATCATCCCTGCGGAGTCCACCTTGTCTAGTTCGACCCTGACACTGCCCCAGCGCGAGCAGCACCGGCGTCCCTCGACAGCAGCAGCCGGTGCCACCTCCCCCACCGCTCCGCGCAGTCCCTGGGCGCGCACGCGCCACGACCTCGTCATCTGGCTCGTCCTGTCCGACCTCTTCGCCATCGCCGTCCCCATCTGGGTCGCTCTCCTGAACGGCCACCTGCCACTGGTCTGGTCCGCCGCCACCGTGGGCGCCACGATGGTGCTCACGGCCTGGTTCCTGGGTGCCCTCGGCATCGACGCCGTCGAGCAGGCCGGGCCGGGAACGGGCCGTTACGTCGCCGCTGCCGCCGTGAGCGTCCCGGTTGCCCTGCTGCTGGCCGACCTGTCCGAGGTTGCCCGAACCACCCTGCTCGTCTCCCTGGCGGTCCAGCTCCTCCTGGCCATCACCGGGCGATCCATCGAGTCCGGTTGGCTGCGCCGTCGCCGCCTCGAGGGGCACGCGCTGCGCCGCACCCTCATCGTCATGGGCTCGGGCGCCCAGCCCATGCTCACCCAGCTTCGCCGCCATCCCATGGACGGCTTCCTCATCGTGGGGTACCTGTCCTCGGGCCAGGACCGGGCCTTCCACTCGGCCGAGCCCGTCCGCAGTCCCCAGCACATCGCCCAGACCCTGCACGCCGAGCGCATCGACGCCGTCATGACGGTCGGCTCGGTCACTCCGGAGGACCTGGTCACCCTCATGCGCGGCCTGGAGGGCACCCAGGTGCGCCTCGTCGTCGCCCCGGGCCTGCAGGACGTCGTGCCCGGACGCATGCGGGCCCTGACCGTCACTCAGGGGTGGACCGGTCTCATCGCCGTCAAGACCCGCCGCACCCGCGCCGCGGGCAAGGCCCTGTTCGACCGAGTCGCCGGCGCCGTCGGGCTGGCCCTCATCTCTCCGCTGCTGGCGGCCACCGCGATCGCGATCCGCATCGACTCGCCCGGACCGGTCTTCTACACCCAGACCCGCGTGGGGCAGAACGGCAAGCCCTTCACCATGTGGAAGTTTCGCTCCATGTACACCGACTCCGACGCCCGCCGCGCCTCGGTGGTCAAGTCCGGCGGCGACGCCGGCAACGAGGTGATGTTCAAGGACCGTCAGGACCCGCGTATCACCCACGTGGGCCGCTGGATCCGACGTCTGTCGATTGACGAGCTGCCCCAGCTCATCAATGTCGTGCGCGGGGACATGAGCCTGGTGGGGCCGCGCCCCGCCCTGCCCGTCGAAGTCGCCAAGTACGACGCCGAGGCACTGCGTCGTCTTCTGGTCAAGCCCGGCCTGACCGGCCTGTGGCAGATCTCCGGGCGCTCGGACCTGTCCTGGGCCTCCACCGTGGCCCTGGACCGTCACTACGTGGAGAACCGGGGCGGAGCCCTGGACGCGAAGATCTTCGCCGGAACGCTGCGCGCGGTCATCGGCGGAAAGGGAGCCTACTGATGATTACCGGCTACGTCCCCGGCGGCTTCGACATGCTGCACGTGGGGCACCTCAACATCCTCACCGAGGCGGCCAAGCGCTGCGACCACCTCATCGCGGGGGTCGCCACCGACGAGTCGCTGGAGCGGATGAAGGGACGCGGTCCCATCGTGCCCCTGGCCGAGCGCATGGCCATGGTGGCCGCCCTGCGCATGGTGGACTCCGTGGTCCCGGACTACGACCAGGACAAGCGCCTGGCCTGGAAGCGCTCGCCCTTCGACGTGCTCTTCAAGGGCACCGACTGGAAGGACACGGACAAGGGTCGCCGCCTCGAGGCCGAGATGGCTGAGGTCGGCGCCTCGGTGGTCTACCTCCCCTACACCCCCACCACCTCCTCGACGATGCTGCGACGAACCCTCGTCCAGGAGGTCGCATCTCGCAGTCCCCAAGGGGCCCAGTGACCACTTCACGTAACGACTTCGAGGCGCTCGACAGCTCGTCGAGCAGCATCGACTCCGCCGCAGCCGCCTCCGGTGCCGGTGACGGCGGAAGCAACCGATCCGACTCCAGCACCGCCCAGACCGATCAGGACTCCACCGGCCGTCCCGGTCTCCTCGCCCGTGCCGCGAGCGCACTGCGCCCCCGGCGGCGGGCCAAGGCATCCAGCAACTCCGCCAAGGCCGCCTCTGACGACGCCGTGGAGGGCATGGGATCGGGGCTCACCTCCGGAACCACTACCTCCCGCCTGGCCGCGACCTTCCGCATCCCCCAGTCGCGGGCCCAGCGTCAGCGGCTGCGCAAGCGCTTGTCCTCCCTGGCCGCCGTGCTGTGCGTCGCCGCCCTGGGAACGGCCGCCTGGCTCCACGAGGGCGTGGCCCAGGCCGACCTGCACCTCAACGACGGCGGCGTGTGGGTCACCTCGACCTCCAAGCACCTGGTGGCCCGCCTCAACTACCCCTCCCGTGAGGTCGACGGCACGATCCGCACCTCCTCATCCTCCTTCGACGTCACCCAGAACGCCGAGGACATCCTGGTCCCCGACTCCGGGGACGCCTCGGTCTCCTCGGTCGACCCCACCCAGGTCTCCTTCTCGGGACGCACCCAGCTCACCAAGGGCACGACAATCGCCCAGGGCGGCGACCGGGTAATCGCCATCGACAAGGTCCAGGGAACGATCCGCGCCACGAAGACCAAGTCGGTCGGCTCCCTGACCGCCGCGGCTCCCGTGGTCTCCGGCATGCCCGACGTCGTGGCCGTCGTCGGCCAGGACGGCGCCATCCACGCGGCCTCGGCCACCAGCAAGTCCCTGGTCTCCCTGGAGGCCAACGACAAGGGCTGGGAGGAGGCCACCAACACCTCCTTGAAGCTGACCTCCGGCACCGATCTGGCCATCACCGCCGTCGGCGACAAGCCGGTGGTCCTCGAGCGCAGCACCGGTATCCTCCACCTGCCCGAGGGCAAGACCGTCAACCTGGACACCTCCGGCCTGGCGCTCCAGCAGCCCGGCCCTGACGCCGACTCGGTCCTGGTGGCCTCCCGCAACGAGCTCATCTCCATCCCCCTGGACGGGGGGAAGGTCACCAGGACGCCGTCGTCCAAGGAGAAGTCGGCCCCTGAGGGCGTTGCCGCCCAGCCGGTACGCCTGGGCAAGTGCGTCTATGCGGCCTGGTCCGGCTCGGGCCAGTTCGTGCGCAGCTGCTCCGGCTTGTTCAGCGGCGGCACCGAGACCCTCCATGACGACAAGCTCGCCGCGTCCTCGGCCCCGATCTTCCGGGTCAACCGTGACGCCATCGTGCTCAACGACCTGGAGACGGGCTCGGTGTGGCTGCCCAACGAGGACCTCGTCCTCATCGACGACTGGACGGACAAGACCGCCCAGACCGACGACAACGCCGACCAGAAGGACGACTCCGCCAACACCTCGGACTCCCAGACGCCGCCGGAGCGCACCGAGGAGAACCACGCCCCCAAGGCGGTCGACGACAACTTCGGTGTGCGCCCCGGCCGCTCCGCGCTCCTGCCCGTGCTGGCCAACGACTCCGATCCCGACGGCGACGTCCTCACCGCCACCCCGCAGGACAACGGCGGATCGCTGTCGGCCACCAAGGCCCAGGGCGGACTGGCCCTGCGCATGGATATCCCCGACAACGCCTCCGGCAGCTATTCCGTGCCCTATACCGCCGATGACGGGCGCGGCATGAGCGACTCCGCCGTCGCCACGGTGGACGTCCATGGCTGGGACGTCAACGGCGCGCCGAAGCAGATCACCACCCCGACCCTCACGGTCGCCGAGAAGGCCTCCGGCTCCCTCGACGTGCTGGGGCACTGGCTGGACCCCGACGGCGACGACCTCTTCCTGGTCTCCGCCCAGGGCGAGGGCCTCGACACCAAGGTCTCCAACGAGGGGACGGTCACGGTGCGTGAGCTGGGGGCCGGCACCGGCACCCGGGACCTGACCGTCACCGTCTCCGACGGCCGGGAGACCACCTCCGGCGTGGTCAAGGTCGATGTGCAGCCGGCTCAGTCGGCCAAGCCGATCGCCAATGCCGACCACATCCGCGTCGTCGCCGGCACCAAGGCCGTCGTCTCTCCCCTGGAGAACGACACCTCCCCCTCCGGGGCGACCCTGCGCCTGGCCGCGGTCCAGGAGGCCCCGGCCGGGACCTCGATCGACGTCGACCAGCAGGCGGGCGTCTTCACCTTCTCCGCCGACGCAGGTGCCCAGGCCCAGACCTACTACCTCACCTACGACGTCATGGACGGGGCCAATACGGCTCAGGGAATCGTGCGCGTGGACGTCACCCCCAAGGCCGACGCCACGGTGCCGCCCGAGGTCGAGAACGACACCGCCCTGCTGCGCAACGGCGGCTCGACGACGATCGCCCCGCTCAACAACGACTTCGACCCCTCCGGAGGGATCCTGGTCCTGCAGTCGGTCAGTGCCCCGCCCGACTCCGGCGTCACCGTCACGGTCGTGGACCACTCCCTGCTGCAGATCACTGCGGCCAGCACCGTCCCGGCCAATCTGACGGTGGACTACACCGTCACCAACGGGACCTCCTCCGCCACCGGGAAGGTAGCGATTGTCCCGGTGACCCAGTCCCAGCCCCAGCCGCCGGTGGTCACCAATGACACCGCTGTGGTGAGAGCCGGCGACGTCGTCACCGTGCCCGTCCTGGACAACGACTCCTCCCCCTCGGGCCTCAACCTGTCGGTGGACTCGCAGGTCAGCCTGGTGGGCGACGAGCTCGGCACCGCCTGGGTCAGCGAGGACACCCTCCGCTTCCGCGCCGGCGACCAGCCCGGACGTACCTCCTACGCCTACACGGCCAAGGACGATCAGGGGCAGACCGCCTCGGGGGTCCTCACCGTGGAGGTGCGCGCGCAGGACGCCGAGCACAACTCCGCGCCCTCACCGCGCAATCTGGAGGCCCGCACCGTGGCCGGTTCGTCCACCAACATCACCGTGCCCCTGGACGGCATCGACCCCGACGGCGACTCGGTGAGTCTGGTGGGCCTCAACCAGGCCCCCTCCCTGGGCTCGGTGGAGGTCAACTCCTCGTGGCTGACCTACAAGCCCTCCGAGGGCGCCTCGGGCACCGACACCTTCACCTACGTCGTCGAGGACCGCTTCGGGGCCCAGTCCACCGGCACGGTCCGCGTGGGCGTCGCCCAGTCCTCCCCGCTCAACGTGGCCCCGGTGGCCACCGACGACCTGGTCGTGGCCAAGCCCGGACGCACCGTGGCCGTGGATGTCCTGTCCAACGACCTGGACACCGACGGCGACACCCTGTCCCTGGAGGGCGACCCGGTCTCCAGTGACCCGTCGCTGGGCGTGTCCACCCGTGCCGGGCGCCTGGTGCTCAACCTGCCGGACAAGGAGGGCAACCACTCGGTGGCCTACACCGTCTCCGACGGGCGCGGCGGCACCGATACCGGCACCGTCACCGTCCAGGTCTCCAAGGACGCGCCCCTGGCCAACCCGGTGGGCGTGGACGACTACGTCACCGTCGACCAGGTCGACGCCAACGGCAAGGTCACCGTCCCGGTCCTGGACAACGACAAGGACACCGACGGCTCGCCGTGGGACCTCAAGCTGTCCTCCTCCGACCCCGACGTCGAGGTGGGCAAGGACTCGCTGAGCCTGACGGTGGGCGAGACCCAGCGGCTCGTGCTCTACACGATCACCGACGCCGACGGGCTGACCGGTCACGCCGTCGTCGTGGTGCCTGCCCGGTCCGCCCTGCGGCCCCGCATCAACCCCTCGGCCGTCCCGGCCCATGTGCCGGCGGACAAGACCACGGACATCAACCTGTCCTCCTACATCCTCACTCGGGAGGGCACCAAGCCCGTCATCACGGACGCCTCCTCGATCCACATGGCCAAGGGCACCAAGGACGCCAAGACCGCCTCGAGCGGAACAGCCCTGTCCTTCACGCCCGACTCGGGCTTCACCGGCCAGACCTCGGTGACCTTCACCGTGGCCGACGGCACCGGCTCGGACGCCCTGAGCTCGACGCTCACGCTGCCGATCGTCGTGGACTCCTCGACCAACAAGCCGCCGACCTTCACGCCCACAGAGGTGAAGGTGGCGCCTGGAGAGGGAGCCGTGACGGCCAACCTGGCGGCCATGACCACAGACCCGGACCCGAGTGACAAGCTCTCCTTCCAGGCCGGCCCGGCCCCCGCAGGCTTCGACATCTCCCTGAGCGGTTCGTCACTGTCGGTCAAGGCATCCGACAAGGCCACCGAGGGCACCACCGGCTCCATCCCGATCACCGTCTCCGACGGTGTCAACCCACCGGTCAGCGCCTCGCTGCCCGTGCGGGTGAGCGCCTCCAACAAGCCGCTCATGACAACGGCTCCGATCAATCTGGAGTCCCGTAACGGTGAGGCGGTGAGCACCGACGTGTCCAAGGCGGTGACCAACCCCTTCCCGGACAAGCCAATCACCCTGTCCGGCACCCCGACGATCACCTCCGGTCAGGGCAGTGTGAGCGTTTCGGGCACCACCGTCACCATCACCCCGAACGCCGGCTTCCACGGCACCATCACCGCGCAGTACAAGGTGCTGGACTCCACGGGCTCCGAGTCGCGCGCCGTCACCGGCACGATCACCGTGCAGGTCGGGGGTGTGGCCCCCGCGGCCCCCTCCGGTGTGAACGTGGTTCCCGTGGGTGCTGACTCGGCACGCGTGTCCTGGACCGACGGCGCCGCCAACGGCTCCCCCATCACCGGTTACAAGGTGAGCGTCAACGGCTCCGAGCAGACCTGCACCACCTCGAACTGCCTTATCGGCAACCTAACACCCGGCCAGACCTACAACATCCAGGTGGTGGCCACCAACAAGTACGGCGACTCCGAGGCCGCGACGGTGCCCTACCAGCACAACGCCACGGCCAAGACCCCGGCCGCGCCCGTTCTGGCAGCGGGCGCGGGCAAGGTCACCGCCAGCTGGACCGAGGTGGAGGACCCCTTCGGAGGGGCAACGACCTACGACGTGCGCCTGTCGGACGGAACGATGCTCACCGGCGTGGCCGGGGCGTCGACCTCCTTCGACGTCACCCCGGGACGGGCCTACACCGCCCAGGTACGGGCCAGGTCCAGCCAGGGAACGGTCTCGGAGTGGTCCTCCTCGTCGAACCCTGTGACGCCCTACGGTGAGCCCGGCGCCCCCGGGACCCCCGTCATCACCCCCAATGGGAACACGGTCACTGTCAGCTGGCAGGCGGCCAACGGCAACGGCAGTCCTGTGAACTACACGCTGCACTACTCCAACGGGAACGACAGCGACTCCAAGAGCGTGGGGGGCGCCACCTCCACCACGGTCACGATCTCCCGCGGGACGTGGACCTTCTGGGTCGAGGCGGACAACGGTCATGGGTCCAAGACCTCGCCCCAGGCCAGCTACAGCTACAAGCCGGCCCCGTTGACCCCCTCGACCCCGGCGGTCAAGGCCACCGGCAACAGCGGTGAGCTTTCCGTGAACGCCTCGCCCCGGGCCGGCAACGGCTGGAGCGTGGGCGAGCTGACGGTGGAGTACTCCGTCGACCAGGTCAACTGGACCAGCTCCTCGACCATCCGGGGCCTGACCGACGGGCGGGCCTACACGGTCTACGCCCGGGCCAACGGCGGCGGGCAGTACTCCGACGTCGTCGCCTCCTCCCCGGTGGCGCCCTATGGTCCGCCGTCGGCGCCCTCGGTCAACTGTGAGCTCACCGGCAAGAAGCAGAAGAAGGTCTCCTGCTCCTGGACGCCCGGCGGCAACAACGGCGCGGGCACCAGCTACGAGCAGACCGATAACGGTGGCGGGACCGTGGAGGAGATCGAGGTCGGTGACACCTACGAGGGCAAGCTCAAGCGCGGCGAGTCCCTCACCTGGTGCGTACGCGCCCGGACCAACGCCGGCACCTCGGAGTGGGGCTGCGACACCGTCACCAGGCCGCCCAAGCAGAGCGACGATGACGACGATGATGACGACGACAAGCAGCGCGTTGCGGTCGGCACCGAGCAGCAGTTCTACGTGGACCACACGCAGAGATGCCGTCCCTTCGGCCCCTGGGGCACCTGCTACCAGATGGTCTTCGACCTCTCCGGCAACCCCAACAGCACCCTGTCCTGCGGCTACTGGTACTGGGACACCTGGAACTGGCAGCCCGCTTGGAACGAGGAGGAGATCACCCTCGATAAGAACGGCTACGCCCGACACAAGTTCCCTCACCGGACACCGAACTGGAACCAGACCGTCACCTGCACCCAGCAGTAACCGGATCATTAACCGGATCGATGCTCGGTACGCCACAAGTCACATACTCACCTCTCTCCACCCGAAGGATCATTGATTCCATGCCGATGACCCCCGAGAACGCGACATGGTTCGCTGACGCCTTCTCCACCATTGTCAACAACGTCGGTCAGGCGCTGCTCGACAAGGAAGACGTGATCAAGCTGGCCCTGACCACCATGCTCTCCGAGGGGCACCTCCTGCTGGAGGACGCCCCCGGCACCGGTAAGACCGCTCTGGCCCGGGCACTGGCGGCCTCGGTGCAGGGAACGCACTCTCGTATCCAGTTCACCCCCGATCTGCTGCCCAGCGACATCACGGGTGTGACGATCTACGACCAGAAGACCGGGTCGTGGGACTTCCACGCCGGCCCGATCTTCTCCTCCATCGTCCTGGCCGACGAGATCAACCGGGCCAGCCCCAAGACCCAGTCGGCCCTCCTGGAGGTCATGGAGGAGTCCCAGGTGACGGTCGACGGCGTGCGTCACACGACCGAGCGCCCCTTCATGGTCATCGCCACCCAGAACCCCATCGAGCAGGCCGGCACCTACCGCCTGCCCGAGGCCCAGCTCGACCGCTTCCTCATCAAGGCCTCCGTGGGATACCCGGGCAGAGAGGCACTCACCCAGATCCTGTCCAGCTCGGCCCACCCGGACCGTTCCAAGAACCTGTCCGCGGTGGTGGCCTCATCCGTGGTGGCCTCCATGGCGGACCTGGCCGCCACCAACCACATCGAGAACTCGGTGCTGGACTACATCGGCGCCCTGGTTGAGGCCACGCGCACCGCCGAGGAGACCCGCATGGGCGTGTCCACCCGCGGCGCCATCGGCATGGCCCGGGCCGCCCGTGTCTGGGCCGCCGCTCAGGGTCGCAACTTCGTCCTGCCCGACGATATCAAGGAGCTTGCCGAGGTCGTCTGGGCCCACCGCCTGGTCATGGACCCCGACGCCGAGTTCACTGGCGCCACCGCCTCCGGCGTCATCACCGCCGCCCTGGGCCAGGTCCCCGCGCCCACGACCCGCGACTGAGCCGCATGACGCCTCACACGACGTCGCAGGCCCCTGCCCGCCAGGTCCGCCCGGACCCCGCGGGCCAGGCCGACGCACCCGCACCTACCGTCGCCTCCCCGAGGTCCTCGGGAGCGTCGACGTCCTCGAAGACCGCAGCATCGGCTGCGTCGTCGGCATCCGCGAGCGCCGCCCTGACGGCCAGGCCAGCGCGGTCCCGACTGACCGACGCTGTCGCAGTGCTCCTGCGTCCGCTGCGCTGGCTGACGCACACCATCACCCCGATCGGTTGGGGCAGCGTGGTGCTGCTGGTGGCCTGCGGACTGACCGGCGCCGTCATGGGGTGGCAGGAGGCCTGGAGCGCGGCCATCGTCGTCGGCATCGTCGTCGTCACCGCCTGGCTGTGGCTCATCCCCCGCGGCGGCTACTCGGTCAACCACGATCTGCTCGAGCCCCGCGTCACCGTGGGCGATCACGCCCTCATCCGTCTGACGGTCACCAACCCCCGCCCGCGGCCGCTGCTGCCCTCTCGCATGGAGATGCCCGTGGGACCGGGGCGCGCCGTCTTCGTCGTCCCCACCCTGACCCCCCGGGCCGTGCACGAGCGCGGCTTCATCCTGCCCACGCAGCGCCGCGGCATCGTCACCGTGGGCCCGGTCCTGGCGGTCCAGCGCGACCCGGTGGGTCTGCTCCAGCGCGAGCGCTCCCTGACCACCCCGCAGGACATCCACATCCACCCGCGCACCCTGCGACTGGGCACCGTCCTGCACGGCGTCCTGCGCGACATCGAGGGCGCCGTCACCCAGGACCTGTCCAGCTCCGACGTCGCCTTCCACGCCCTGCGCGAGTACGTCCCCGGCGATGACCGGCGCAACGTCCACTGGCGCACCACGGCCCGCACCGGTCGGCTCATGGTGCGTCAGTTCGAGGAGACCCGCCGCTCCAGCCTGCTCGTCCTGCTGTCCACCCGTCAGGACGACTACGCCGGTGAGGAGGACTTCGAGACCGCGGTGTCCATCGCCTGCTCACTGGCCATGGACGCGATCCAGGACGGGCGCGAGGTCCGCTTCATCACCCAGATCGGCGCCCTGCCCACCTCCTCGGCCCTGCGCATGCTGGACACATCCTGCCTGCTGAGCACCGGTGAGGACGATGTCAGCTGCGACCTTCTGGTGCGACACGCCTGTACGGCGCACCCTGAGGCCTCTATCGTCGTTCTTGTCACCGGTCAGCGGGTCGACCGCGCCACCCTGGCCCGGGCCCGCGGCTTCGCTCACGCGTCCATGGTGACCGTCACCTTGCGCGCAGGTCAGCAGGGCCTGTCACGCCACCACGCCGGAACGATGCCGGTTGTGGACATGGACCGTCTTGAGCAGCTTCCCACCGCCCTGAGGCGAGCACTATGACCCCGTCGACGACTTCCACCACACTGCCCCCGCGCACCGCGGACTCCCCGCTCTCCGGCTCCCCCGCCGGAGCACCGTCCCCGGCCGAGGCTCCCTTGCACGGCTCGGGAGCCCCCTCGACACGCTCACCGGAGTCGGCCTCCTCCTGGTCGACGACGTCATCGCGGGCGCGCAGCCTCTACAGCACCGAGACCACTCGGCCGGCCCGGTCGATCACCGGTGCCGGTCCGCTCCTGTCGCGGCCGTCGCGGCCGGCGCTCTCCGCCCGTCGCTTCCTGCCCCCCAGGCGCGGCGCCAAGCCGCCCACACCTGCTCTCGCCGCCCTCGAGCTGACGGTGATGGCCGGGATCATCGCCGTCGGTGCGATTCCCTTCCTGCCGGTCTTCGCCTCCCTGGTCGGCTGCCTCGCCGTCGGCTACGGGGCGCTCGTCGGCACCCTGACCGCGATGGCCTGCTCGCGCCTGCGCCTGTCGGTGCTGCCGAGCATGGCCGCCCTGGCGCTGGTGCACGTCCTGGTCGCCCCGTGGCTGCTGACCGACGTCGGCTCCGGGCTCGCGGCGGTCAAGACCGTTCTGGCCTCCACGGTCACCGTATGGCGCGATGCACTGACCGTACCGATGCCGCTGAGCTCCTTCAGCGGGATGACGGTGCTGCCGTGGCTGACCGGCCTGGTGGTCTCGGCACTGGCGACCCGTCTCATTCTGGCGGGTCGTGAGGTTCTGGCCGGTCTGACTCTGGTCGCGCTGCCCGTCGTCGGCATCGGCTGGGGCGGGCAGGAGGCCGTGCGCCCCACCGCGCAGGGCATCCTGTTCGTCGTCGGCGTGCTGACCCTGTGGACCTGCGGTTCCTTGCGGCAACGGCGCAGCCACGTCATCGAGGCCCTGGACCTGAGCTCCTTCTCGACCACCTCGGGGACCACGAGTGCCAGATCCACCGGCGACCTCGGCCGGGTGGCTCTGCGCGGGGCCGCCATCGCAGCCGTGCTGCTCATCGTCACCTCCCTGGCCGCCCTGGCTCTCACCCCCACCGCCCCGGCCTCCCGGACAGTGGTACGCGACCTGTTCCAGCCGCCCCTGGACGTGACCGAGTACGCCAGCCCGTTGTCGCTGATCCGCACCCTGGAGACGGACAAGGCTCACACCCGGCTCATGAAGCCCACCAACCTTCCCTCGGGCGGACGCATCCGCATCGCCGCCATGGACTCCTACGACGGCCTGTCCGCCCACATCGGGCAGAACGAGAACGGCCAGTCGCGCTTCGAGCGCATTGGTGACAAGACCCAGCTGACGGTCAACCGGCTCGACGGGCGCAAGCAGACCTCCTCCCTGACCATCGAGGACTACAGCTTCCCCTGGGTCCCCACGATGCCCGAGACGATCCGTATCGAGTCCTCCGGCCCGCGTCAGTCGGCTTTACGCGAGGGCATGTTCTACGACAAGTTCTCCTCCACCGGCATCGCCACCAGCGGTCTGGCCGAGGGCGACGTCCTCACCGAGCGGGTCGCCCCCTACACCTCGCCCTCCGAGGCCGCACTCAACAAGGCCTCCCTGGCTCAGACCGCACTGGGGCCGATCGAGCAGGTGCCCCCGTCGGTAGCCTCCCTGGCCAAGGAGATCGTCGGAGCGGAGTCCAACCCCATCGCCCAGGTCCGGGCGCTCCAGCAGCGCCTGCGCACGAGCTACTACTCCGACGGCACCAAGAGTCCCTCCCAGCCGGGACACGGGGCCGCCCGCATCGCCTCGATGGTCGAGGCCGACTCCCTCATCGGCGACGACGAGCAGTACTCGGTCCTCATGATGCTCATGTGCCGCTCGCTCAACATCCCGGCCCGCGTGGTCATGGGCTTCGACCCGAGCACCGACGGCGACGCCAAGACCGTCACCGGTGAGGACGTCAAGGCCTGGGTGGAGATCCCCTTCGAGGGCCTGGGGTGGGTCTCCTTCGACGTGACCCCGGACCGCGACCAGGTCCCCCAGCAGCAGACCACCCAGAAGGTCTCCAACCCTGAGCCCAACGTGCTTCAGCCCCCGCTGCCGAACGAGGATCCGGCCCAGCTCCCCCCCAACTACGAGGACCCCCAGCGCGACGACCCCCAGGACGATGACAAGGGCGGGCTGCCGACCGCGGTCATCGTCGTCGGCGGCTCCCTCCTGGCCATCGCGGCGGTTGTGGGATCCGTCCTGGGGTGGAAGGCCTGGAGACGCAGCCGACGGCGCGCACGCACCGGTGTCGGCAAGGCTCTGGGAGCCTGGGAGGAGATCCTCGACCGAGCCCGCGACCTGGGTCGTGTCCCCGGGTGGGGAGCCACACGGCGCGAGGCGGCCGAGCAGCTGGACCCACACTTCCCGCAGGCCGATCTACCCCGTTTCGCCGGAGCAGTCGACACTCAGGTCTTCAGCTCTGGGGAGCCCCCGTCGTACGCTCTAGGGGAGTTGTGGGATTCCTCAGACGCGATTGTCCGCTCCATGGGCGCGCAACGTTCACGTCTGGGACGGGCGCTGGCCCGCTTGTCCCCGCGTTCTCTTATCCATCCCGCCGGGAGGCGGTCACGTCGACCCAGGAGGTTGCGGTCATGACGGTCACGGCTGACCCCCGTAGCAGCGCCCCGACCGCTGCGGGACCACCGACTTCCTCGTACTCATCCAGTGACTCCTCGGGAGCCGAGGCCATCAGTCCCTACGGTGTCGCACTGAGTGACTCCCCCGATCGGGGCCGGACCGGCGAGGCTCGCCGGTCCGGGGGTACCGAGTCCTCGGCCTCTCCCGAGGACAGGCCGCACCCGCCTCGTCGTCGCCTCCCCCCGGCTCCGGTCAGGGCGCGTGTTGTGGCGGGGGCGATCGACCTCCTCGCCGGTTCTCTCCTGTTCGGGGGGCTGACGGCCCTCATCTGGCAGGTCGCAGGCCGCCCGGCCATGTTCAGCGGGCTGATCGCCTTCGGGGTGGTCGTCGGGCTGCGGTGGCTCGCCATCGCAGCCACTGGCTGGTCCCTGGGAGGACTGCTGCTCAGGATCCGCATGCTGGGTGCCCGCAACCAAACCCCCTCGCCGCTGGGCTCCTTCCTGCACGCGGACCTCATCCTGGCCGTCAGCATCACCACTCTCGGCCTGGGCACCGTCGCTCTCATGCGCACGGCGGCCGCCGACCCCGAAGGGCGCGGGTGGCACGACAAGCTCTCCGGGATGGCGCTGCTTCACACCCGCAAGACGAAGCGACCCGACCGGCCCACCATCTCGGCAGCCGAGCTGGGGGGCCGGCCCACGAGCGAGCCCGTCTCCCGGACCGCGGCAAGGTCCGGCGCTCCGGAAGGAGCCTTCACCCAGGACGCCGGTGAGGCTTGGGACGCTGCCAAGCGCACCGTCTTCTCCGCCCCGCGCAGCGAGCAGAGCGCCGCGGGCCAGGAGCCCACCACGCCACCATCCTCGAAGGCCGCTGAGGCGCAGGACGAGTCCCCCTCCCGCCGTCGGCGCTCCGAGAGGGCCGAGCGGAAGGCCGAGAAGAAGGCGGCGAAAGCCGCAAAACGTAGTTCTCGAGAGGGCTCCGCACGCTCACGGGCCGGCGATCAGGTTCCGCAGGAGGGTGCCGAGACCACCACCGTGGGAGCCCAGAGCGCCACAGAAGCGGGAATCATGACCTCCCCCGGTGGGACGGCGTACCCGACGACATCGGATCCGGTGTCCTCCTCCATCCGCCGGCCCCGGCCTGCGCGGCCGGGGCAGCCCGCACGCCACGCCGGCCGCGCCCTGACAACTGGTTCGCCCAGCAGCGCCACCTCCCAGACGGCTTCAGCCACCGCCGCCGCCTACACTGCTGCGGTCTCAGGCAAGGCGGCCTCCGCTGACGGCTACGGCGTCATCAGGGCTCCCAAGGTGGTCAAGGCGGCGAAGGCGGCAACCGTGTCATCGTCCTCGGCGGCGTCGGCCGCATCTGCCAGCCCGGCCGTCTCCGAGACCGATGCCGCGGCCGTGGCGGCGGCCTCCGCCACTCCCATGGATCCTCAGGCCTCCGCCGCGCTGGCCGCCGCTGAGGCTTCCGCCATGTCGGCCGAGCAGAGGCAGTCGACACGATCGGCGCAGTCCGCACCGTCCGCCACCTCCGCCACGGCGCCTGCCCAGAAGGCCGTGGAGAAGTCGGCAACGAGCAGGACGTCCACGAGCACGGAGCCCCCCGCGAAGCCGGCCGGCGCTCCCTCCGGGGCGGGCCGCCCCTCCTCCAAGCAGTCCTCGCAGATGGACGCCGAAACCGCCACCCTCGACGCGGTCGAGGACACACCGGAGCCCTCTGAGTCCACCGACCAGTCGGAGCCGTCATCGACCCACGGGCCGCCGTCGGAAGCGACGACGCCCTCAGCGGAATCCTCCAAAACGGCGGCTGATTCTGAGGCATCCCAGGCCTCCACTTCGCAAGATGCGACACCATCGACACAAGTCCCGCGCTCGAAAGCCACAAAACCCGTAACATCACAGACGATGGAACCACGACACGCCCACGCCCAGCGCTGGAGGATTCAGTCCGGTCTCACCGGCAAGAAGACCTCCGCCTCGTCTGCTGCACCTACTGAGGATCAGCGAGAGCCGGCGTCACAGCCCGGTGTTCCTCGTCGCGAGAGCCTCTTCACCCCCGAGCGGCACCACTTCGCCTCCGGGGCGGCCTCGGCCCCGGAGGTCGCGCACACCTTCGACACCTCCAGCATCCTGCCCTCGGGGGACCGCAACACGCAGGCCCTCATCGACTCGGTGCCCTGGTCCTCGGTCCCGACCTCGGTGGACGCCGCCACGGTGGACTCCCTTCCCGAAGGAGTCATCGTCACCGACGACGACTCCTCCCGGAAGCCAGAGGAGGCCGAGGTGTCCTCGCCCCGGGCCGCCCAGATGGACCTGACCAATCCCTCCACAGTGCCCGGTGGTGTGCCGGCATCGTCAGAGGGCCAGGCTCACCCGACCGTACGCAGTCACCGCAGCCATGCTCAGGCCCCCGTCAGTAGCGGCTCGACCAGCGCGACGGCCCCGGAGGAGGCGCCGTCCCGGCGGCCCCACACCACGCACCGCTTCCAGGGGCCGGGAATCCCGGCGCCCGCGGAGGAGGCCGAGACTCCGGCCTCGCGTCGTGAGCGCCGGGACGCCGCCCAGGCTCCGGCGAGTTCCCGGACGAGCTCGACCGCGAGCACGTCACGACGCAGCGGAGCCCGTACCGGGGACAGCACCGCCGGAGCGGCGGGCAGCATGACGAACGCAGCGGCTCCAACCTCTGCCCCTGCGGCCGTTTCTCACCCCACAGCCGGCTCGGTTCCCGCCGTCAGCGCCCAGGCGGCCACACCGTCTCTGCCGTCGGCCTCCTCGGCCGCTCCGGCCCTGTCGGTGCGTCTTGTCCCGCTGCTGGGCGGCAACCCGATCCTCATTCACGAGCCCACGGTCGTGGGCCGCGACCCCGACAACATCTCGGCCTACCCCGGTGCCGAGCGCGTAGCCCTCGACGACCCCACGCGCTCGGTGTCGAAGACGCATGCGGCGATCTTCCCGCTGCTGGACGGGGTGTGGGTGACCGACCTTCACTCCACCAACGGAACCCGGGTGGAGTACCGCGACGGACGCAGTGTCGAGGCCGTACCAGACAAGGCGCTGTCCGCACTGGAGGGCAGCACGATCTTCTTCGGTCGTATCGCCTTCAAGGTGGAGGTCGTCTGAGTCCGACACCGAATCCTGCACGCAGCGGGGCCCGCACTCTCGAGTGCGGGCCCCGCTGCTTCGCTTCCTCACCTGCCTGGAGGGTCGGCAACCGCCTTCACGGAGTGTCGACGCAGGCGGTCTTGGCCTGGGAGGCCTTACCGTCTGAGCGCACCGCCGTGACCTCGAGGCAGGTGCGCCCTTCCTGGGCCCCGACGACGACCTCGTTGGTGCGGACGGAATCCAGCTCGGTCTCCTCATCGGGAAGCTTGACGCGGTAGAGGTAGCTGCCGGTCCAGCCGGTCTCAGGCTCTCCCCAGGTGAACCGCACCGTGCCGTCACCCAGTGCCTCACCCTCGATATCGCCCACCATCGGAACGGATGCCTGCAACGGGTTGACGCCGGTCGGCGGAGCGATGGTGGCGATAGGATTGTCTGGCTTCTTCTTAGTGTCCTGGGTCTGGGAGAAGATGATCGCGCCGATGACGGCCACGACCATCGCCGTGACCAGCACGGCGGTCAGAACGGTGCGCATCCGGCTCGGGCGGCTCGAGTCGCCGCCGGCCTCTGAGCCCGACGAGGCGGACTCGTCGTCGCCCTCGGGGTCCACCCGCATGGCGATGTGCTCGCTGGTGACGTCGACCTGGTTGAAGACCCCCATCTTGGTGGCGGTGTCGTTCTCATCCGAGCTGGGGCGCCTGGCGGACTTCGCAGCCTTGTCCGGCTCCTGGAACAGATCGACGGTGGTGATCGGCAGATCCAACTCGGCCTGGACCTGCTGCAGCGCCCGTGCGAAGGCCAGCGCCGTCGGATAGCGCGAATCAGGATTCTTGTCCATCGCCACCGACAGCACGCGGTGCAACGACGGCGGAGCGTCCTGACGACCCAGCGGAGGCAGCGGGTCCTTGACAATGCGGCGGGAGAGCTCGTAGATGTCCGGGATGCCGTCGGTCTCGAAGGGGCTGCGTCCCGTGAGCATCGCGAAGGTGGTCGCACCTAGGGAGTAGATGTCGGAGGCCGGATTGGCCGAGCGCATCCCGACCAGCTGCTCGGGGGGAGCCCAGGGCACGCTCATCCCCCGCAGCTCCTCGGCCC
>ERZ772948.742-NODE-742-length-20911-cov-7.569812_pt1 | contig 20911 bp, 23 predicted proteins | sample MGYA00511945_ERZ772948 | MGnify/ENA primary metagenome ERZ772948 (study PRJEB29015, sample SAMEA2737927) | human oral metagenome | biome: human oral; feature: human-associated habitat; material: dental | place: China | collected 2141 ... | reverse complement strand
TGACACGTAAGGTGGGTGATGACTTCCGCCAGAAGATTCTCTCACGTGGTAATACACGCGACTTGATGCAGATTTTCTCTGACTTCACTGGCCTCAAAGCACCTGATACAAAGGGATTGCTAAAGGCGAGGGGGATGTAAAAAAAAGCCTCCCCCAACCCCTCCGAAAGGAGGAGAGTGATTACCGTCACTTGCAAAAAAACGCAGCAATGAAAAGCAAAACACAATCAAAAGGGGGAGAGGCCGCTTCTTCTTTTTCTTTCTTCTCTCTCTTCTAACCCTTAACTTTGGGGTAAAAGGCTATTGGAAGATAAAGTCCTATTCATTCCAAAGCTATTTCAAAGATGTATGGGAAATCTGTCACGAAAAGGGGTATAACGAAGACTACTGCATCCTCGTAGACTTTTCGCGCCCATCGGGTGAGGACCGAATGGCTATCATCGACCTGAAGACTTCATCCGTGCTCGACACTGGTCCTTGCGCACACGGTAGAGGAAAGGGAAACAGTGCATGGAAACCAAGTTTCTCAAACAAAGAGGGGAGCAGATGCTCAAGTTTCGGAGCTTTCAAGATTGCAGAGAAAGGCTATTCCGCTACTGTCGGGTTGCGTTTTGCCCTTGATGGGTTGGATGCATCAAACAGCAATGCAAGACGAAGAAATATTCTCATTCATAGTTCCCGATACGTGGGCATTATGCACCATCTCACATCTTATCTCCCACTCTCCGATGCTTCGTGGGGATGCTTCACTACAAGCCCTACTATGTTGAAGAAAATCGAAACCCTTTGTGACAAGAGCAAGAAGCCTATCCTACTTTATGCATATAAATAATCTTGACAAACAAAAAGATTATAATGGAACTGAACCTGAAAAGAACCCTGACTTGTATAATCCTGACTGTGCTCACCACTCTCAGCACACATGCGCAGACCTTATGCGTCATTGACGGCACACCCCTTCCCGACTCCCTCCTGCACGTCACCATCGACGAGATGCGGTCGGATTCGGCTAAACAGATTGTGGCAAAAAGACTGGGATTTATTCCGCCCTATGCCATCGAATCCATACAGACTTTCTCAGCAGAAGAACAAATAAAGCAAGGGAAGAACATCACTTTCTGTAAATCACCCGCAGATATTATCATCATACGAACCAACTCGCTTGCAGAACTACAATGGGTAATAAACGGGAAACTAAAGAAACCACGAAAGAAGCTGACTATCATTGATTACAAACTCTCACCCCAGCTTATAACAGAGGCTTTGCCAAGGGGTATCAAACCCACCGACATCCTCTCTGCCGACATCCTTACTTATATAAACGATCCACGACAAGAAAAACATCCGACAATCGTGATTAAGACAAGACATAAATCTGTATCTAAAAGATGATTAGACAAACACTATACAGCAAGGAAAACAAGCATAAGAACAATAGCGAACACTCAGCAAATAGGGCTCTCCCCCTTTCGGGGGAGCCGGAGGGGGCTTCTGGTGCCTCCTTCATCTCCCACTCGCTTTCCCTTCCCCTCCAAAGCGTATCGGCAGTTCTCACCTTACTAAACGAGGGCTGTACAATTCCCTTCATTTCTCGCTATCGTAAGGAGCGGACAGGGGGGCTTGATGAGGTTCAGATAACTGATATCAGCGAACTTTATGACCGTCTGAAGGAACTCGGAAAACGTAAGGAGACCATACTCAAAACAATCCGCGAGCAAGAGAAACTCACACCGGAATTAGAAGCAAGAATCCGAGCTTGTATGGATTCCACTGAGTTGGAGGACATCTACCTACCATATAAACCCAAACGCCGTACACGCGCGCAGATTGCTCGTGAACAGGGATTGGAGCCGTTAGCGTTGGCAATAATGGAGGAAGCCTCCCCCAACCCCTCCGAAAGGAGGGGAGAAGCCCCACCCAACCTCCCCGAAAGGGGAGGAGTGCCTATGCGCACACGAGAGAATAAAGGCACTTTGAATCTTCCCCAGCACCTCAGCAAAGTATTTACAAGTTTGTCTCCCCTCCCTTCGGAGGGGTCGGGGGAGGCTTTGGCTTTAGACATCATCGCCGAGCTTGTCTCCGAGAACCAGCAAGCACGCAATACTGTTCGCACAGCTTATCAGCGTGGGGCTGTCATCACATCGAAGGTAATCAAGAAAATGAAGGATACCGAGGAGGCGCAGAAGTTCGCTGATTACTTCAACTTCTCCGAACCTCTCCGCCGTTGCAATAGCCACCGCCTGCTTGCTATGCGTCGTGGCGAGGCACAGGGCATCCTGCGTGTAAGCATCACGATTGACAGTGAAGAATGTATCGCACGCCTCACCCGACAGTTTGTACGTGGACACGGAATCTGTCAGACCCTCGTCAGCCAAGCCGTTGAAGATTCCTTCAAACGTCTTATCAATCCGAGTATTGAAAACGAATTTGCTGCCTTGAGCAAGGAGCGGGCCGACGAAGAGGCAATCAAAGTCTTTACCGAGAACCTCCGCCAGCTTCTCCTCTCTCCCCCACTCGGTCAGAAGCGTGTCCTCGCCCTCGACCCCGGTTTTGCCAACGGATGTAAGATTGCTTGCCTTGACGAACAAGGTAACCTCCTTCATCACGAAATTATCTATCCGCATCCACCACGCAATCAGGTAAGACAAGCCACGGAAGCCCTCCAGAGGATGATACACACCTATAAGATTGAGGCAATCGCCATTGGTAATGGTACGGCAAGCAGGGAAAGTAAGGAGTTTGTGGAGAAGACAAGTAGCCCCTCCCCCTCACCCCTCCCCCGAAGGGAGGGGAGTGATTACCGTCACTTGCCTAAAAGCAAACAGCAATTTACAGATAATGCGTCTCCTAACTTTGCAAAGCAGACTGATAATTACCATAATCCGAATAGCAAACCACAATCAACAAGACATATTACTCCCCTCCCTACGGGGGAGGGGTCGGGGGAGGGGCCAGTTGAGTCCGCTTCTTCCTTATTTATCTTCCTCGTCTCCGAGGACGGTGCCTCCATCTATTCTGCTTCTCCAGTGGCTCGCGAAGAGTTCCCCAATGAGGATGTGACCACACGTGGAGCCATATCTATCGGTAGACGACTGATGGACCCACTCGCTGAACTCGTGAAGATTGACCCGAAGAGCATCGGTGTTGGACAATATCAGCACGATGTCGACCAATCGAAGCTCAAGCACTCCCTCGACCAAACGGTGATGAGCTGTGTCAATCAGGTGGGTGTCAACCTTAACACGGCTTCCCTCCACTTGCTCACATACGTCAGCGGACTCGGTCCTGCCCTTGCCCGCAACATCGTTGATTACCGACGTGAGCACGGTCCCTTCACCTCACGTACTCAATTGAAGAAGGTGAAGCGTTTGGGCGACACGGCTTTCCAGCAATGCGCAGGCTTCCTCCGCATCCCCGATGCCAAGAACCCACTCGACAACTCTGCCGTCCACCCCGAGAGCTATCACATCGTTGAGCAGATAGCGAAGGACCTGAGATGTACGATAAAGGAACTGATTGGCAATAAAAAACTCTTAGCTGAAATTGATGTCAAGAGATACCTCACCCCCCAGCCCCCTCTCCGAAGGGAGAGGGGGAGTGCTGGAAACGGTTCGCTGAAAGATGGAGATAAATTAAAAAAATCCTTACCCTCTTGTGAGCACATAGGAACTCCCCTCCTTTCGGAGGGGTTGGGTGAGGCCACCCTCCACGACATCCTCACCGAGCTTGAGAAGCCTGGGCGTGACCCACGTGGAGAGGTGGAAGTCTTCGAATTCGACAAGAATGTCCATACGCTTAACGACCTCATCGTAGGAATGGAACTCCCTGGCATCGTGACGAATATTACGAACTTTGGTGTCTTCGTCGACATCGGTGTCCATCAAGACGGCCTTGTCCACATCTCCCAACTCTCCGACCACTTCGTCACCGACCCCACGCAAGTCATCCGCCTTCAGCAGCACGTCCGCGTCCGTGTCGTCGAAGTAGATATGCGTCGCAAACGTATCGCATTGAGTATGAAGAATATAAAACAATAAAAACAAATGAATCAGACAAAGAAAATCCTTGTTTACTTAGGTTGTATCGCGTTTACCCTCTTGGGCGTATGGCTTCTTACCGTAGAAAACCCCACCACAACTTATCCACTATGGACAATAAGAGTTGCTGGCATCCTCTCCATCCTCTTCTTTGGTGGTGGCGGTTTGTTTATGGCTTATAAAATGATAAAACTTCTCATAAACCATAAGAAAGAAATAGAATTTACCGATAGAGGTATCTCTATCTGCGGAGCTAAGGAAATATTATGGAACGAGATTGCCGACTTCTCCCTAATACGTTTTAAAGGTAACAGGTTGATAACCATCCAGATGAAAGACCCTGAAAAGGTTATCGCAAACGAATCTTCATGGATAAAACGCAAGACTATGGAGTATAACCTCAAGACTATCAACGCCCTTTACTCCTTCCCTGCCTATATGATGGATGGACGAGCTGAAGAAGCACTTACGCTATGCAGACTGAACATGGTAAAACATCAAAAGCCATAACAATTAACAACTCCCAACAGTTAGAAATAAGCTCTATAATATGGATGAAGATATATTACTATACATCAGCTCTATTATCTGCGTACTCCTCACTATCTATCAGATATTCAATCGCCAGAAAAGAGCAGGTATCTTATCAGCTATTGTATTATTAGGTTACTCTCTCCCACTCTATTACCTCTTCTTCTTTCATTCAGAATATGGAGCAGGTCTCACATGGTGGTTTTATCTTCTTGTGCTTAACCTCATATACATCCTCTCAACAGCAATACACCTCATTTTTAAGTATATCAAGGGAAGATAGCTCTTTTCTCCCTTAAAAATAATAAAGACAAACTATGGGAATGCTTTTTGTTCTTATTTTCTGGGCAATCGCTCTTATAATCCTATCCCTCATATTAGGACTGATAACGTTACCTTTCTCTTACCTTCTTTGCAAAAGGCAAAGGGAGAGGAAGATGGTTCTATCATTCCTCACACCAGGAATATTTATTGGGATATACGCTGCAAGTAGTTTTGTGTGTATGCTTATCATTGCTATCATTCTTGGTTCTGACATTGGTATAGGTGATAGCTGGTCTATGCCACTAAAGAATGGTTATGAACTTACCTCAGTTGATACGCCCGAATATGCTAATATCAATCGCAGAAACGATCTGTTGAAAGAAAACCTTATTGATGGGATTACACATATACAAGTGGTTGGAGACTCTGTCATAGGAAAAGGGGCTGATGGAAACTACTTCATCTTCAACCTACAAAATGGTGACAAGGAAGATAACCTAAGCTATCAAAATCTCACAATAAAAATGAATTCAAGACCCATTACACTCGTTAATAATAATACCTACTATTGGGAACAACGCAAAGTACCCTATATAATTGCGGGCATCTTTTGCCTTCTTATAACCATTTTAGCCATAAAAACTCTTTGGCGAATAGGTCTAATTTACTAAGTTTTTATTTCATATTAGTATTCACCATTTACTACATTTAAATCAGAAAAAGTAAAAGCAACGACCTTTAATTTTAAGCTTCTTTCTATATTATCATTTGACAATCTCAATCAGCGAAGCTTTATATCTTCCTTTCGGAATCCTATCTATCACCGCTTCTTTATATCCTGTAGGTAGAAGTCCACCTGGAAGCCATAGCGTATTCGCTCCGATTTCGTTACCCGACGGCATCCTCAACCTGAGTTTCTTGGGTTTGGGGACGTCAATCCTTACTAATACCCGATGTTTCCACGCACCTGCAGGGATTCCCAATTCATGTTCGATACGCGACAAGTCGCCATGACTTTTTATCAAGACACTATCCATCTCCGATTTCATCATGATAAACTGACTATTATCAGCCTTACCGATAGAGTCGCCATGATATCGTTCTAACAATTCTTTCGAAACAATACACGATGCACCTGCCTTAAAATTCTTCAGATGTCGCCTTATATATCTTCGTTTCAAATAGGTTTCGGGTGCAGGTCGTTTACCCTTAGGAATATTCTGTATACTCTTTCTCGACATACCCCTACGAAAGTATTTGTCAATAAGACTTACAGTATCAGCACGATAAGAACTCCTAAGCTGTCCGTCAACCTTCTGCCCAAAATTATCCGACAACAAAGAATCCTGCTTCGTCAGACACCTTGTAGTCTCTTTCGTTATCACATATTGCGCATGCGCCCCCTGCCCCACTCCTACAACGAGCAGCAGAATCGCCACAATGTATCTGAACAAGAGTCCCATCCCTTTTTCCGAACCAACGGTCACTGACCGAAGCAAGGTAATGCAGAGGGGGAGTAAGCACTGAGATCCCCCCATCTTTAGGGACTTCTTCTTTACTTCTTTCATTTTAACCACAGAATCATCTAATATATAGGGATAACACGCTGTTCACGCCCCTCTCCTTTTACTCTCTTCGGGCAATTACCGTTGATTCAGAGAGCTCAAGAGTAGCTACCATAGAGGTATCTCGCTAATCACTCCCCTCCCTTTGGGGGAGGGGCAAGGGGGAGGGGCTGCTTGTTGGTGTTGTTGTGTTGTTATTATGCTGAAAAAAGCTGCCACCCTTTCAGGCGACAGCTCCATTCCGTTATAACGAGTGCCCACGTCCGTGAGCGTCATTAATTTACTTTACCTTGTCAACAATAGCCTTAAAAGCTTCCTGATTGTTAACAGCGAGGTCAGCGAGCACCTTACGGTTGATCTCGATACCAGCCTTGTGCAATGCACCCATCAACTGGCTGTAGCTCATATCATAAAGACGAGCAGCAGCGTTGATACGCTGAATCCACAATGCGCGGAAGTTACGCTTCTTGTTACGACGGTCACGATAAGCATAAGTCAAACCCTTCTCATAGGTATTCTTTGCTACCGTCCAAACATTTTTACGGGCACCATAGTAACCCTTAGTCTGCTTCAGAATTCTTGTTCTCTTTGCTTTTGAAGCAACATGATTGACTGATCTTGGCATAGTTTTTCTTTCCTTTTAATTTGTTTGACTAATGAATTAACGGAGATTGAGCAAGTCGCGTACCTGCTTCAAGTTTGTACCATCCACGAGCGTCTGGTGAACAAGATTTCTCTTCTGTTTCTTTGTCTTCTTAGTCAGAATGTGACTGTGGTAAGCGTGATGACGTTTAATCTTACCAGTACCGGTGAACGTGAATCTCTTCTTCGCGCCGGAATTTGTCTTCTGTTTTGGCATTTTTTTTAAATTTTAAAATTGTTATTTATATTCATCTGTGGCAACGTATATACCAGGACGTTACGCACAGGTTGCCCATGTCGCCCCTCATAACGAGGAGACACCCAACGGGCGTTAGTCAATATTCAATTTCTTCAATGCGTCAGCGCCATTCTTAGCGTTGGCGAACAAGCCGCCATCCGTCTTTGACTCCTCGCTGACGCCCTCAGCACCTGCCTTCGCACCAGCCTCTGCCTCCTCACGGTCGCGCTTCTGCTGACTCTTCTTGGCAACACCTGCCTTCTTAGGTGCAAGATAGAGGAACATCTTCTTGCCTTCGAGTTTCGGAAGCTGCTCTACCTTTGCAAGCTCCTCAAGATCGTTGGCGAAACGAAGCAACAACACCTCGCCCTGCTCCTTAAACAGAATCGAACGACCACGGAAGAACACGTATGCGCGTACCTTATTACCTGCATTGAGGAACTCCTGCGCATGCTTGAGCTTAAACTTATAGTCGTGCTCATCCGTCTGAGGACCAAAACGAATCTCCTTCACCTCCTGCTTCACCTGCTTCTGCTTCATCTCCTTCTGATGCTTCTTCTGCTGGTAGAGGAACTTAGAATAGTCGATGATACGACAAACCGGTGGCTGTGCGTTAGGAGAAATCTCCACAAGGTCAACTCCCTCTCTCTGAGCCAAATCCAACGCTTTTCGCGTAGGCATAACCTCAGCTCCATCATCACTTACCACACGTACTTCCCGAACGCGAATCTGCTCGTTCACGCGGTACTTCATTTTCATTTTGTCATTCTTCATTCAACTATTTTAATGTGTTTAAATTCGCTAAACGCGTGCAAAGTTACTATTTTCCAACCGATTATGCAAGCGTTTTTACTTATATTTTGAAAAAAATAGAAGAAGAAGACGGCACCAACCAACAACTGGCCCCTCCCCCTTGCCCCTCCCCCAGAGGGAGGGGAGTAATATGTCCTGCTGATTATCGTTGGATATCAAGAGTAATATGTCCTACTGAGTGTCGTTGGATATCAAGAGGGGGTAGCAAAAGTTGTTTTGTTCAGCAAGTGGCGGTAATCACTCCCCTCCCTCTGGGGGAGGGGGAGGGGCCAGTTGTTGGTTGGTGTTGCTGGGTGGCTTCCCTTTACAAACAGCTCGACATACCCAGCGTTGTAGCAATGGCAGTGAGCACAGAGATAATCACATTAATGATTGTTTTCCATTTTTCGTTTTTCATAAGGCTTTTTTTTACTTTGAAATTTGAACTTTGAAATTTGAAGTTTGAACTTTGAACTTTATGATTTGAACTACGAATTTCTCTAATTACGCTAAAATTATTGCTAAATAATTCGTGTTATTCGCGTAATTCGTAGTTAACTTTATGATTTGTGACTACGAATTTCTCTAATTACGCTAATACTTATTGCGATGTAATTCGTGTCATTCGCGTAATTCGTAGTCCCCCTTTGACCCTTGAATAGAACTTTAGGGGTATCTCGCTAATCACTCCCCTCTCTTTTCGGAGAGGGGTTGGGGGTGAGGCTCCTTCTTCCCCTTCGGAGAGGGGCTGGGGGTGAGGCTGCTTGGGGGTGAGGCTGCTCCTCCCCTTTACTTCCCTTCGGTCAGTGACCGTTGGTTCGGGGAGGTCGGGAGGGGCTTTACGCGTGTCCACCCTCACTCGTAGCCGTAGACTCGCCAGGCTCAGGTCCCGAAGGCGTAGTCCCATTCTTTGGGTGCTTATCCTTCTTACTACCCTTCCTGCTATCCTTAAGCGACTGGTCGTACTTATCGTACTCACGCAGGCGCACAGAATGTTTCAAGCGAGCCGTCATCAGCGAACCAGAAGCACGAGCACGCAAGTGAGGCTGATAGATATCCCTTGTCGGAGTAAAATCTTCCAACTTCTCCACACCCTGACTGCGGATGCCTGCCGAGAAGATAGCCAAGTCGGGGATTTTCACTGCCACACCCTCCAGCACCAACTCGCGGATGCAAGCCACCATATCGGTCAGCACACCAGCAATAGCACCCTTAGAATAAGGCGTGTTATGGGCAGACATATACTCCGCCAACTTCTCCAAATCGTAGGTCTGATCGACCACCGCACGCGCATACCAATATCCCTTACGCTTACTGGTCTTGCGCTTGTCCTGATAAATTTTGTAACGAATCATAGTATATTAACTTTGAACTTTGAGGTTTGAACTTTGAACTTTATGATTTGAACTATTAACTTTGAGGTTTGAACTTTGAATATTGGACTTTGAATTTTATGATTTCAACTATTAACTTTTGAAATTGAACTTTGAAATAATTATTTACTAACGCTATACTATAAGTTTGAGAGAACTAATCTTTACGTTTAAGAGCGCTTACCTTTGCGCTTGAGAACTGCTATCATCACGACAGGGGTATCTCGCTATTCACTCCCCTCCCTTTGGGGGAGGGGCAAGGGGGAGGGGCCAGTTGTTGGTTGGTTGTTGTTGGTTTGGTTTTGTTTTTTCTTTTTGCAAAGTTAATCACGATTTCCTCAAAAACCAACATTTTTCGGGGTACACAAGCAGCAAGTTCTGCAAAGACGCTCGCAAACAACTGTCCCACAGAGAGATAGCCAAAGGTCAATTGTGTGCGCGAGGAGGAGGGGGGCCACCTTACCTGCCTTCGCAACAACAAGACCGAGGAAACAAAGTGGATTCTGACAGCGCAGCAGAAAAAGATTACAATCACAAAAATCACAAATCACAAAATCACAATAAGGAATTTCAATACAAAAGAAATGAAATCCATATAATATAATACCTTATTAATAAATAATAACATATAATGTATAACTTATATATAGTAAAAACGAAAGTCCTTAATATGATTATGTGATTCGTGTGATTTGTGATTTTCTTTTCTTTTTTTTGTCAACAATTTGTAAATTTTTATTCGTACATTTGCAGATGCAATCCTGAGAAGTCATCAGAGAAAAGCACAGCCGTAACTATTGTCTGACGATTTACAGAACTGTAAAAACTGTTCATAACAGAACTAATATCTTTACCGAAAACAAAAAAAATACGACATAACGGAAATGAAATTTTTTGCCCTTTACAACTACATGTTTGAGAAGTGCATCGACACTGACGACATTTTTAACGACAAAGAACGACTGCAAGAAGTAGAAGAAAACTTTGCCCGACGACAGGCGTGTTTTGACGACGTGCTTGTTGACGACTATACCAAGACACAGCGCATTCACTTCACAAACGCAAGAGGTACGCAGTATCTCCACCACTTCCTCCTCGAGCCATTCAAAGAAGAAGGCGTCTACGTGCTGAGAATTCTCAAGAACTGCCGTGGCACACGACACGATGAAAACTTCAAGTCGATTCCCTTCGACGACTATCGCAGTTGCATCATTATCATCGACAATCGTCCTGGCGTACAGGCAATTGCAATTGAGAATTCAACCTCCGCCTTCCAGTCGCTCAAGACCATCGAAAACATCGTCGAAAGAACGCTCTCACACGTTATGCAACGACGTTTCTCACTCAAGATGAGCCTCAAAAATCTCTACAACTCATCCCGCTTCTGGAATATTGTACAGGACAAGAAGAGTTTTCCAAGTGGCTTTCGAAAGGTAGAATTCACATGGCCAAAACCCAACCTCGAACGCCTTGCCAAGCGATTCGAATTCATACAAGGACTCCGCAAGAGCACTGAAGGTGCACTGACACTTGCTTCCGATGCGGGGGCAGGAAAATGCGTAAAGTTAGACCCTGAAGACCAGTGGACAAAAGACATTGTAGAAGCGGCAAGCGACATAGGCGGCGAAGGCTCAATCAGTCTGACACCCAACGGTAGCAGGCGCAAAATAAGCGTTGGAAAGGACAGCTACAGATACATTAATTTCAAAGATGCTACCTTCACCAACATGAGCCCCGACAACCCACACCTCTTTCCGAAAGACCACCTCGCAATATTCACAAACGAAATTGAGAAACACGTACTGAAAAATGGAGATTCTAACAGACCGTGACAGCGAAATCTATAGAACGCAGGTGCTGAACTCGCCAGAAGCGTCAATCTTCAAGCAGTGGGCATCGCCACTAAACCGCCTACAAAGAGAGGCGGGAGAACTCTCAGCAATGGACATCTGGCAAACAAGTACGCGCTGCATTGATGAGCTCAAAAAAGCAGGGAGCAACAAGTTAGAAGAAGTTTCTTTCATCTATAACTTGCTGATAGATGACTGCGAAACCATCAAGCAAGGAAGGCACACCATCGCCCGCACAAGGGCTGAGGCAGAAGCTTCAGCCCAGCTCATCATGACCGTAACCGCCACGAGAAGCCTTAACTACATCGAAGTAGGACATGAGCAGGACCCAACGAGCGAGAACGACGGTATCATGATGACTATAATGGACGAAATCGGGGATAACGCTTTCATCCGATACGCCAACCTCTTCTTTGCAAAGAAAAGAAATGTTTACGGAGAGAATATCGTCATCGAACCCCACAACCCCCTTGCCGACACAGACGACACCGACTCCCCTGCCCTACAGAAAGAAGCACGCCAGAAAGCCGTCCTAACAAAAGTCCTGACCAACACACAAGGACTAAAAAAGCTACTGAATAAACCCGACTACGACGACCTAACGCAATGTTTCGAGACCATCTGCCGTGACGACGCTCTCCTCTCCCGCTTCGAAATGATAAAACCCAACGGCAACAGCTGGGGCATAAACCGCAAAAAGGCACTCAACATCATCGCCCTCTTCATAAAGCTCCGAAAGCTAAACATCCCCATGAACCAAATCAACACAACCATCGGCGGAAGTAACAACAACACCTACCTCACCCACCACCGCCCTTACAACGACAACCGAACCGCCTTCGGCATCACCACCGAAGATTATGATGCCATCGTAAGAATAATTGAGGGGTGTGAGGGGTGAGATGCACCACGTATAAAGCGTTACGAAAAGAGAAAAAATAAACACAAATCATCGGGGGAACAGACTGAGTCCCATCCCTAAACTTTTAATAACAAGAAAAATATTCTGCAGACAGCAATGATATTTTAATTGCTCCTAATAGGTTGACGATGAAATTGTCAAAGCATCTATGTCTGGAGTGTTCCACCTGCGCAATGTTCTTTAGTTCATCATTCACCGTCTCTATAATGGCTCTTTTTCTGAGTAAAAGTCTGTCTGAAACACTCATTAACGCTCCTTTCATGTTACTTTTCAATTTGGTAATAAGCTGTATTCCGTCAACGAAAAGCCTTTGAAAGAGGTTCTTACTGATGTAGCCCTTGTCACCGAATAGCTTACCATATATAAAATCTATGAATGCTTTGTACTCCAAAGACTTACGGTCATCAATATCTCCTGGCGTTATCATAAAGTTGAGAAGTTCTCCTTTCTCATTGCAAATCAAATGCAACTTGAAGCCAAAGAACCAACCCATAGAGCATTTTCCTCTTTGAGCTATGCCTTTGAAAACCTTATGAATATGTATTCTTTGGTTTTTGCAGACACGCAGTGGTGTGCTGTCAACGAAACTTATACCCGTGCATTTGCCCAACAGGACCTTCTTGATAAACAAGGTTAAGGGTACGGCTACATCCCTTTCCAATTCTACTATACGGTTATAAGAAACAACTTTTGGAAACAGATGGCGAAGCTGCTTGCATACTTTTTCAAGATAGAAATGTTTGAAGCAACGATAACCAGAATCGTGGAAAAGAATCATTATCAGCATAACTTCTGCCTTTGACATTGTAGAATTTCGATGATATTTCCTTTTTCCTGTAGGTTTTAGCGTATATTTTGCTGTCATTGCATCAAAAAACTTGCAGAAGTCATCTGCCATACAAAATATTTCAGTAACTTTGGATAGAATAGCGACAATCCTTTATACAAGGGCACCTTGTGCGATTGGCTGATTTTGGGGTAACGATTTGGCAACCGTTCCATTTGCTGTGTACTGCTTTGTTTTGCTTGCAAAGAACTCTTTATCTCCGACAAAGATAATGATTATTCCCGAACAATTCTACTCTTTGCTTTATTTTTTCAAGGCAAGGAAAAAATTATTCCCCTGCCGATTTCAAGAAGTAGAAACACGATGTTGTGAAGATATTGCGGATATATGGAATTGCCCCTATCACGGCGTACAGCCTTCGGGGACGCAGGTGGAATTTCACCTCGTAATGCGGATTGATGAAATAGAAAGTCCTGTCAATGGCTTCAAAGCCTTCCTTTCTCATCGTCCTCTCAAACAACTCTATCGGGCATTTGGTCTTCTTGATGTTCAACAGTTCTCTGACGCATCCCTCGTCTTCCTTCCGAGCCCTCAATATCCGCTCATACAATCTCGTCGGAAGCAGGTGAAAGAAAGGCAGGTGCGAGAGGAAGCGGCTTCGGCATATCTGCTGATGCCCACCGAAAGGCATCTGCCAAGCAGGAAAGGACATGAAAATTACCCCCCCCGGTTTTTAACAACTGTTTACACTTGTGCATAAATTCCTCCTTGTCGTCGATATGCTCTATCACATCATGGCAGACAATCAGGTCGAACTGATGCCTGAGTTCCTTCAACAGGAACACATCGGAGGCGATGAAACGCCCTTTTGCTCCGTTCTCTTGGAAAAACTTCCTTGCGTCCCTTATCCGTCCCTCTGCCATATCCACGCCCACTACATCGCAGCCCATGCGTGAGAAAGGCAGGAGGTTTCCACCGTCCCCGCAGCCTATCTCCAACACTTTCGTGCCTTTCCCTACCTGCCTGTACCGCTTGATGTAAGGAATGAAATACTTCTCGCTTGTGGTTGCGAGTTCGTTGAAATACTGTCTTCGGTTAAGTTGTCTTGACTGCATCTTATTTTAGGGGTGTTATGGTTTCAACGACAAAGGTAGCAATAATCATGGAATAAGACCGCATGTTTCATTCGTTACCATGAAAAATACCTATAAATGATTATATGGCAATGCGATATGGACGAGTGCAACCCAAAGTTTCCGCTCTTTCGTTTGCGGAATGGCGGGAAAATTCGTATATTTGCGAGGTACGACTAAAAAAGATGTAAATATGGCACACCGTAAAACTTGTTTTGTTTTATTGTTCTTGGCTTTCCTGCTGGCATGCGCGTCCTGTTCCAATCCCCAAGACGAGGACAGGAAATCTTCTTTTCAGTTGGAGAAGACTTACAGGGAAGTCATGCAAGGTTCTACGCTCCGTGTGTTCATCACGAGTGGCAGCGGAGACTTGCAGATAAGCAACTCCGATGCGTTTAAGGACTATGCGAGAATTGCCTATGAGAGAACTCCAGAACAGACAGGACATGTAGGTGTCCTTTCAATCCAAGCCCTGCAAGTGGGAGAGTTTCAGGTCTCACTGACTGACAACCTCACAAAGGAAAGCCGGCATCTGACTGTCAAAGTCCTCCCGTCTTATCTGTTATTGGAGATTCGCGAAGACTCAGACCCTGTCTGGTCAATAAGCAGCGGAGTTTCGGGACTTTTCCTTGTCCAGAACGCAGCGCATTCTTTTTATCTGTGCCGTTACAAGCCCACTCTCTATCGGTATGTCAGTCCTGCCGTTCTCTCGGGCGTATATGAGATTGTCATGAAAGACGGCGTTCCGACGAACTTGCGCCTGCAAAGCAAGAAACAGGGAATTGTCCGTGATTTCACCTTGACAGGGAAAAACAAGAAAGAGGCTTTGGAAAAACTCGGGAGATTAGGCAGGCTCGGACTTCTTCCGAATGAAGAGAAATTCATCTGTCCCGTCTTTCTTGACGAACACGACATGGAAGAGCATATCATGGCGGAAATGACTTATAAGGAAGCAACCTTGCCTGAGAAAGTCATGGAGTGAGATGCAGGAAAGGAAGTAGAGCATGCGGAGGCACGGTTACAGCCTCACTCCCTTGCTCCTGTTCTCTTGGGAGGAATGGACGGACAAATGTCTGAATTTCTCCCACTGCTCCTTAAACCAACGGGCAATCGGCACTCTGTCCACGAGCAGGTCGAGTACGGTCTTGCCATCCCTTTCCTCCCTACCCACCTGCATGCGAGCCTTCTCGATGGCGAACGAACGCTTGTGTTCCTCCGACCGCAGTTTTCCCGTAACGATAAGAACTTTTCCCTGTAATAGTTCGTCCGTGTGTCTCTCCGACAATCCGACCGAACGGCAGAGCCTTTCAATACGGAGAAATTCGGCGAGCATGGGAAACCACTCCTTCGCCTTGTCGATGATGCGCCTGAGATTGCCGACCTCACGCTCGTGCCGTTCCGATGCCCGCAACTGCTCGGCGGTGTGGATGTCCTTCATCTTCTGCATGTCCGTGCGCATCTGTTCGATGCTCCCTTTCAGTTCTGTTACCTCGTCATGCAACTGCCTGTTCTCGCTTTCAAGCCTGTTTACCTTATTACCGCCCAACAGGGAATTGATGCCATTGAGTGCAGCGGTGGCGGTCTTGGCGGCGGAGTTCTTCAGTTCCACAGTCTTTGCCTCCGCCTTGATGCGTGCGAGTTCTTGCCTTGCGTAAGCGGCTTCGCCGATTACCATTTTGGCTTGCTCTGCCTCCTCAATGATGCGCCGTGCCTCCGCCTCCCTTGCCAGCAGGTTGGCGATGTTTGCCTGTATGTCCTCGCCCTGCGTGATGAGACTGCGGTAATACTCGTGCGTGGAGAGGTGTTTGGCAACTGACCCTCTGACGCCCCTTTTCAGCCCGTACTTCGCCATGTGTTCGGCGTAGGTGTCCTGATACCTGATGAGGTTGGCACGGCTCATCATCTCGTCGGCGCAGAGACGTGGGGCGGTCGCTTTCGTCCTGTACCTGCGCTTCGCATTCTCTTCCTTCTTCTGCTTCCTGCGCTCGCCCTGCACTATCGGCACTACGGTAGCATGGATGTGCGGTGTTTCCTCGTCCATGTGCAGCACTGCCGACACGAGATTGTCTGCCCCGTAGGTCTCCCTCAGCCACGCCACGCTGTCATCGCACCACTCCCCGAGTCTGCCCTCGTTTTCCATTCGTGCCATGTCCTCGTGCGTTCCGCTCAGCACGATGCGGATAGCCTGTACTTGGTTCTTCCCTATCTTGCGTTTCAGCCCAGCCGTGTCAAGGCGGTGGCGTATGGCAACCGTGCGGTTGCGCACACCATCGGGGAACTCTATTAACTCACGGTTGAGGTGCGTTCTCGTAGGGTCTATGTTCTTCGGCAAGATGGTGCGCTCGATGTGTGCCGACATTCCGCTGTCGGCTCCCTTTGCTTTCTCTAAATGCAATACACAATATCCCATGATGTTATCGTTTTATAGTTGTCGTCCTTTGTCTTTTATATTCCTGATTTTATCGGTGAGAGTAAAACTGAAACCTGTTTCGGCTTGCCCGTTCTTTTATGCCGACAGGCTCGGCAGGGGTGTCCAGAGGGGGGCAACCCCGTTGGCTTATTGGGGGATTTTCAGCGGACACGGAGTGAAGCGTGAGGAAAATCCCCTAATAAGCTACGGTATTTTCCGCCCTGCAAAAATATCCGTACCGTGCCTGCACCTGCCGTTTCCTTTTGCCCTCGCAATCTAAAGCCTCTCGCAGCTTCTCCATCGGTACTGCCGATTGGACTTGGTTTCTCCGAAAGCATACTTGGACTATTCCCGAATGTCCGAACACCCTGCATGCTTGGAAATACAGAATGCACGGATTGCCGAGACCGCCTTTTTCTGCCGCTCACAATAATATGTCCTGCATGCTCCATTTTCACCTGTAATGCCACTGCCGTTTCCCACCGAAGTCGGAGTGATGAAATTTCTGATGAATTGATGAATACTTTTTTATTAATTTGATAATCAACACAATACATCTTCATCATACCCTCATCAAGCTGCTTGTCAAAGCGGAGTTTCATCATTTCTACAGTCTTTATCCCTGCATGTCCTCCAACTGCTTCCTGCCGACGGTGTAGAAACGCCCCGTGCGTCTTACCTCCGTGTATGGGCGCATGTTGTCATAGCTCGGTTGACAGGTCGTATAGGTGAGCGTGTTTTCGGCAGGAGTGAGTTTCCATATATCCTGCACAATACGCCTTACCTGCGTCCTGTCCGTCCTGCAGCCTGCGCAGTTCAGCAGAAGGAGCATGTCGTTGATGCAGAAGGAGAAAGCGGACGCTTTCATGCAGTCCATGACTTCAAGGCAGGTTTCCGCCATCTCCACCTCCGTCCTGTTGCGGTTGCTCCGTATAATCCTGCTCAGGGCTTGCGTGTGGATGAGTTCGGGACTGAACCACATACGGCTCTCTTTCTTCGTGGAGAGCGTGCGGTACTGGAGAAAATAGAGGAAGGCGGGTATTTCCTCCTTCACCCTTTGCAGGAAATCCGTGTCGTCCCTCTCTATTCTCCCGACTTTTCTTACCCAATAACGCGTCTCCCCTGCGTCGATGATGACGGGCAGGCGTTCATTATTGGAGTATAGTACGAACTTGGCAAAGAACGATATCTCGTCCCTGTCCTTGCCCTTCGCTTCCACCTTGTAGGAAAGGGTGGTGCTGAGGTTCTTGAGCCGCTCGCTGTCCTCCCTGCGGTCGAGAAGCACCTCGTCCACGAGGATGAGCAGTTTCCCTACCCAGTCCGAGTTGAACTGACTTCGGAAGTCCTCGTTGGTGTTGAAGGTTACATTGCCCCCGAAGAGGGCTTTGAGGAAGTTGAGGAACGTGCTCTTGCCCGTGTTGCGCTCCTCTGATACGAGCAGCAGGATGGGCAGTTTCTCTATGGGATGCAGGTAGAATAGTTGCAGGTAGTCCATGCCAAGTTCGTACTGCTCCCCGAAGATGTGCCTTGCCAATGCCTCGATATGGGGAAACTCCCCTTGCTTCGGATGATGTCCCGTCGGCTCGTAGAGGTTGAGGAAACTGCCTACTACGGGCTGATAGTTCACATGGTCGGGGACGGTGCAAAAACCGTCATACTTCGGGACGGTCGCCAGATAGTCCCTGCCGTAGTCCTGACGGAGCGTCTCGTTATTCCACACGATGCGCTTCCTTACAAAACCGCCTCCGACAAGAGGCATGTCTGCAAGTTTGTAGAGCGTTGTGCCCACACGGACGAAAGCCCCGTCCTTTTTTCTTTTTTCGGGCATATCTTCCAGCAGCCCGTCATTGTTTTTCTTATCCATTTCTTTCTTGCTTAAATGGTTGATATATAGCATCGTGCAAAGTTACGGACATCGTTCGGAAAACTACTTGTGAAGAATGGCGCGGAACGGTGAAAGAAAAACGGAATGGAATAAAAACAGGGGAAAGCAGGGAGGTGCGGAGCAAGAATTGAGGGGAAGAGGAGGATAATTTTGCAGGATTTGTCGAGGGTTGCTGAAAAAGGGAAAATGCCTTTTTCTTTCATCGTTCGCAAGCGTCTGATGATATGTTGATGAACTTGCAATCGCTTGATATTCAATCATATTATATCAATATTCATCAATTCATCAAAATAAAAGAAGTTGTGTTCGGTATGTTTTTCTTTTCTCGGCAGTCCTATACGACTCGTCCCTGACTGTTATCCCTGCCCTTCAACCACCCAAAAAGAAAAAGGTTTATTCCCCATCGACACAAGGGGATAAACCTCTATAAACCTCTGTCAAGGCGTTTCAGCAGGGACTGCCTGCCCGTGCAGGAAGGAGCATGACAAACCTTTCGTGCCGTTCGTTCAGCATTGCGATGACATGCTCCCGAAGCCTTTTTGCCCTTTGCGACCTGATACGGAACGCAAGGGCTATGACCATTTCAAGGCTGTACGCATCAAGCCAGCGACCCTCCGCCACCCTTATGTTCCTCTCTGCCGTGCAGGGATGCAGCAGCCCGACCTTGTATATTTCCTTGACCTGCGTGCGGACGGAATGTCCGAATACGCCAAACAGGTTGGCAATCTCATACTCGCCCATCCATATCTCGCCGTTGGGTATAGTGACGTTCCCGTGTTCGTCCATCGTGATTATCTGACGAGCATTGTTGTTTGTATCTTTCCCTTTCATTGTTATCCTATCTTGATATTGCCGAATGATACGTTGAGCTTACTGCCGAGCATGGAGAGGTCGGTGTCAAGTTTCTCGGTGGTTATCTTCGCATAGAGTTGCGTGGTTACGATGTTCGTGTGTCCGAGTACACGGCTCACGCTCTCGATGGGCATGCCCTTGCTGAGTGCCAATGTCGCAAAGCCGTGCCTTGCGCAGTGGAAGGAGATGTCCTTTGTGATACCGCACTCGCAGATGACTTTCTTGAGCCTCTTGCAGACCGTCCAATAGTTGATGTCCCCGAATATGGAGTTGTCTTTCTGAAACGGTCTGTATCGTTCGATGATTTGCAGGGGGACATCAAGCAACTTCACTTGGAACGGAACATGCGTCTTGTGTCTTCTCGCAAGTATCCACTTCTCGCCGTTCACCTCCACTATATCGTCGGTGGTGAGTTCCTTCAGGTCCACGAACGAAAGGGCGGTGAAGGAGGCGAAGACGAACAAATCACGCACGAAAGCGGAGTGACTGTCGGCGAACTCGTGCAACATCAGTGCCTTCAGCTCGTCCTCCGTAAGGAACTCACGCTCCTTCGTCTTCGGACTGACATGGAACTGCGCGAACGGGTTTCTGGGTATCTTGCCGTTGAAGTGCGCACGCATCACCACGCCCTTGAGCCACATGCAGTTCAGCCAGATAGTGGCGTTCCTGTTTCCTTTCACCGTGCTGAGGTACACGGCGAAGTCCCTGATGAAGTCGGGGGTGAGTTCCAGCATCGACATATCGCTGCGGTTGTACTTGTAGCGGATAAACCTCGCCGTGTTTTCCCTTGCCCTGAGCATCACCTTGTATGTCCCCATGCTCCTGTCCTTGCCCACACGCTTGAGCAGGGAGGCGCAGTCCCTGGCAAAGGATTTGAGCAGGGTGTCGTACTCGCTGCCAAGCCCCTGATAGGCGTTGCGCACCATCTCTGCCGTGACGAATGCCTCACGATCGGAAAGTCTTTGATAGTGCTTGATGATTTGCGCCTTGATGTTGTCAAGCGAGAGATTGGTTGCGATGGCTTCCTTGCTCTTGCCTTTCGCCCTGTTGCCTCTCACATCCCACAACTCCCTCGGGATGGTGCGCTTGCAGCTGAACTGTGCCACCGTGCCGTTGATTGTAACACGTCCCATGATGGGGACGATACCGTTTTTCTCCTTGCTGCCGTTCACATAGAACAGCACTTTGAATGTGCTTCTTGCCATTGCCTCTTCTTTTTGGTTGCAAAATTAAACATGAAAGAGCCTAACCCTACTATGCAAAATATAGAGCAGTGAAGCAAAAGCAACGGATGCACGGAAAACCGCTGTTTTTCTCCTCTTTAGCGGAGGTAATTATCCTGCTTTCGGGTAACGATTTGAAAACATTTCTGTTTCAATAATCCGCATTTTCCTGCCTCGTGGCAGGTGGCGGATTTGCTGCGATTTACACCGTATAGCCCTAATAATCAAGCCGAATTGCGTTAAACTTCCGATTTCCTGCAAATATTACAGCGATTTTCAGTAACTTTGTCCTCGGTGATCATAGCGATTTTTGTTTGTAATTATTTGATTTTTAACACCTTAAAGTTACAACAAATTTCGCTAATCACCAAATTTATAGACACTTATAATTCGTCGAACTCACGTTAA
>ERZ772948.740-NODE-740-length-20932-cov-9.995545_pt1 | contig 20932 bp, 11 predicted proteins | sample MGYA00511945_ERZ772948 | MGnify/ENA primary metagenome ERZ772948 (study PRJEB29015, sample SAMEA2737927) | human oral metagenome | biome: human oral; feature: human-associated habitat; material: dental | place: China | collected 2141 ... | reverse complement strand
TTAATCTTACCAGTCATCGTGTCAACCGTAACCTCTGCACGACACTTGATACTATTAATCTTATCCAACAACTCCAGAGCCGCCATCATATTTTCTGGCCGTATCTTGACAAAACTCTCTGTCACTTCACCTTTAAATCTGTTGCTTTTCAGTTTGGAGTCATACTGCAAAGATATTTCACGCCGTGTGTCAGAATGGCTTGTTATCATTCCATCTATACGATTCAATACTTTCTGTTCACATCTGTATTTAACCGTTTTGTCAAACAAGTCAGCTTTCTCATTAAGGTTACGCCATGGGCTACCTTCTTCTCCCCAATCTATCATATCGGTTTATATAGAATTAGTAAATATTGTTATAGAATTTGTAGGAAAAGAGGAAGAGGACTACAATCCTATTTGTCAAGTGCAAATATAAAGAAAAAGCATTAGAATAACAAATAAAAAGCCTGACAAAAGTTAGGTTCTTCCAAGGTATGGAGGGGTAAAGTCAGTGTTAGCAGTGAAAGCCCTTAGATCTATTTACTCCTCCAAGAGAGAATATCAGACTTCTTACTTTTGAGAAAGTTTTAAATTTGCTGTCATCACTATCACGCATAGATACCACCTAACTATTTCATTTACAGCAGTATTACACGAAATGTTAAATGTGACAGCAAAATGAAATAAAACTTGTAATAGTATATTCAGCTTACTTTGTAGGCTTTATCACTCGTTAGATCAGAACCATATTAACCCAAATCAGTCATTAGACCACAATGTTCAAACTTCCTACGTTACAAAAACAGCAAATCTGTTCGACTGTAAAAAACAAAATCTGTTTAGGCACTAATGACCGACCGATATGGGGTTAACGAAACAAACTTACTGTCACAAAAATAATTTGAAGTCAACCATCAATACGGATTCTTATAGTACGAAAAATCAACAAAGAACGCCTTTGCTGAGATTCTGCAAAGGTGTTCTTATTATATTGATTATGATATTCAGTTTAGAACACTGGTACAATCCAGAAGTGCATAGCTCGGTTTTCAGCTGGTAACTGATACTTCTTCAGAGGTTCTGAGCCCCAACTATCAATACCGCCCACACCCATCATTGCTGCATCCAACGTGAGGTTAGTGTACTTAGACAATGGAACCTGATAGCTATGACGCTGATGCTTCTCACTTCCCTCATCAAGGTCAGAGATGTTATAGTGCAATGCGCTGGCAGAGAATGCAGCCTCATCAAACAATACTCGGAATCCACGACCGCTGTTGTCAGTCTGCTGCCACCAGCGAATGTCGCTCTTCGTACCAGTTTCCTGTGGACGAATGTAAGGGAAGAACTGCTTGTCAGCAGTCTGCTCATAGCATCCGATGCGCTGTGAAAGCTTACGATCGGCATAGTTCTCGATAGGTCCACGACCGTAGAACACTGACTTATCCATATTATAAGGCAACTGCATCAACATTCCGAAACGTGGAAGTTGAGGAGCCTTGCTGCCCTCCTTCATTTCCATATCCATACTTACATGGAGCGCACCATCGCTTGCAACATGGTAAACAAGGCACAACTGCCCACCTACCTGTGGTAAATCATATTCTGCTGTGAGGCGATTCATCTTTTTATCAACCTCTAATGACTTCAATGTCATTGTAGGATTCTTCCATACAGACAGGCGATTTTGGAAGTTAGTACCCATATCATTGTCTGTCATAGCACGCCAGAAGTTAGGTTTCAAGCTACCACCTTCGCCCAAGAAGTTACAACCATCAACCTGATAACTGCTGAGGAAACCTGTCTTGCGATCGAATACAAGATTGAAGTTGTTGCCTGCAAAGCGTACAACACCTTCTTTTACATTGTCAGTTACCTTCACCTTATTCTTTGCAACAGGCTCCATCTTTGGCATCGGCTGCCAAGGCTGTACCTCCATCTGTATTTCCGCTACAGTCTGACCAGCTGCCATCAATGGCTCAGCAGTTTTCAACTTAAAGTCGATATTCAAGAGAACTTCACCATCAAACTCCTTACCAGCTATTGGCAATGTGTATTCAACTGTCTGCTGTGGTGCAACATTCAACTGATCAATCGCACCCTTCTCAACAACCTTACCCTCGTTAACAAGGCTCCATTCCATACGATAGTTGCTTAGATCACGGAAGAAATATTCGTTATGAACAGCTATCTTGCCCTGCTTGAGGTCAACTGGTCGAGCCCAGATATTCTGATATTCATAGGCAACCTCATAAGCATGTGGATTCAACTGACGGTCAGGACCAATCATACCATTGCAGTTGAAGTTATTGTCTGATGGGTCAGTCTTATTATAGTCACCACCATATGTGTATTCCGTCTTCACATCAACCGCATCAGCAGCACGCTCATAGTCTTCCAACCTACGAGAAGCATCAAACTTTGGATTGCGGTGTAAGCCTTGATCTACAAAGTCCCAATCAAATCCACCTTGGAACTTAGGATACTTACGAACAAGGTCCCAGTACTCCTTCAAGTTACCACCAGAGTTACCCATCGTATGGTTATACTCGCACTGGATAAGTGGACGAGTGTATTGAGCTTTCTTTGAGTAATCCTCACAAGCTTTTGGAGAATAGTACATTGGGCAGAAAATATCCGTAGCATAGCCATTCAACTCTGCACGCTCATACTGTACAGGACGGCTTTGGTCTTGCGACTTAATCCAATCGTATGCATCATCGAAGTTCTTGCTGTAGCAAGTCTCGTTACCAAGACTCCAGAAAATGACACTTGGATGATTGAACTTCGTACCAACATTATGCTGATTACGCTCCATAATCTGCTTAGCAAAAAGCGGACTACCCGACACAGCATCCTTACTATATCCAAAACCATGGCTTTCTTGATTAGCCTCAGCAACAACATAAAGTCCGTACTCATCGCAAAGGTCGTACCAAATAGGATCATCTGGGTAATGACAAGTACGCACAGCATTGACATTCAAACGCTTCATCAGTTTGATATCCTGAATCATACGCTCACGTGTCACAACGTAACCACCATCTGGATCCATCTCATGACGGTTAGCTCCCTTAAAGAGAACAGGCTGACCATTAACCAAGACCTGCGAGTTTTTGATTTCAACCTTGCGGAAACCAACTTTGAGAGGGATTGTTTCAATAGCCTTACCCGTCTTGGCATCTTCCACATGAACATAGAGATTATAAAGATAAGGAGTCTCAGCTGTCCACTTCTTAGGCTTTCTCAGCTCCATAAACGCCTTAGCTTGTCCTGCCTTGTCTGCTGTAACGACTGTCTTTGCAGCAAGATTATTATCAGCATCCTCCAAGACTAAGAAAGCCTTTGTATTACCCGCTAACTGGAGATTGACGCTGAGCGTACCGTCTTTGTAATCATTTACGAGGTCAGGCATTATACGAATATCTTTCAAATGCTGCTTTGCATTACGCGCATAGAGATAACTTTCGCGAGCAACACCACTGAGACGCCAGAAGTCCTGATCCTCACAATAGCTGCCATCTGACCAACGGAACACCTGAAAAGCAAGCTGATTTTCACCCTTCTTGAGATACTTCGTTACGTCAAACTCTGGTCCAATCTTAGAGTCTTCACTATAGCCAACGAACTTACCGTTTACCCATAGATATACACAAGATGTCACAGAACCGAAATGAGCAATAACTTGTTTACCATCCCAGTTGTCTGGTATGCGGATAGTACGACGATAAGAGCCAACATGGTTCTCCTTAATTGGAACCTCTGGAGGATTGTTCTTGAAGTTACCACGCCATGCAAAACCAATGTTAACATAAACAGGGTCGCCATAACCATTCACCTCCCAGATACCAGGAACAAGGAATGTCTTCCACTGAGAGTCATCGAAATCGGTACGGAAGAAATCTGTTGGACGTTGATCAGCATTCTCAACCCAATTAAACTTCCAGTTTCCATCAAGGGAAAGATAGTTAGCCGACTTCTTCTTATCATACTTTGTTCCACTCAGATTTTCATTTGGATCAAAGGCAAAAAAGTCTGTATGCGTTTCAAAACGATTGACAGCATTCACCTGAAGGTCATGCCATTCGGTGAAAGTTGGCTCAATAGCGGCTTTCTGTGCATGAATACCAGACACAGACATGCCCATCAGCAAAGCCGTTAGAAAAAGCTTTTCCATATTGATAATAATTTAGGTTTCTATCTTTAAGTTCCTCAACTCACAAAGAGTATATAAAAGGATAACACAACAAAATTAGCAAAAAAAACTGTAATTATCGACTTATGTCACGAAAATTATGTATATTTGCTTAGATAATCAGTATAAACAACATTTATTATATCCTAATATGGCCAGACAACACTTCCTAACCCATTCACTTGTTTGCTGCCTTTTACTAATTGGCTCTACAAATATTGCAAATGCGCAAAGAAGATATAAAGCCATTACTAAAAAGCAAAAGCAGCCGTTATTCCTCATGAGTGATACCCTACCTATCGTCGGTTCAATGGCAAAGGTAGGTGAGAAACAGATGAATAAAGGTTTGGTAAACTCAGCCATCAATGCCCTTTCCGGACAAGCTGTTGGTGTAAATGTCGTTACGAATGGGCAGGATCGTATGGCAATGCTGACCAGTGTGCGCGTTCGTGGTACGACATCGCTTACTGGTGGTAATGACCCTTTGGTCCTTATAGATGGTGTTTCATCTGATTTATCTACCCTATCCACCATTTATCCTGCTGATATCGAAAGCTTTACTATCCTCAAGAATGCCTCAGAAACGTCTAAGTATGGTTCACGAGGAGCGTCGGGTGTTATCGAAGTAAAGACAAAGCGAGGCAATGGTAGCAAGTTCCAGATCTACTATGATGGAACTGCTGGCTTCGATGTGGTATACAAACGACTTCGAATGCTAAATGCTGCGGAGTATGTTAGTGCTGCAAAAGCATTGGGATTAGACTATGTTGATAAGGGCTATGATACTAATTTTCAAAAAGAAATAGTACGAACAGGTTTCGTAAACTCACACCACGTGGCTTTTAGTGGAGGCAGTGAGAAGTCTAACTATCGTGCCTCATTAGGCTATGTACGCGGCCAAACGGTTATTAAAAACAAGGATTACAATAACTTCGTGGCTAAGTTAGACATCTCACAACTTGCCTTTGACGAGAAACTAAAGATAGACTTTGGCGCCTTCGGTTCATCTCAACAAGATGAAAAGATATTTGATATTCAAGCACTTTCCTACTCTACTGCTGCGATGAATCCAACACTCCCATTCCACAAAACAGGAAACGGCTGGCAGAGGAATGGCAATGCATCACAGATAGGACCGACAGAACCATTGCTGTTTGAGCGTAACGATGAAAAGAATCTTACGTTCAATTCACATCTGCAGTTGTCCTTACAGCTAACACATAACCTTCAGTTAGCAGCCTTAGGTTCCTATTCTTACACCTCAACGGAGAACGGACGATTTGCTCCGACATGGGTATGGGCGCAAGGATTAGCATATAGAGGAGAACGAAAGACCGAAGATATGTTAGGTAACATCTCTCTTGATTGGAAATATCGTTGGGGGATTAACAATTTATCTGCCACCATTCTTGCTGAATATCAGAAGAAAAAGATAGCAGCTTTTTGGACACAAGTAAAGGGATTAACCAACAATTACTTTGGTTATGACAATCTTGGGGCTGCTTCTGACCGTCCTTATGGAGGAACTGGTAGTAGTTATGCTGACCCAAATCTTGCCTCTTTTATGGGTACACTTACCTACACACTACTCGACCGATACACACTTAACCTAACGACACGTGCAGATGGTTCGTCAATGGTTGGCAAAGACCATACATGGGGCATCTTCCCTTCTATCTCAGCAACTTGGGATATGAAGAAAGAAAGTTTCCTACGCAACAATAAGAGCATTAGTCTTCTGAACTTTCGAACAGGTTATGGTCAATCAGGAAACCTTGGTGGAATCAGTTCTTATTTGACCTTAAGGCAATATATCCCAGTAGGTTTAATCTCGTACAATGGTACACCAACAGTCACAATGGGTACCTTACGCAATAGTAACCCTGACCTACGTTGGGAGACGCGCAGCACCTTTAATATTGGTACAGACCTTGGATTGTTCAACAATCGTCTGCTCCTTACAGCAGAGTATTACTATTCCAAGACTACCGATATGCTTTACGAATATGACGTACCTGTGCCAACTTTCGCCTTCGACAAGCTATTGGCAAATATCGGTTCTATGTCTAACAGTGGTTTTGAGTTGGGTATTGGCGTCGTTCCTATATCAAAGAAAGACATGGAACTCAATGTCAATGTCAATATGACATGGCAAAAGAACAAACTCCTTTCTCTCAATGGTAAACATAATGGAAGACAGATGACAGCGTCAGAAATAACCCCTATCGGTGGTATGAATGGCGCAGGTTTCCATGGTGGATATAATGATATTATCTATCAGATTGTAGGTCAACCTTTAGGTGTTTTCTATCTTCCTCACTGCAAAGGAATCGTTGACAACGGACATGGACACAACAAATACGACATTGCTGATTTGAACAATGACAATGTAATCGACCTCAGCGACCATGGTGACCGATATATCGCAGGACAAGCAACACCTAAGATGACATTGGGTTCTAACATAAGTTTCAGATACAAAACATTCGACATTTCCTTACAGATGAATGGTGCTTTCGGACATAAGATATTTAACGGAACAACTCTTTCTTTCCTGAACATGTCAAACTTCCCAGACTATAATGTCCTTGCAGAAGCTCCAGCACGGAATATTGTTGACCAGAATGTGACGGATTATTGGTTGGAAAAAGGTGATTATCTAAACTTTGATTATCTTACGATAGGTTGGAATACGCCTATTAAAAACAAATATATCAGCTCACTACGTGTGTCTTTTAGCATCAATAATCTCGCAACAATAACAAGTTATAGTGGCTTAACACCGATTATCAATAGTTATGTAGTAGATAACACTTTAGGTATTGATGACAAACGTACCTATCCTCCTTATCGCACTTATTCTATCGGTGTGAGTATTAAGTTCTAAGCAATTTAACACAACATAAACAACTGTCAAGTATGAAATACTTACTTCGCCCACTCTTTTTTCTAACTCTCCTCACATTGACAGGTTGTCTGGACGAGAATAGCAAAGACAGCCTCGATGAACAACATACCTACACGACGGATAGAGATGTATATGTCAATGCCGTCGCTACCTTGTATAACTACATAGGAAGTGATAAAGACAGTGAGGGTCTACAAGGTACTTATCGTGGTGTATATGATTATAATACGTTCACAACCGATGAAGCAATCATACCTGTCCGTGGTGGAGACTGGTATGATGGAGGGTTTTGGGCTGATTTATATACTCATAACTGGGCAGAAGACAGCAAACCTCTCTACGATACATGGAAGTATCTCTATAAAGTAATTGTATTCAGTAATGATGCACTTACAACTATCGACAAACATAAACAACTGCTTACAGATGAGCAGTACAAGGCTTATAGGGCTGAGGTTAGGGCTATCCGTGCCTTATACTACTATTACCTTATGGATATGTTTGGAAATATACCATTAGTAACTACGGCTGACGAAAGTACTGAAAACGTAGAACAAGCAAGTCGCCCTGAGGTATATCGGTTTATTGTAAAAGAACTACAAGAAGTCACCCCACTGCTTCCTACAGGTCATAGTAACCATCTTGGCAAGAACTATGGACGTGTAACACGTTCTGTAGCCAACTTCCTTCTTGCTAAGTTGATGCTAAATGGTGAGGTTTATTCTGATGCTGATTGGACAGATAATCAACAACCTAATGGTAAGCAAACCTACTTTACCATCGATGGTCAGCAGATGAATATATGGCAAGCCTGTAAATATTACTGCGATAAGGTGACTGCTGATGGCTTTACCTTAGCAGCCGATTATCTCAGCAACTTCTCTGTTAACAACGAGAATTCACCAGAAAATATCTTTACTATCCCGCTCGACAAACACCTTTACAAGAGCCAATTCCAGTATCTCTTCCGCTCTCGACACTACTCACATGGCGGTGCCTTCGGTACAAGCTCTGAGAATGGAGCCTGCGCAACTATTTCAACAGTGAAGACTTTCGGCTATGGTACCAGTAATGTTGACAAGCGATATGCTTATAACCTCTATTCTGACACTGTTCGGGTAGATGGAAATATCATATATTTAGAGAATGGCAAACCACTTGTTTATATGCCACTTGCTGTAGAGTTAAATCTCACTAACAGCCCATATATTAAGACGGCAGGAGCAAGAATGGCTAAATATGAGGTGGACCGCAACGCCTTTAGCGATGGTAAAAGTCCAGACAACGACATTGTTCTCTTCCGTTATGCCGATGTATTGCTAATGAAGGCTGAAGCTGCGGTACGCAACGGAGAGAATGGTAATACTGAACTGAACCTCGTTCGCAGCCGTAGTGGTATGGGATATAGAACTGCTACATTAGATAACATTCTTGCTGAACGCTTGATGGAACTAATGTGGGAGGGCTGGCGCCGCAATGATCTCATCCGTTTCAATCGTTTCCATAAGTCCTACGACCTTCGTACTGCACCAGCAACGGAAGCCGACCGTCATACTATCGTCTTCCCTATCCCATCACGTGCATTAGACCTCAACGAAAAACTGAAACAGAATAAAGGTTATAAACGCTAAATAAAACCTCCGTCAGCCCCATTTTTCTGTGTGAGGTTCAACACTGCATGATTAAGAAATATGTTGACAAAATATTCGAAGGAAAGGTAGAGAAATGCCTTAAAAGCGAGTTATTTCCCTGCCTTCGTAAGTTACTTGTTATCAAGTAGTTGTAAAAAAGGCTTTTAAAAGGTGCTTAGTAAGGTTCCAAAAGGGCGTTAACAAGACCTCAAAAGGGCATCTTTTGCAAGCCAATTGGGCGTTAATTGCAAGCCATTTGGTGGTCTTTACAAAATCAGGATGTGAAAAAATTGGACAAATATAGAGAAGTTTGGAGTGATAAGGCTTGCATTTTACGCTTAGAATCTTAAGAAATATTACACAGCAAGGCTCTAAGTTTGCAGCAAGAAACTTAGAGTTGCTCTGTGTGTCTTATTATATAAGAGGTTTAAACTATCACTTCATAATTCGGAAGAATCCTAAAAGATAAAGAAAGCAGGGATAGACGAAGTCGCCTACCCCTGCTTTCTTTTATATATAGCTTGCATAGCTAATATAGTATTCCAAGGTTCTTATAAAACCTAAAATCAATATTTATCTAAGGAATCCACTGCCACCAGCCTATCCTTTCCTCCCCTCCTTTGGAGGGGTTGGGGGAGGTCTTTACATATCCTCTTGGAACAATGGGTCCTCAGGAACAACCATAATTGGTTTCTGCTGAGCAGCCTTCATGATATTCTCTGGTACGTACTTATTATCAACAACCAGACGGAAGGTGTATTCATTGAACCAAGGATTACTCATAATCAAGTAACCATTCTGACCATAAGAAGCACTCCAAGAGTTCTCTACCTTCCATTTCTTTGGCTGACCGTTCTCATCTAAGTCTACTGCTGTAAGTGTCATCGCATGAGTTGAACCACTGTCGAAGGTTGCAATACGCTCTGCCTTGTTCATCGGGAAGGTTGTTCCGAAAAGTGTTGCATAGTCATAGTTATCCAAGTCAAGATAACCACGCTTACGGTCGAGCTGCTTACCAACATCATAACTGGTGTACATCTTCGTTGAGTCCTTCAGCGAAGCAATAGCCATCTTCGCAATATCTTCCATTGGAAGGTTCACATACTTCCAGTTATGACCATCGTAGGTATGACGGTCATACTCAATTTCGTAGGTCTTATAGTAAGGACGACGAGGGTCGTTCATAGCCATAATAAAGGTACCATTGAGTGGACCACCCACTGTTTCCTTGTAGAATTCCTGTGGAGTATAGGTCTTTGCCTTGCCAATCTGCTTACCATTCTTATCCTTGAAAGCAAAGGTGAACGTCTTCACTGGCTCACCCAAAGAAAGTGAGAGTATATGATAGATATTACCCAACATCTCTGTCTTGCGTGCCTTAATAGCTGCCTTTGACTTCTTGTCAGCTACCATCTTACGCAGTTCTAAACCATACTCACGTAGTTTTGATGACACAATCTTTGCCATGCGAGAGGTGTTTTCAGCTGAATAGGTTTCTCGCATGGCTTCCATTGGTACAACGCCATACTTCTCAACCAAGTCAGATACACCGCAGAACGTACCACCATCACTGATAGGATTCTTAAAGAAGAACTGCACACGTGGGTCATCTAATGGCTTACCAGCATTGTCTATCACACCCTGCAGCATCAAGTTTGCCTTCTCTAACTGGTCATAGAAAGAGAGATAAACGTGAGAATATTCCACTCTCAGCGTATCCTTATGGCGACGAGCAAAGTTAGCACGCAAAACATTCAGTCCTGTAAAGAGCCAACAACGACCTGAACTTTTCTGATCTTGAATATTCTGCTTTGGTGTCTCCACGCTAAAGTAGGTGTCTACAGGACCTGAGTTGCGGAAGTTGTAAGCAAGATCATCAATAGAATTTGTTGCGATTGCATTCGATAAAGCACGGTCAGATGTAGTCAATCCAGCCTTCTGAATCTGCTGCAACATCTGTGCATCAATACCACCATCTTTCGTCTGAGCCTGAAGTGTAAGTACACAACTTAGCAAGCCACAGGCAATAAACATATTCTTTCTCATTGTTTTCTTAATAATATTAAGGTAAAGGGTTATTAAAAAACTTATTTTCTACAAAGATAATATTTATTTCTTATTGTTGTTGTAATAATGTGTGAAAATCATCATTGATACTGATAAATTCTACTTAAAAGGGAAAGGTTAACAATTTCTTTTCATGAAGAAAAATAATTATTTTCATGAACAAAAATATTTATCTTCATGAAAAAAAAGATTTATTTTCATGAAAATAAATCGGGAATAAGGGTAAATAGTGAGATTGAAGAGGATTAAGTAGTAGAATATAACCCTACTTTATCTCCTTCACTTGGCATTCTTTTGTTCGTAAGTTTTCCTTGAATAAAAACCTGTACATGACAAAGAAGGCTTCCTATCCTATTACTTTGACCAAGCTTTCAGGCATTTTCTATGTAAAACATTTGCGTATATTGTTTTTTTTTACGAATATTGCATACGCAAATTAGCGGCTGATGAAAGTCGCACAAACTAAAAACAAATCTATGAAGAAAATCTTATTGAGCCTGTTTCTTGCTGCTGTCAGCCTTTCAAGTTATGCACAGCACTTTATTACAGACCCTAATTTCAGACAGAAAGTAGAAAACGCATTCCAAGCCAAGATGAAGGTTATTGGTAAGAAGTTCTATAACACAAAGGGACTTCGAGTATCTCCTGAAGAAGAGGAAGCCTTACGTTTCTTGTATGCTTATATGCCTATTGCCGATGCAACAGACTATCCAACAGCCTATCACCTTAAAAACATACGCACCGCTTTGCAAACAAGAAAGTCGATGGCATGGGGAAAGGATGTCCCTGAATTGCTTTTCAGACATTTCGTTCTGCCAATGCGTGTGAACAATGAACCACTTGATAGTTCTCGTGCTATTTTCTATCGTGAACTGAGTGAGCGTGTAAAAGGACTTCCTATGAAGGATGCTATCCTTGAAGTGAACCACTGGTGTCATGAACGAGTTACCTATGAACCTTCTGATGCCCGTACTTCTTCGCCTCTGCAGTCTATCCGCACAGGTCGCGGACGCTGTGGAGAAGAGAGCACCTTTACGGTAGCTGCACTGCGTTCTATCGGTATTCCAGCTCGTCAGGTATATACTCCTCGCTGGGCACATACGGACGACAATCATGCTTGGGTAGAAGCTTGGGCGGATGGTAAATGGTATTTCTTAGGTGCTTGTGAGCCAGAGCCAGTACTCAACCTTGCTTGGTTTAACGAACCTGCATCACGTGCAATGCTCATGCACACACGTGCTTTCGGTGATTATGAGGGTCCAGAGGAGGTGATGCTACGTACCAATAACTTCACCGAGATTAATCTCATTGACAACTATGGCAGTACATCTAAGATTGATTTTAAGATTGTTGACAAGGATGGTAAGCCTGTTGACAACGCAAAGGTAGACTTCAAGATTTATAATTATGCCGAGTTCTATACAGCTGTGTCTAAGTACACTGGTACTGATGGAACGACCTTCCTCTCTGCTGGTAAGGGTGATATGATTGTCTGGGCATCAAAGGATGGACAGTTTGGCTATGCTAAAGCTACCTTTGGAAAGGATAAGTCAATCACCATCAAACTGGATTATAACGAGCAAAATATGCCAAAGGAAGCTGACCTCGACATCGTTCCACCTGCTTCAAATACCACATTACCAGCCGTTACCAAGGCACAACGTGATGAGAATACGCGTCGTTTGACTTATGAGGATTCTATCCGTCATGCTTACATTGCTACCTTCCCAACAGCAGAATCAATGAAAGATTATCGTTACCCTGCAGCCACACCTTATATTATAAAGGCTCGTGGTAACTGGAAGACTATTCAGGCATTTGTTGAGAAGTATGCTAATCAGCAAGAACGTGCCCTAAAATTGCTCAGTACTTTGAGCGACAAGGACCTCCGTGATATGCCAATGGAAATCTTGGAGGATAACATGAAGGCTAAGAGCAACCAACTCTCTCCACGTGTTGAGAGTGAAATGATTCTCAAACCGTTCAAACAATTCTTTGAGAAAGCCTTTGCAAAGGAGGCTGCAAGCTTCCGTAAGAACCCAGCTTTATTGGTTGAGTGGATTCGCAAGAACATCAAAATGAATCCTGATACTCGTGCAATGAGAATCCCACAGACACCAAGAAGTGTATGGGAGAGCCGTATTACCGATAGCCGTAGCCGTGATATCTTCTTCGTAGATGTAGCACGCAGTCTTGGTATTGAAGCCCGTATGGACCCTGTGGCATGGAAGATTCAGTATAAACAAGATGGCAAATGGGTGGATGTTGACTTTGATGCAGCAGCTCAGCAGACTGCTAAGACTGGTAAATTAGTACTGACATTCACCCCTGATGGCTTCCTCGATGATCCTAAGTATTATAGCCATTTCAGCATTAGTAAGATTGTTTACGGGCAGACATGGCTGATGAACTTTGACGAAGGACAGGTTGACATGGGTGGCGGTGCTACTTGGTCGAACACCTTTAAGAATGGGGCTACACTCGATGAGGGTACCTACATCCTCGTGACTGGTCAGCGAATGGCAGATGGTAGTGTACTTGCACACAGCCGTTTCTTCCAGATTAAACCAGGCGAGACGACCACTCTCCCACTCGATGTACGTCAGGAAACTGAGGGTGTGAAGGTTATTGGTAGCTTCAACAGTGAAGACTTGTTTGATAAAGACGGTCAGAACGTTTCTATCCTAAGTCAGACTGGACGTGGATATTACGTTCTCGGCGTATTGGGTATTGGTCAGGAGCCAACGAACCACGCACTCCATGATATTGAAAAGATGAAGGATAAACTCGATAAATGGGGTCGCCCATTCGTCTTACTCTTCAAGAACGAGGTGGAAGCTAAGAAGTTCCAAGCACAGAAGGGTGAGTTCCCTAACCTCCCTGCGAAGACTATCTTCGGTATTGATAAGGATGGAACCATCCAGCAAGAGATAGTGAAAGAGATGAAACTACGCAATACTGAACAGCTGCCAATATTCATCATCGCTGATACCTTCAACCGTATTGTCTTCCTTTCCCAAGGATATACAATCGGATTGGGTGAGCAGCTCGTGAAGACAAGTAGTAAACTTTAAATAAGGAGGGAGAGGAGTTAAGGAGTGAAAGGGAGTTAAGACAATACTATTTGTTATTGTGATGTATGACTGTTAATCGTCTAATAAACTACATCTATAAGAGTATTGTCTTAACTCCCTTTCACTCCTTAACTCCTATTTTTCCTCAAATAATCCAACATGAACCGAACTGATTTTGAGATAGAGATATGTGCTAATAGCATTGAAAGCTGCATAGAAGCACAGAAAGGTGGAGCTAATCGTGTAGAACTCTGTATGGGTATTCCCGAAGGTGGCACCACTCCTTCTTATGGTGAAATAAAGATGGCGAGAGAAGTATTGACTGATACTCGCCTACACGTCATTATTCGCAACCGTGGTGGCGACTTCCTTTATACAGAACAAGAACTTCAGCGCATGGCAATGGACATAGACCTCTGCCGTGACTTAGGTGTGGATGGCGTTGTCTTTGGCTGTCTGACGGCTGAAGGAGATATTGACTTGGCTGCTAATGAATATCTGATGTCACATGCAAAAGGGATGAGTGTCACCTTCCATCGTGCCTTTGACCGCTGCCGCGAACCAGAGAAAGCCTTGGAACTGCTCATTGCACTCGGCTTTGAGAGAGTACTTACATCGGGACAGCAACCCACTGCCGAGAAGGGTATTCCCCTACTCCAGCGATTGAATCAATTAGCTAATGGTCGCATAAAAATCATGGCTGGTTGTGGTGTGAACGAAAAGAACATTGCACGCATACGCCAAGAAACAGCCGTACCGGCCTTCCACTTCTCTGCCCGTGAGCCACAAGCAAGTCGCATGACCTACTCTAACCCATCCGTTTATATGGGTGCTGAGGGTGCCGATGAAGACACTATCATGTTAACAACAGAGCGCAGAGTAAGAAATACTATTGATGCACTGATGGGAAAGATGGCATAAAGAAATACTTATATACTGGAATTAAGTTTGAAAACAGATACACCAATAGCCTATTGGGGTATCCAGTTCTTTGATGCTTTGTATGCAACTCATGTTGTACTCATCGCCAGCACGGAACGTGCGGATGGATAGCACAATATGTGCTGACGGTTTGAAGTCATGCTATTAATACACTTATTCCTCTAAATAGATGTAAAGTTTTCTATCCCTCTCGTAGATACATGGAGTTTGGGGAGTATTAGTACAGAAAAAAATGATAATTGTGAGAATATAGGACGTAAATTTTGGTGATAGGAATTTGTTTTTCTGATATTAAATGATTATCTTTGCTGCGGTGTTAATATTATAAACACAATAAATAATATGACCGCAATTGTAGCTGTACTAAACAAGCATGCAGTAGCTATTGCTGCTGATAGTGCTGTGACTATGGGTGATACGCATAAAGTAGTGAATAGTGCCAATAAGATATTCACGCTCTCAAAGTATCATCCAGTCGCTGTTATGACCTATAACAACGCTGCTTTTATGGGGGTGCCTTGGGATATCATCATTAAGGAGTATCGGAGAAAATTAAAGGATAAGTCTTTTAATACAATAAAAGAATATGCTGAAGATTTTATCAAATTTATACGCAAACGTAATTTCTTTTGCGAGAAAGAAACGCAACTTACTTATTTGAGAATCGAATTGGTAGCTTTCGTAGATATGTGTCTTAACGATATTTCTCGTCAAAAAGAAATAAAGAAAGAGAATGTTGCGGAAGAAGATTTAAGGAAGTTTCTTTGCGACTGGAAAGAGAACTTTATTAAATGGAAGAAATGTCCAGAGTTTGAGAGCTATAGCTACGATAAGTTTAGGAGCCAATTTTACACGATTGTAGAAGAAATTTCAAAGGAAAATAATTTAAGTCTATCGGATAATTTGTGCGAGACTTTCTTTTATTATCTTTCTGCACAAATTAATCTCAGAATGTTTACGGGATTAGTATTCGTGGGCTATGGCGAGAAAGAGATTTATCCTTCATTGCATCAGATGAATATGGCTTTGGCTATAAGTGGGCATTTGCGATATTATTATGAGAAAGAGGTTAATATCTCAGATAACTTGCGTGCAAGTATCTCACCTTTTGCACAAACAGATGTAACAGATACCATTTTACGTGGTATTAATCCAGCCTTTCAGCAAATCATCAATGATAACGTTGGAAACTATCTTTCTTCTTTTTCTGAAGAGATAGCTAATTTCTTGGATCAAGATAAAGCAACATCAGAGGTGGCTTCAGCCATAAGGCAGGAATTTAATATTAAGGAGTATACAGAAGTTCTTGTTAAAAGCATAAATGATGCGATGTTTCAGAGTTATACCAGACCTTTAATTGATACTGTAATATCATTAGATAAGGAGGATATGGCTAATATGGCTGAAAGTTTTATTTCTCTTACCTCTCTCGTTCGCAGAATGCAACCTGGTGAAGAAACCGTGGGCGGCCCTGTAGATGTAGCAGTAATATCAAAAGGAGACGGTTTTGTATGGATAAACCGTAAACACTATTTCAAACCAGAACTCAACGCCGCCTTTTTTCAGAACTATCTTAGAAAATAATCGTTATGGAAAGAAATTTATATAGTAGTGTTTTGTGTCCAGAAGTAGAGAGTTCTCTCTTTACAAGGGAACAAATAGAAGAGATAACTAATCAGATATCTCAAAAGATAGCTAAAGATATGCGTAAACAACTTGAAAAAGCATTCAAAGAATATAACGAAAAGAAACAGAAAGTTTCTACAGATGCACCTAAAGGTTAAGACCATTGGACTGCACCTTTACCAAAAGAACAATAAAGAGGGTGTGTCAAAATGCAAATACCATTTTGATAATCTTACAGTTTGAAACAATTCATTTAAAAAACCATTTCTGTACTCGATTTTGAGTAAAGAAATGGTCTTTTCATTGCTTTAAGGAAAAAACTACTTATAGTTTGAAAGTTGTCAAGTTATTAATTTGCATTTTGACACACTCTCTCGCTCTTTTTGTTGTACACGGCAATAGATTAGAGGGTGGCAGATTGTCTTATTCCAAATAAAAAAGCCCTGAGAATTTATAAAAAAATGCCCGTTAAACATGACTCTGAAAGTTACCGTCACTGCTGTCACAGTAAATCATGCTGTAAGTAGCTTATTGCAAGTGTTTTATCGAAAGTGTTAAAAGTGACAGCAACTGAAAACAAAAATAAAACAAGGGAAATAAGGAAATAAAAACGCTCACTATAAGTGTTAAGAATAGTGAGCGTTTTTAGTTGTCTTATCCTCACTGCTAATAAGCCTTATACCAATCCGTCTAACTGTTTCTTAAGTTCTTTCAGTTGGTCGCGCACAGAGAAGAGGGTTTCCATTACCTTCTGACTCTTGTCAGCACCACTTCTGTTCTCCTGCAACATCTTGCGAGCTGCAGCAATCTTAAAGCCACGCACCTTGACAAGGTTGTAAATAACCTTGATCTGTTCAATGTCCTTCTCCGTATATTGGCGTACACGATTACCCGTCGTCTTAGGACGAAGGTGTGGAAACTCAGTTTCCCAGTATCGCAACAGACTCTCCGTAACGTTAATCTGCTGTGCCACTTCCTTGATAGAATAATACAGTTTGCGCGGATTCTCTGCCATGTCTTAGTAACTTTTATATCAATTATTTACACAATCTTAGCTCTGAATAGGAAGACTATGTCCACCTCTAAAAGAAGTTTTTACGTATTCAGCAGCCTAATTGTTTGCAAAAATACTCAAAAGTCAGTATCTTTGCAACACTTTTAGGTAGAAAAATTGAATTAAAAATAAAATAAAGATGATGACAGCAAACGAAATCCGCGACTCTTACTTGAAATTCTTTGAGTCGAAGGGACACGTTATCGTACCGTCTGCCCCTATGGTTATTAAGGACGACCCTACGCTGATGTTCACTAATGCTGGTATGAACCAGTGGAAAGATATTATCCTCGGAACAAAGGATCCAGAGCCTCGCCGTCGCACTGACTCACAGAAATGTCTGCGTGTTAGTGGTAAGCACAATGACTTGGAAGAGGTTGGTCGTGATGCAGCTCTCAGCCACCACACGATGTTTGAGATGTTAGGTAACTGGAGTTTCGGTGACTATTTTAAAGAAGGAGCAATTGATTACGCCTACGAATACCTTGTAGACGTACTCCACCTTGATCCAAAAGACCTCTACGTAACTGTTTTTGAGGGTGATAAGGCAGAGGGAATATCACGTGATGATGAGGCAGCAAGCTACTGGGAGAAGCATTTCCCAAAGAATCATATCGTCAACGGAAACAAGCACGATAACTTCTGGGAGATGGGTGACACAGGTCCTTGTGGTCCTTGTTCAGAGATTCATATTGACTTCCGTTCAGAGGAAGAGAAGGCAAAGGTGCCAGGTGAGGAACTTGTAAACAAGGATCACCCACAGGTTATTGAGATTTGGAACATCGTGTTCATGCAGTTTAATCGTAAGGCAGACGGTAGCCTTGATCCATTAAAGATGCATGTTATCGATACTGGTATGGGCTTTGAACGTCTCGTTCGTCTCATGCAGGGCAAGAACTCTAACTACGATACAGACATCTTTGCACCAGTTATTGCAGAGATTGAGAAGATTTCAGGCAAGAAGTATAACCACACCTTCCCAGAGGGTCCTAATGGGGAAGGCATCAATGAAGAGCAGAAGGTAGACATTGCTATGCGTGTTGTAGCCGATCACCTTCGTGCAGTTGCCTTCTCAATTGCTGACGGTCAGTTGCCAAGTAATGCTAAGGCAGGTTACGTTATTCGTCGAATCCTTCGCCGTGCCGTTCGTTACGCTTATACCTTCCTTGGTCAGAAGGAAGCTTTCATGTATAAGTTGCTCAACGTGTTGGTACGTGAGATGGGTACTGCATACCCAGAACTCACCGCACAGCGTGAGCTGATTGGTCGCGTGATGAAGGAAGAGGAAGACTCATTCCTTCGCACATTGGAAAAGGGTATCATGCTCCTTAATGGTGCAATGGATGAGCTGAAGGCACATGGCCAGACTCAACTCGATGGTAAGGAGGCTTTCCGCCTCTTCGATACCTATGGTTTCCCACTCGACCTCACCGAACTTATCTGCGCAGAAAACGGATATACCGTTGACGAGAAGCAGTTCAATGAGGAGATGGAACAACAGAAGGCACGTGCTCGCAATGCAGCCGCTGTAGAGAATGGTGACTGGGAAATACTGCGTGAAGGCGAACAGGAGTTTGTTGGTTACGACTACACAGAATATGAGTGCCACATCCTCCGTTACCGCAAGGTGACTCAGAAGAAGAACAGTTTCTATGAACTTGTTCTCGATTATACTCCTTTCTATGGAGAGATGGGTGGTCAGGTAGGTGACCAAGGTGTACTTGTTAGCGAGGACGAGACAATTAACGTCCTCGATACTAAGCGTGAGAATAACCAGAGCGTACACATCGTTAAGGAATTGCCAAAGAACCTTGAGGCTGATTTCATGGCTTGTGTTGACACAGAGAAGCGTGATGCTTCAGCAGCCAACCATACTGCAACCCACCTCCTCGACTATGCTTTGAAGCAGGTTCTCGGTGAGCATGCAGAGCAGAAGGGTTCATACGTAAGTCCTGACACCCTTCGTTTCGACGTTTCTCACTTCCAGAAGATTACCGATGAAGAACTTCGTCAGGTTGAGAAGCTTGTCAACGAGATGATTCGTAAGGACTATCCTATGGACGAGCATCGTGATACCCCAATGGAGGAAGCAAAGAAGATGGGTGCAGTAGCCCTCTTCGGTGAGAAGTATGGAGACAAGGTTCGTGTTGTTCGCTTCGGTCCAAGTTGTGAGTTCTGTGGTGGTATTCATGCCACATCAACAGGTCGTATCGGCTTCTTTAAGATTGTTGGCGAGAGCAGTGTTGCAGCTGGTGTACGTCGTATTGAGGCTATGACAGGCGAAACTTGTGAAAACGCCATCTACGCTCTTGAAGATACTTTGCGTGATTTAAAATCAATGTTCAACAATGCTAAGGACCTCAAAGCAGTTCTTACAAAGTTTGTTGAAGAGAACGACAGTATTAAGAAGGAGCTTGAGAGTTTCCGTGCCCAAGCTGTTAGCCGTGCTGCAAAGAACATGGTTGAGCATGCTGAGACCGTAAATGGCGTGCATGTCGTAAAGGCTGTGTTGCCAATCGACCCAGCTTCTGCCAAGGACATCGTCTTCAAGGTACGTGAAGCATTGCCAGAGAAGCTTGTTTGTGTACTCGGTTCTGTATACGAGAATCGTCCTCTCTTATCAATCATGCTCAGTGATGACATGGTGAAAGATCATGACCTGAACGCTGGTAAGATTATTCGTGAGGCTGCTAAACTCATCCAGGGTGGCGGTGGCGGTCAGCCACACTATGCTCAGGCAGGTGGTAAGAATGCAGATGGCATCCATTCAGCTGTGGACAAAGTGATTGAATTAATTAGCTTATAAAGCTATTAAATACAAAAAAGAAGGAGAGCCAAAAGTTCTCCTTCTTTTTATTTATCTATTCATCACAAATTATTTTCATGAAAAGAAATAATTATTTACACGATAATAAATATTTTTCTTCATGAAAAGAAATATTTTTCTTCATGAAAAGAAATATTTTTATTCGTGAAAAGAATTCGAGACAGATAGACTTGTTTTACTAAAAGTAATGTATTACTTAATAAATAACACATGATTTCGAGCAATCTATTTATTCATAAGTTTGCTCATTTACATACTCGTTTTCAGGTTCACTTGACAACTCATAAACCTGTCTACCTGTTAGCTTTTCGACCATAATTCTTGCAGCATTATCAGGTGCCACCTCATTACCTAAACGGTCACGAACAAGTTGATAATCAGCCAACATACGTTCACGAGATGTCTGACTGGGAAGAATACGATATAACTCGTTGGCAATATTGCGAATTGAGAAGCGATCGGCAAGAAGTTCTTGCACAATCTCTTTATCAGCAATAAGGTTGACAAGAGAGATAAAACGCACCTTAATAATATGCTTAAAAGCAAAGCGAATCAATTTGGGAACTGGCGTCTCGTAGCAGACAACCTGTGGAACATTCAGCAAAGCTGTCTCAAGCGTTGCGGTAC
>ERZ772948.738-NODE-738-length-20961-cov-9.972544_pt1 | contig 20961 bp, 19 predicted proteins | sample MGYA00511945_ERZ772948 | MGnify/ENA primary metagenome ERZ772948 (study PRJEB29015, sample SAMEA2737927) | human oral metagenome | biome: human oral; feature: human-associated habitat; material: dental | place: China | collected 2141 ... | reverse complement strand
ACGAGAGGACCGGGATGGACGAACCTCTGGTGTGCCAGTTGTACCGCCAGGTGCACGGCTGGTTGGCCACGTTCGGAAAGGATAACCGCTGAAAGCATCTAAGCGGGAAGCCCGCTCCGAGATGAGGTTTCCACGCCCCACACGGGGTGAGAGGCCCCCGCCAGAACAGCGGGTCGATAGGCCAGAGGTGGAAGCGCCGCGAGGCGCTCGCGAGCCGACTGGTACTAATGGGCCGACACCACACCAACCCCCCCAACCCCGGCACCCACCCCCCCAAACGGCGAGCACCGCCACAAGGGAGGACCAGGGACCCCCAGCCCCAGACACCGAACAAGGGGCCAACACGGGGGGGGACGGGCAACCAGACACCCCCCACCCCCCGCCGGGCCCACGAACACGGGCCAAGACACGGCAACAAAGAGGGGGGGCACGAAGAAGCCGCAACCACTATACGAACCACGACCAACCCACCCCCCACCCAACCAAACGGCGGGCCAGGACGCCACACGGCGGCCAGGACACCCCGCCACCCAACGACGGCGGGCCAACAAAAGGGGGGACGGACGACACAATCTTGTGGTGGTCACAGCACCGGGGAAACGCCCAGCAACATTCCGAACCTGGAAGCTAAGCCCGGCCGCGCCAATGGTACTGCACCCCAGGGGGTGCGGGAGAGTAGGAAACCGCCACAACACACCACCAGGAGGGGGCCGCGCACACAAGCGCGGCCCCCCCACACACACCCACATACCCACGCGCGAACACGCAACAACGCGGGCACACACCCACACGCGGGCACACACGCACACGGGCGCGCCAAACCAGCCAACGCGCCCGCGACCACACAACAACGCGAGCACACACGCGAACACACGCACGCCAAACCAGCCAACGCGCCCGCGACCACACAACAACGCGGGCACACACGCGGGCACGCAACAACGCGAGGAATACCGCACACACGCCCGCAACACAACCACACAGAACCAGCCTTCCAGCACACGGAGGCTAGTATGGGCATAGGCAATCACAGGCGTCCCCACAGGGACCCACGTCGAACAACAGCACCACCGTGCGGAAATAGAGGTAGACGCCATGGCAGACGAGACACGAGGACACGACGAGGACGGTCGTGGCGGATACCAACGGCGGCAGCCGGGTTGGCGAGACCGCTCCGAAGGTGGTCATCGGCAACGGGACGACCGGGGTCGGGGCCCGGGGTCGTACGGCGGCAGGGAGGACCGCTACCAGCGCGGTGAGTACAGGCAGAACGGTGAAGACTACGGTCGCGGCGACGATGACCGAGGCGGTGATCGGTACCAACGGGGCCGTGGCGGATACCGGGGCCAACGCGGCTACCAGAGCGGGCAGCGCCAGGACCGTGGTTACCGGCGCGACGACCGTGACGGCTACCGCTCCGGAGGGGACCGCCGTCAGCGCGACGACCGCTTCCAACGTGACGATCGTTTCCAGCGCGACGGGCGGGGTGAGCGCCGCTACGACAACGCGGACCGCGGTCGCGGATTCCGCCGGGACGACCGGGACGGGCGCGGCTACGACCGCGGGCGCGACGACCAGCGCGGACCCAAGCGCTTCGACCGCGACGGCTACCGCTCCGGAGGGGACCGCCGTCAGCGCGACGACCGCAGTAACCAGGGTTATTCCAGCACGAACGAGTTCGCTTCCCGGGACGGCGGACCGGCGATCCCCGCGGGTGTGTCCCCCGAGGAGCTCGACCCCCAGGCGCTGGTCGCGCTGGAGACGCTGTCCGGGCCGAACCGTGATATCGTCGCCCGTCATCTGGTGATGGCCGGACAACTCATCGACCTGGATCCGCAGGAGGCGTACAAGCACGCCCAGGCCGCTGTGGCGCGCGCTGGTCGCGTTGACGTGGTCCGGGAGGCGGCGGCCCTGACGGCCTACGCCTCGGGGCGCTATGAGGAGGCGCTGCGGGAGGTGCGCGCTGTGCGCCGCATGCGCGGGGACGACTCGCTGCGCGCCGTTGAGGCGGACTCCGAGAGGGGGCTCGGCCACCCCGAGAAGGCGGTCGAGATCGTCGATGCGGCCAGCACCGTCGGCATGGAGCTCTCCGAGCAGGTCGAGCTGGTCCTTGTCTCCTCGGGCGCGCGCGCCGACCTGGGCCAGTCCGACGTCGGCCTCGTGATCGTCGATGACGCCCTGGCCCGCCTCGGTGACGGCGCCGACGAGACGCTGGTGCGCCGTCTCATGGAGGTCAAGGCGGACCGCCTGCGCGAACTCGGGCGCGACGACGAGGCGGACGAGACCCTGGCCGCCATGCCCGAGGAGATCGAAGCCCCCGACATCGTCGACGTGTCGCTCTACCAGGACGCCGACGTGGACTCCAAGCGGTCCCCGCTGCGCGGCACCGAGGCCCCCCTGGCCGACCTCTACGACGTGGCCCTGCTGGACCTGGACGGCACGGCGTGGGCAGGCGACCAGACCATCGACCACGCCGCTGACGCGGTCCTGGCCTCGCGCGAGCGCGGCATGAAGAGCGCTTTCGTCACCAACAACGCGATGCGCACACCCCAGCAGGTGGCCGACAAGCTCAACGCCATGGGCTTCGAAGCGACCCCCGATATGGTCATGACCTCCGCTATGGACGCCGCCGCGAATATGGCGGAGGAGCTCGAGGAAGGCGCCAAGGTCTTCATGATCGGCGGTGAGGGACTGCGCCAGGCACTTGCGGAGAACGGCTTCACCGTGGTCGCGAGCGCCGACGACGAACCCGTCGCAGTCGTGCAGGGCCTGGACAAGCAGGTCGACTGGAGCACCCTGAGCGAGGGGGCGTTCGCGATCCAGCGCGGTGCCGCATACTACGCCACGAACCTCGACGCCACATTGCCCGAGGAACGGGGCCAGGCCCTGGGGAACGGCGCCCTCGTGCGCGCCATCCGGCACGCCACCGGCAAGCGCCCCGTCGCGGCGGGCAAACCGGAGGCGAGCATCTACCAGCGCGGCGCCCGCCGGGTCGGGGGCGAGCGCCCCCTCGCCGTCGGAGACCGCTTGGAGACGGACATCATGGGCGCCGTCAACGCGCGGGTCCCCGCGATGCACGTGCTCACCGGCGTCCACGGCGCGCAGGACGTCCTGCGCGCGCCCCGGGGTCAGCGCCCCTCGTTCCTGGCGCGCGACATGCGCGGCCTGCTCGAGGCCCACCCCGGTCCCAAGCACCACCGCGACGGAACGTGGACCTGCGGCTTCTCCCAGGTGGCGAAGGCCACCCGCTCGGGTGCGCTCACGCTCGACGACATCGAGCTCGTGGACGGCCAAGCGGTGACGATCGACTCCTACCGGGCCCTCGCGGCCGCCGCATGGGAGTACGCCGACGAGTTCGGTGAGCCGCACTGCCCGCGGATCACCGTCGTCGACAACGACGATCCGACGGGCGTCGTCGCACCGCCCGAACCGCAGGAGGACTCCGGCTCCGAGACCGTGGGGGCCACTGCCTCCGAAGAGACCCCGGCCGATTCGCAGGAGGACTCCGGCTCCGCCGACGGGGCCTCCCCTCAGGACGCCGACTCTGCGGCCGTGGTCGGCGCGGAGCCCGAGGCGGACTATGACGGGGCCGTCGGCGATGGCGCGGAGGCCCTCTCAGGGGCGGTCGGCGCCGGGGCGGACTCCGCTGAGAGCGCGCCGGAGCAGGATCCGGCCGCGCTCGACCGGGACTCTGAAGAGCCCGCGGAGGAAGCGGGCTGGCCCCCCGCGGATTCGGACTCCACCACCGGGGCGCCCGCCGGTCCCGACGCGGATGCCGATGCCGCCGCCGATCCGGAGGACGTGGCCGCCGCTGCCGACTCCCTGCCCGATCCCGCGGACCAGATCCCCGAGTTCCTGCCGGGCGAGGAGGAATTGGAGGCGCTGCTGGCAGAGACCTCCGGCATGGACGAGGACGGGCGATGACGACCCTGTCCAACCAGGTCGACGCCCAGCTGGCCGACTTCGACCAGCTGGGCGCCCAAGCGCGCGTAGAAGTGCTGACCGCCATCGACGCCCGGCTGCGCCAGGGCCTCGATTCGCCGACTGCCCCGCCAGCCCCGGGGCGCTAGGAGAAGCGTGAGACTGAGGAGACTCGACTCCGAACTGGTGCGGCGCGGCATCGCGCGCTCGCGCGGACACGCCCAGGAGCTCATCGAATCCGGCCGCGTCCGGTTGGACGGGGAAGTCGTGCTCAAGCCCGCGCGCCAGATGAACCCCGCCCAGGCCGTCGTCGTCGCCCAGGGGGACGACGAGGGCTACGTCTCGCGGGGCGCCCACAAACTGGCCGGGGCCCTCGACGCCCTGGGGGACGCCGCGCCCGTCATCGCGGGCAGGCGGTGCCTGGACGCCGGCGCGTCGACGGGAGGGTTCACGGACGTGCTGCTGCGGCGCGGCGCGTCCTCAGTGGTGGCCGTCGACGTCGGCTACGGCCAACTGGCGTGGAAACTCCAGACCGACCCCCGCGTCCACGTGCTCGACCGCACGAACGTGCGCACGCTGGACCCCCGCGCCGTGGCGCCCGCGCCTCAAGTGGTCGTCGGCGACATGTCGTTCATCTCGCTGACGCTGGTGATCCCGGCACTGGTGGCGGCAGCGGCCCCGGACGCGGACTTCCTGCTCATGGTCAAACCCCAGTTCGAGATCGGCAAGGACCGCCTGGGGCGCGGGGGAGTGGTGCGCGACCCCGCGCACCACGTGGAGACCGTGGAGAAGGTGGCGCGCTGCGCCCTGGCGGAGGGGCTCGCCATCGCCGCCGTGCAGGCGTCCCCGCTGCCGGGGCCCAGCGGCAATATCGAGTATTTTATTCACATGCGCAAAGGCCATCCGACGCCGATCGACCCGGGCACGCTCACCGACCACATCCGCGACGCAGTGCGGCGCGGCCCAGCGGGCGGGGCGCTCCATGGCTGACCGCGTCATGCTGGTCCGCCACGTGGCCAGGCCCGAGGCGATCCGCGCCGCCGAGTCCGTGAGGACGGAGCTCGAGGCGCTCGGCATCGAGGTCGTCACGGAGGGGGCGGCCGCCGACATCGACCTGGTGCTCGCGATGGGGGGCGACGGCACTTTCCTGGCCGCGGCCTCGCACGCCCGGCAGCGCGACGTGCCGCTGCTCGGCGTCAACGCCGGGCACATGGGGTTCCTCACGCAGCTGTCGAAGCGCGGCGTGGGGGAGGTGGCCGCCCGCATCGCAGAAGGCGACTACCGCGTCGAGTCCCGCATGACCCTGGACGTGCGGGTGGACCACCCCGACGGCACCGCGGCCTCGGACTGGGCGCTCAACGAGGCGGTCGTCATGCACACGGACGTCGCCCACCCGGTGCACTTCGCCCTCATCGTCGACGGGCAGGAGGTCTCCACCTACGGCGCCGACGGCATGATCGTCTCCACGCCGACCGGATCGACGGCCTACTCGTTCTCAGCGGGCGGCCCCGTGGTGTGGCCCGACACGGAAGCGGTCATCGTCGCCCCCCTGGCCGCGCACGGGCTGTTCACCCGGCCCCTGGTGCTCGGCCCCTCCTCGTGCCTGCAGATCGTCGTCCTCCACGACATGTGGACCGCGCCCGAGATGTGGTGCGACGGCCTGCGCCGCGAAGAGGTCCCCGCAGGATCCACCGTGACCGCGCGCGTGGGATCCAGGCCCGTGCGCCTCGTGCGCGTCGACGACACCCCCTTCTCCGCGCGCCTCGTCACCAAGTTCAACCTGCCGGTCGGCGGATGGAGGGGCACGGACGCATGATCACGTCCATCGACATCCGCAACCTCGGGGTCATCGCCGAGGCGCACGCGGACTTCGGCCCCGGGCTGACCGTGGTGACCGGCGAGACGGGGGCGGGCAAGACGATGGTGCTCTCCAGCCTGCTCCTGCTGCTGGGAGGGCGCGCCGACGCGGCACTGGTCCGCCAGGGCGCGGCGCGCCTCGACGTCGACGGGGTCTTCGAGGTCGACGAGGGCACGGCGGAGCGCGCCGAAGAGGCGGGCGGCGTCGTCGAGGACGGCGAGCTCATCGTGGGGCGCACCGTACCCGCGCGCGGCAGGTCGCGGGCGCGCCTGGGCGGGCGCCCGGTGCCCGCCTCCGCCATCGCGGGCATCGTCGGGTCCATGGTGACCATCCACGGCCAGTCCGACCAGATCCGCCTCACCTCCCAGAACGCCCAGCGCGAGGCCCTCGACCGTTTCGGCGAAGCGGCGCACCAGGAGCTCGTCGCGAACTACCGGGAGGCGTTCCACGCCGCGGTCGCGGCGAAGAAGCGCCTCGACGCGGCGCTCGCCGACCGGGACGGGCGCGAGGAGGAGATCGAGGACCTCGCCGCCGCGACCGCGCGCATCGCCTCGCTCGGCCTGGCAGTGGGGGAGGAGGAGGAACTGGCCCGCGAATCGGCGCGGCTCACGAACGTCCAGGACCTGCGCGCCCACTGCGAGGCCGCCCAGGGCGCCCTGCGCGGCGGCGACTCCGTGCCCGGCGCGATCGACCTGGCGCGCCAGGCCCTCGCCGAACTCGAGGGGGCGGGCCGCTACGACGAGTCGGTCGTGGGGATGTGCCAGCGCCTCCAGTCGCAGATCCTCGAGGTCGAGGCACTGGCCGACGACGTCTCCGCCTACTCGCGCACCCTCGAGCCGGATCCGGCGGCTCTGGCGCGCGTCCACGAGCGCAGGGCCGCCATCAAGGACGCGCTGCGCGGGCGGGCCGGCGACATCGAGGGGCTCCTCGCCTGGAACGAGGCCGCCCTGGAGCGGCTCGAGGAGCTGTCCTCGCCCGACTCCGACCCCGAGGCCCTCGAGCGCGCCCTCGCCGCGGCGCAGGAGCGCGTCCTCGAGCTGGGCGGACGTCTCAGCGAGCAGCGGCGGCGCCTCGCCGACTCCCTGTCCGCCCAGGTCGATGAGGAGCTGCGCGCCCTGTCCATGCCCGACGCCTCCCTGTCCATCGCGCTCACCCCCTCCAAACCCACCTCCCACGGTCTGGAGACCATCGGCTTCCTGCTGCGCCCCCATCCCTCCGCCCCGCCCCGCCCCCTCGGATCGGGCGCTTCGGGCGGCGAGCTGTCGCGCGTGATGCTGGCCCTGGAGCTCATCCTGGGGCGCGACGGTTCCTCCTCGACCTTCGTCTTCGACGAGATCGACGCCGGAATCGGCGGCCAGACCGCCACGGAGGTCGGCGCCCGCCTGGCGCGCCTGGCGGAGAACCACCAGGTCATCGTCGTCACCCACCTCGCCCAGGTCGCTGCCTTCGCATCCCACCACCTGGTGATAGCGAAGGAGGACGGGACCACGTCCGTGCGCGCCGTCACCGGAGCCGACAGGGAGGCCGAGCTCACCAGGATGATGGGTGGCGATCCGCACTCGCCGACGGCGCGCCGCAACGCTATCGAAGTCCTGGGCTCGGCCGTGTCACAATCGCAGGGATGAGAGACACATCCACACCCGACGACATCCAGGGGCGCGTCCGCGTCGACGAGCGCCCGAGGGCCCTGGCCACCCGCCTCGAGGCCGGCGAGATCGCGGTCATCGACCGCCCGGACCTGGACCGCCAGTCCGCGCTCGCCCTGGCCGCGCGCCAACCCGCGGCGGTCCTCAACGCCGCGCCCTCCGCGACGGGGCGCCACAAGGTCCTGGGGGCGGCCGCCCTCCTGGACGCGGGGATCCCTCTGATCGACGACCTCGGCCAGGACATCATGACCCTGCGCGAGGGGGAGCGGATCAGGATCGTGGGCGACCGGGTCCTGCGCGACGGCTCGGTCGTCGCCAGCGGGCGCAGGGTCGCGGGAGAGGACGCCGCAGCCGAGGACGACACGGGCCTGGCGACCCAGGTCGAGGCGTTCACCGCCTCCATCGACGACTACCTGGCGCTCGACGGGGACCTGCTCATACGGGGGGAGGGGAGCCCGCAGCTGGCGGGCATCGTGGACTCGCGGCCCGTACTGCTGGTCGTCGACGGCCCGCGCCTGGCCGAGGACCTGGCCGTCCTGGGGCCCTGGCGCAAGGAGGCCGCCCCCATCGTCGTGGCCGTGGACGCGGGGGCCGACGCGGCCCTGGCCCACAGGATCACCCCCCACGTCGTCGTCGGCGACGCCACCCTGATGGGCGAGAAGGCCATCCGCAAGGCCAAGCGCGTGGTCGTGCGCGTCGGCTCCGACGGCATCGCGCCCGGTCGCGAGCGCCTGGACCGGATGGGCGTGCCCTACGAGACGGTCACCATGTCGGGCAGCGCCCAGGACGCGGCGTGCGTCGTCGCCACCCACGCGGGCGCCTCGGCGATCGTCACAGCCGGCATGGAGCGGGGCCTCGACGACTTCCTCGACCAGGGGCGCGCCGCCATGGCCCCTGCGTTCTTCTCGCGCCTGGTCGCCGGGGACCTGCTGATCGCGCCCCAGGCGGTCGCCGCGACGCACAAGCCCCGGCCCAGGGGGTGGGCGCTGGTGCTCCTCGCCGTGGTGGCGCTGGTGCTCATGGGCGCCGCCCTGTGGTCGACCCCGTGGGGCAACGACGCCTTCCACCGCCTCTTCGGCCTCGCCACCCACCTGTCCACCGGGCCCGGTTACGCGCAGGCCCTGATCGGAGGAGTCCTATGATCAACTTCCGCTACCACGTCGTGTCCGTGATCGGCATCTTCGTCGCCCTCGCGGTCGGCATCGTGCTGGGGGCCGGTCCCCTGCAGGCGCGCATCAACTCGGCCATGGGCCCCGGCGAGCAGTCCCAGGCGGCGTCCGAGCAGGCGGCCGAGCTCAGCGCCCAGGCGGGCGCGGAGGCCGCGGGCCTCAAAGAGCTGGCCACGGCGCGCCTCGGCCAGTCACTGGCCGGCAAGTCCGTGGTGGTGCTCACCCTGCCGGGGGCGCGCAGCGAGGACGTGACCAGCGTGCGCGAGACCCTCACCGGCGCGGGCGCGCAGGTGGTCGGAGCCATCACCCTTTCCGACAACTGGGACTCCCAGGCCATGTCGCAGTACCGCACGACGCTGTCGGCCACGCTCGCCTCGCACCTGTCCAACCCGGCGGCCGCGACCGCCAGCGCGGACGCCGTGATCGGCTACTCGATCGCGCAGGTCGTCTCCTCCACGGACTCCGAGTCCAACCTGCTGTCCCAGATCCTCACCGACAAGACCACGCCGATCATGACCATCGACGAGGATCCGAAGGGCACCGGGCAGGCGCTGGTCGCCATCGGCCCGCGCCCCGACGCCCAGGGCTCCAAGTCCACCGCCGCCCCCGCCGTCGAGCGGTCGGCCGACGCGTGGGCGGGGCTCGGCCAGGCCGTCGGCGCCACCTCCGGAGTGGTCCTGGGCGACGCCTCCGCCAAGGGATCCCTCGTGGCGCAGCTGCGCGCCCACGGGGTCGCCGTGACGACGGTCGATTCGGTGGGGACCACGCTCGGTGCCGTGGACACGGCCCTCGCCCTTGCCTCGCCGTCCGCATCGGCCCGCGCCTACGGCGTGGGGGCGGGCGCGCAGTCGGCGGTGCCCAGCGGCAGTTGAGTTGCCCCCGAGCGGCCCGCGCCTCCTATACGATGGTGCGGGCCGCGCGCGTGCGCGCAGACCGCAGACCGCAGAGCAATGACGGAGTGACAATGAACGAATCGCACAGGATCGCGGACTCCCGCGCCCCCAGGCCAGTGGAGTCCCAGACCGTCCTGGTCCGGGGGGTAGTGGTCGACTTCTGCGAGGACCGGGTGGTCGTCGAGCAGGGAAAGGACCCGGTGCGCCGCCAGTACACGCGCCACCCGGGGGCCGTCGGCGTGGTCGCCCTGCGCGGGCCGGCGGGGCAGGAGGAAGTGCTGCTGCTGCGCCAGTACCGCCACCCCGTGCGCGCCGAGCTGTGGGAGATCCCCGCGGGGCTGCTCGACGTGGAGGACGAGGAGCCGGTCGTGGCCGCCCAACGGGAACTCGCCGAGGAGGCGGACCTGAAGGCCGACCGGTGGGACGCCCTCGTCGACTACTTCACCTCCCCTGGAGGCTCCACCGAGCCCATCCGCGTCTTCCTGGCCCGCGATCTGGCCCCGACGGGCACAGCCTTCGCGCGCAGCGACGAGGAGGCCGGCATCGAGGCCGCGTGGGTGGGCCTCGACGAGGCGGTCGCCGCCGTCCTGGACGGCCGGATCCACAATCCGAACTCCGTCGCAGGACTGCTGGCTGCCCACGCGGCGCGCGCGGGCCGGTGGGCGTCCCTGCGCCCCGCCGCCTCCCCCTGGTTCCGCTGAACGGCCCGGCCGCCAGAATGGGCCGTTGGTCCCAACGGGTGTGTGCGGATTTACAACGCGCACGGGTTTTCGCAACGCCCTTCTATCGAAATTGAAGTAGACTCGTGTCAGAAAAGCACGCGGGCCGCGCCCGCGACACGACGGGACGGGAGGAACCATGGCCGACGCGCAGGACGCGAACACCCGCCAGCAGGTCCTCGACCTCGTCGTCGAGAAGGGCCCGGTCACGGCGTCCGCCATCGCGAGGATCCTGGGGCTGACCACCGCGGCGGTGCGCAGGCACATCACGATCCTCATGGAGTCGGGGGAGATCGCCGAGCACGAGCCCGGCACGGTGGCCAAACGCGGCAGGGGCCGCCCCGCGCGCCACTACATCGCCACCGAGCGCGCCCACATGCACTTGGCCGACGGGTACTCCGACCTAGCCGTCAAAGCCCTCAGGCACCTGGGGCAGGTCGGCGGCGAGGAAGCGGTCGACTCCTTCGCCGCGGCGCGCTCGCGCGAGATCGAGAGGCGCTACGCCCCCATCGTGCGCGACGCCGGGAAGGACCCGCGCGTGCGCGCCCAGGCGCTGGCCGACGCCCTCACCCAGGACGGCTACGCCGCCACCGTGCGCGAGATCGCCAACGGCACCTTCGCGGTCCAGCTGTGCCAGGGGCACTGCCCCATCCAGCACGTGGCGGGGGACTTCCCCCAGCTGTGCGACGCAGAGACCCAGGCGTTCTCCCGCCTGCTCGACGTCCACGTCCAACGACTCGCCACGCTCGCGGGCGGCGAGCACGTGTGCACCACGCACATCCCGGTGGGCATGCCCACCATCCGCCCCGGAGCGCGGGCGGCGCTGCGCAAGTAAGCAAGCGCGCAGAGCACATTGATGAGAGGTTGACACCACTATGACCCAGGCACCCCCATTGGGCGCTGAAGAACGTCGCATGACCGACGACGAGATCATCGGTTCCATCGGGAAGTACGAGTTCGGATGGCACGACTCCGACGACTACTCCAAGGGCGTGCCCTACGGAATCGACGAGAGCATCGTCCGCCATATCTCGGACGTGAAGGGCGAACCGCAGTGGATGCGGGAGCGGCGCCTCAAAGCCCTCGAGCTCTTCGACCGCAAACCGATGCCCGCCTGGGGGCCCGACCTGTCGGGCGTCGACTTCGACGCCTTCAAATACTACGTGCGCCCCACGGACCGCCAGGTCAACGACTGGGAGGACCTGCCCGAGGAGATCCGCGACACCTACGACCGCCTCGGCATCCCCGAGGCGGAGAAGGCGCGCCTCGTGTCCGGCGTGGCCGCCCAGTACGAGTCCGAGGTCGTCTACCAGCAGATCCAGGAGGACCTGGAGCGCCAGGGCGTCATCTTCACAGACACCGACACGGGCCTGCGCGAGCACCCCGAGATCTTCGAGGAGTACTTCGGCAAGTGCGTGCCCGCCGGGGACAACAAGTTCTCCGCGCTCAACACCGCCGCCTGGTCCGGGGGATCCTTCGTCTACGTCCCCAAGGGCGTGCACGTGAACATCCCGCTGCAGGCCTACTTCCGCATCAACACCCAGGCGATGGGCCAGTTCGAGCGCACGCTCATCATCGCCGACGAGGGGTCCTACGTCCACTACGTCGAGGGCTGCACGGCGCCCATCTACGACGAGAACTCCCTGCACTCGGGCGTCATCGAGATCTTCGTGAAGAAGGACGCGCGCGTGCGCTACACGACCATCCAGAACTGGTCGACCAACGTCCTCAACCTGGTGACCCAGCGCGCCATGGTCGACGAGGGCGGCACCATGGAATGGGTGGACGGCAACATGGGCGCCGCCATCACCATGAAGTACCCCGCCTGCTTCCTCATGGGCGAGCACGCCCGCGGCGAGACCCTGTCCATCGGCTTCGCCGGCCCCGGCCAGCAGCAGGACACGGGCGCGAAGATGGTGCACATGGCGCCCCACACCTCGTCGTCCATCGTGTCCAAGTCCGTTTCCCGGGGCGGGGGGCGCACCTCGTACCGCGGCCTCGTCAAGGTCAACGCACGCGCGCGCCACTCCAAGTCCAACGTGCTGTGCGACGCGCTGCTGGTCGACAAGGTGTCGCGCACCGACACCTACCCCTACGTGGACGTGCGCACCGACGACGTCGAGATGGGGCACGAGGCGACCGTGTCGAAGGTGAGCGCCGACCAGCTCTTCTACCTCATGAGCCGGGGGCTGGCGGAGAACGAGGCGATGGCCACCATCGTCCGCGGCTTCGTCGAGCCCATCGCCAAGGAGCTCCCCATGGAGTACGCCCTCGAACTCAATCGCCTGATCGAACTGCAGATGGAAGGATCCGTCGGCTGATGCCCACGCCCAACACTATCGCCGAGACGATGAACAAGGCCCACTCCCACGGGGGCGGCGCCGAATCGACCTCGCACTCCTCGCGCGCCGACCGCCCCACGTCCTTCTCCCTCGACGGCATCCCCGTCCCCGCCGGGCGCGAGGAGGACTGGCGCTTCACGCCGCTGCGCCGCATCGACGCGCTCTTCGACCCCGCGAACTACGACCGGGGCGACGCTCCGATCAGCGTCGACGCCCCCGACGGCGTCACCGTCGAGACGGCCGACCGCTCCGACGCGCGCCTGGGCAGGGTCCTGGCCCCCGGCGACCGCACGGCCGTGGTCGCCTGGAACGGCTTCGACCAGGCCACCGTCGTCGAGATCCCCCGCGAGGCGGAACTCGCCTCGCCGGTGCGCATCGCCGTCACCGGGGTGGAGGGCACGCGCTGCCAGCACCTGGTCGTGCGCGCGGGCGCCATGTCGAGGGCCACCGTCATCGTCTCCCACACCGGCAGCCCCGGCGCCAGGGTCAACCAGGGCATCGAGGTGGAGGCGGGCGACGGCGCGGATCTGACCGTCGTGTCCCTGCAGGAGTGGGACGACACGGTCGTCCACGCCTCCAACCAGCGCCTCGCCCTGGGGCGCGACGCCAAGCTCACGCACATCGTCGTCACCTTCGGCGGCGACCTGGTGCGCGTGTGCTCCGACACGGACTTCCGCGGGCCCGGTTCCGAGCTCACCATGCTCGGCCTCTACTTCGTCGACGCCGGCCAGCACCTGGAGCACCGCGTCTTCGTCGACCACGCCCAGCCCAACTGCTACTCGCGCGTCACCTACAAGGGCGCGCTGCAGGGCAAGGACGCGCACTCCGTGTGGATCGGCGACTGCCTGATCCGCGAGGCCGCCGACGACACCGACACCTACGAGCTCAACCGCAACCTCGTGCTCACCGAGGGCGCGAGGGCGGACTCGGTGCCCAACTTGGAGATCGAGAACGGTGAGATCAAGGGAGCGGGGCACGCCTCGGCGACGGGGCGCTTCGACGACGAGCAGCTGTTCTACCTCATGAGCCGCGGCGTGCCCGAGTCCGAGGCGCGGCGCCTGGTCGTGCGCGGTTTCTTCGCCGAGCTCGTCAACCAGATCGGCGTCCCCGAGGTGGTCGAGCACCTCATGACGACCGTCGAGGCCGAACTGGCCAAGTCCCGCAACAACTGACTTCCCGAGGAACACACATGTCGACACTGAAAATCAAGGACCTGCACGTCTCCGTGGAGACCCAGGACGGCCCCAAGGAGATCCTCAAGGGCGTCAACCTCACCATCGAGTCCGGCGAGATCCACGCCATCATGGGCCCCAACGGATCGGGCAAGTCCACTATGGCCTACGCACTGGCCGGCCACCCCGACTACGAGATCACCCGCGGCGAGGCGTGGCTGGACGACCAGCTCATCACGGAGATGAGCGTCGACGAGCGCGCCAAGGCGGGCCTGTTCCTGGCCATGCAGTACCCCGTCGAGGTCGCGGGCGTGTCCGTCTCCAACTTCCTGCGCACCGCCAAGACCGCGATCGACGGCCGCGCCCCGGCCCTGCGCACGTGGGTCAAGGACGTGCGCGGCGCCATGGAGGGCCTGCGCATGGACCCCGACTTCGCTGAGCGCGACGTCAACGTCGGCTTCTCCGGCGGAGAGAAGAAGCGCCTGGAGATCCTGCAGATGGAGCTGCTCAAGCCCTCCTTCGCCGTGCTGGACGAGACCGACTCCGGCCTGGACGTCGACGCGCTGCGCATCGTTTCCGAGGGCGTGAACCGCGTCCACGGCGACACCGGCTGCGGTGTCATGCTCATCACCCACTACACGCGCATCCTGCGCTACATCAAACCCAGTCACGTCCACGTCTTCGTCGACGGGCGCGTCGCCGCCCAGGGCGGCCCCGAGCTGGCCGACCAGCTCGAGGAGACCGGCTACGACACGTACCTGAAGTGACGATGACGGCGAAGGACTTCAGCGCCGCCGAGCTCGAGGCGATACGGTCGGACTTCCCGATCCTGTCCCGCCACGGGCGCGGCGGTGCGCCCATCGCCTACCTGGACGCTTCCGCCACGTCGCAGAAGCCCCGCCAGGTCATCGAGGCGGAGGCCGACTTCTACAGGCTGCACAACGGCGCAGTCCACCGCGGCACCCACCTGCTGGGCGACGAGTCCACCGACGCCTTCGAGCGCGCCCGCTCGGTGCTGGCCGGCTTCATCGGCGGCAGGGCCGACGAGGTCGTGTGGACGAAGAACGCCACCGAGGCGATCAACCTGGTCGCCCTGGCGATCGGGCACGCCAGCTGCGGGCGCGGCGGCGCTGCGGCGGAGTGCCTGCGGATCGGCCAGGGCGACCGCATTGTCATCACCCGCGCCGAGCACCACGCGAACATCGTCCCCTGGCAGGAGCTGTGCGCGCGCACCGGCGCAGAACTGGCGTGGCTGGACCTGCTGGAGGACGGGCGCGTCGACCTGGGCACGCTGTCCGCCATCACCCCGAATACGCGCCTGGTCGCCCTCACCCACGTCTCCAACGTGACCGGCGCCGTCTCGCCGGTCGATGAGGTCGTCGTGGCCGCCAGGGAGGCAGGGGCGCTCGTCCTGCTCGACACCTGCCAGTCGAGCGCCCACATGCCCATCGACGTGGCCCGCCTGGGGGCCGACTTCGCCGTGTTCTCCTCCCACAAGATGCTGGGGCCCACGGGCGCGGGCGCGCTGTGGGGGCGCAGGGAACTGCTCGAGGCCATGCCCCCCGTCCTCACCGGAGGCTCCATGATCGAGTGGGTCTCCATGGAGGGCAGCACGTTCATGGCGCCGCCCGAGCGCTTCGAGGCCGGCTCGCAGCCCGTCGCGCAGATCGCGGGGTGGGCCAGGGCCCTGGAGTACCTGGACGCGCTGGGCATGGACCGCGTGGAGGCCCACGAGCACGCGCTCACGCGCCTCATGCTGGAGGGCATCTCCTCGGTGGAGGGGGTGCGCGTCCTCGGCCCGGGCGCCGACTCCGACCGCATCGGCGTGGTCGCCTTCGCCGTGGACGGAGTCCACCCCCACGACGTGGGCCAGGTCATGGACGCCTACGACGTTGCGGTGCGCGTCGGGCACCACTGTGCGATACCGTTGCACACGTTCTTCGGGGTGCGCTCCTCGGCCCGCGCCTCGGTGGCGCTGACGACCACCGCCGACGAGATCGAGCGGATGGTCGGGGCGCTGGGCAGGGTGCGCGGCTTCTTCGGCTGAGGGCGCGCGAAGGGAAGGAAAGGGAAACACGATGGGCAGTCTGGACCAGCTCTACCAGCAGGTCATCCTCGACCACGCGCGCGAGCGCCACGGCGCGGGGGATCCGCACCGCCACGCGGCCACGTCCCACCAGGTGAACCCCACCTGCGGCGACGAGGTCACCCTGGGCGTCACGCTGGAGGACGGCGCCCTGGCGTCCCTGGACTGGAACGGCGACGGCTGCTCCATCTCCCGGGCCTCCCTGTCGATGCTCACCGACCTCGCCGTCGGCAAGTCCGTGGAGGAGGTCGGCGCCCTCTACGGCGCCATGGAGGCCATGATGCACTCGCGCAACCTCGGCGTCGACGACGAGGTCCTGGACCGCCTGGGCGACGCAGCCGCCCTGGAGTCCACCTCCCAGTTCGCCAACCGCGTCAAATGCGCCCTGCTGGGCTGGTACGCCCTGCGCGACGCGATCGCCAAGTCCGGCTACGACATCTCCGCCACCAGTGGCACCACCGAGCAAGGAGAACCCAGATGAGCAACCCCATGGCCCAGTCCGAGCCCGTGGAGCAGCGCTTCGCGGCGCCCGCCCAGCCCGCCGCCCCCGAGGGCGCCGAAGTCCGCCAGATCGACGGCACCGACATCGTCGAGCAGGGGACGCTGGCGGGGGAGAGCGTCCTGGAGGCGCTCAAGGACGTCATCGACCCCGAGCTCGGCATCAACATCGTCGACCTCGGCCTGGTCTACGGGGTGTTCATCGCCCCCGACAACGCCGTGCGCCTCGACATGACGCTCACCTCCGCGGCGTGCCCGCTCACGGACGTCATCGAGCGCCAGGCCCAGATGATCCTGGCCTCCGTCACCGACCAGACCCAGATCAACTGGGTGTGGATGCCGCCGTGGGGGCCCGACCGCATCACCCCCGACGGGCGCGAGCAGCTGCGCGCCATCGGCTTCAACGTCTGAGGGGCGGGCCTCCGCAGCCGCCCTCGAGGGAGTCGTGCAACTGGGTGAGGCGGACCAGGGCGCGTGCCAGGGAGTCGTTGTGGCCAGCGGCACGGATGGCCGACCAATGCCGTGTCGCGAAGTCCGCGAGGCGGCGGCCGTAGAGGGGGCCGAAGCTCAGTTTTCCCTTCGTCGTGCGCACCATCGCCTCGCGAACGTCTTTGATCCTCGCTCTGCTCAACACGTTGAGCAGAACCTCCTTGTGGCTCCCCTTCCGTCCCAGCGCGACTGGATCGGGGATCGCGGAAGGACTGAGGCCGCAGAAAGTGGCGAGACCGTCACGGTCCGCGAGAATCCAGCTCTCAACGCACACGTCAACGACGCGGATGATGAGTCCGGTCGGAACAGGCGTGATCTGGCTCAGTCCCTCCATCTCGACACGTAGTTCTTTCGGGCAATGGTGGTCGCCGTCGACGAAGAGGATGCGCGGGTAGTACTGTGCGGCCTGCGCGTGCGAAGACATGCGTTTCCGTATGTTCTTCACCCCGCGGGCGACCTGTATGCCGCTGGCGTCCACCTGCCATTGTGCGGCTTCTAGGAGCGAACGGATGATGGGGACATCGGTGGTGCCCTCCACGTACACCTCTGCGGGCAGTGGCGCCAGCATCATCACATCACCGCGTTCGAGGGGATCTCGTGGCGCGCGGTGAGCTCCACGACCTCGGAGGGCGGGAACTGGGCTTCGACGGCCGCCCGGATGCGGGGGTCTTCGCTTTCGGAGAGGAGTTCGCCGGTTGTCCCTTTATCGGTTGTCCGCAGGAGCAGGACCTGGTCGGCGCCGATAGTCTCATCGGAGAGGAGTTCCGGAGAATGCGTGGTGATGACCATCTGGACCTGTTTGCTGTACGCGACCTCGGCCAGGAAGGAGGGCAGGGAGCGCACGACGGAGGACTGCAGGAAGGTTTCGGGCTCCTCCAGTAGCACTAAGGTGGTGGTGCGCGGCAAAGTCGCGAGATCGAAGAGGATGCCGAGTAGGCGCAGGGTTCCCTCGGAGAATTGGTCGTGGGTGGAGCACGACGAGGCGCTCTGCGGGTCGTCGCTGTAGAAGACGACCTCTTCCCCAGCGACCCGCTGGTAGGAGAGATTCGGCACCTCCGGGACGGTGGCCGCCATAATCGGACGGATGCGGGCCACAACCGCGTCCAGCGCAGTGGCTGGGAACCGGCCCGCGAGTTGGAAAAAACCAGTTCCGTGGTCGTCGGGCTCGAAGCGCCCTTCAAGGCGCTCCTTCATCTTCTTCGGATTGGGGTGGATGTAGCGCACTCCGGAAACACACTGGCGCACTTGTTCGAATACGGGTTGCTCGTTCCCAGTACTGGCTGCGCTGCCAGGGTCCAGGAGCGAGTGGTCCTCGCCCGACAATACAGGTTCAATCGACTGTGGTGTGATGTGGGTTGTGTCTATGGGGATAGTGCGCTGGTCGATACGGAGGCGTTCCTGGTTGATCACGGCGATTCGCTCGGCAGGAAATTCGACAGGAAATTCGACGACTCCGTCGGTGGCGCCGTCGTGGGTATGCAGGTCGGAGGGCAATCTGCCCGCACGCAAGCTCAAGGCGTACTCGACCGTGTGTTCGTCTGATGACGCCGTGATACTGAAGCCCGCTTCAGATGAACCTGTTCGGAAGCAGTGCTTCGGCCCTCCCCAGTCCTCGTTGGCCGCCCTTAGTCCGCGCCGCGCGATGTCGCCGAGGAATCGCAGCGCGCCCAGCAGGTTGGTCTTGCCCGAGGAGTTGGGGCCGACGACGAAAAGGCGGGAATCCAGGTCGAACTCGATGTGGCCGAAGTTCCGCCAGTTCGTGAGGGAGACGTGCGTGAGCTTCACGGCTGTGGCCTTTCGTCGTCATGCCCGGGGGTGGGTAGCGGACCGCACCGGGGCGGGAGGGGCGGTCCCGCCCTCTAGTGTCGCACGCTCCCCGGCTGGCGCGTGAACCGCCATGCGCTTCCGGTTCATATGAGGCTCCAGTGCTATCCTGAATGGGCGTGAGGCCGCACACATTAGGAGGTGCTATGGACGCCCGCACCACTGGTGGCCATGGAGAGACGGGATGGATGGTCCGCGCGGGGAGCGCGGGAGTCTACGCGTCGAAATGGCGCGAAGAAGGGATCATCGGCATCGGCTGGGACTTCGGCGGAGCGGATATCTCGGCTATGACCCGCGCACAACTGAGTGAGGCCTACGCAAAGGCGCACCCCTCGCGCGACGCCTTCGCCGCCCGCCACCCCGCCCGCCAGGCGCACCATTTCGCTCATGATCTGACGGTCGGCTCCACGGTGGTCACGTACGACCCCGGTTCCCGGCACTACTACATCGGGCAGGTGAGCGGTCCTTGCGAAAGCGCGCCGGACGACGAGGGCACCACATACACGAGGCGGGTCCAGTGGAGCGCAGAGGCACCCCGCGACCTGCTCACGAAGGCGTCCCGGAACAGCCTCGGCTCGCTGACGACGCTGTTCACCATATCCGGGGAGGTCATGGCCGACCTCGCGCGCGCCAGCGGTGCCCGGGACCCGGAGCCCGCAGACGACGAGGTGGACGACACAACTGACGAGGAGGCGCGCTCCGCCTCCTACGACGACGGGATCGAGCGGATCAAAGACCGCGTGCTCGCGCTCGGATGGGAACAGGTGGAGCAGTTGACTGCGGGGCTCCTGCGGGCCATGGGCTACTTCGCTCGCGTCACCGCCAAAGGGCCGGACGGCGGGCGGGATGTCGAGGCGTCGCCCGACGCCCTCGGGCTGGAGTCCCCGCACATCGTCGCCGAGGTGAAGCACCGCAAGGACCCGATCGGCGCACCGGCCATCCGTTCCTTCATCGGCGGGCTCCGCAGCGGCGACCGCGGGCTCTACGTGAGCACGGGCGGCTTCTCCAAGGACGCGGTCAGGGAGGCCGAGCGGGCGAACTACCCGATACGCCTGATCGACCTCGACGACTTCGTGAGGCTCTACATCGAGGTCTACGACCGCGCCGACGAGGAGGCCCGCGCGATCCTGCCCCTGATCCGCATCTGGTGGCCGGCGTAGGGGAGGAGGGGCGCTAGCGCCCCAGCCTCTCCTTCACCATCTGGGCGGCCTTGCGGCGCAGGATCTTGCCGATCTGGTTGCGCGGAAGCTCCGCGATGAAGACCAGCTGGCGGGGCAGGGCGTAATGGGCGATGGACTTCTCCGCCCACGTGCGCACCTCGTCCAGGGTCAGGGGCGCCACGCCGTCCTCCATGATGATCGCGGCCGCCACCTGCTCGGAGGCGCCCGATGCGGGGACGCCGACCACGGCCACGTCGCGCACGCCCGGCATCGAGCGGATCGCGTCCTCGACCTGGCTGGGGTAGACGTTGAAACCGCCCGAGAGTATGAGCTCCTTCTTCCTGTCCGCCATCGTGATGAAACCGTCGTGGTTGACGCCGATGTCCCCCGTGCGCAGCCACCCGTCCCCGGTGAAGACCGCCGCAGTCTCCTCGGGGGCGTCCAAGTAGCCGGAGAACACCTGCGGCCCGCGCACCAGGATCTCGCCGGGCTGGCCGTCCTCGACGTCGCGCGACGGATCCTCCAGGTCCACCAGGCGCAACTCGGTCGACGGGAAGGGCACGCCGAGCACGCCGTGGCGGCGCCGGTCCGACAGCGGGGCGCCGGTGAGGACGGGCGAGGTCTCCGACAGGCCGTAGCCCTCCACGATCATGCCGCCCGTCGCCTCCTCCCAGCGCTGCGCCAGCTCCGTTGACAGGGGCATCGCCCCGGCCACCGAGTAGCGGATCGACGTCAGATCCGTACGGGTGCGGCGCGCCTCGGCGAGAATGCGGTCGAACATGGGCGGCACTCCCACGAAGAAGGACACGGGCCGCCTGCGGTGCGCGTCCAGGGCCATCGCCGCGTCGAATTTGGGCAGGAGCACCTGCGTGGCCGCCTTGCGCACGGCGGCGCACAGGAAGAACGTGAGCCCGAAGGCGTGGAAGTAGGGGAGCAATGAGAAGAACGTCTCCGCCCCCTCGTGCAGGCGCCACACCCAGAACACGCACTGGTGCACGTTGACGCCGATATTGCGGTGGGTCAGGGGCGCGGACTTGGGGACCCCGTTGGTGCCCGACGTGTGGAGGATGACGGCCACGTCCTCGGCGCCGGGCCGGGGGTACGAGGCGGGCAGCGGCGCCGCCTGGGCGACCGCCCGGTCCCACGAGCGCGAACCCGCGGGCGCCTCCCCGCGCAACTGGCCG
>ERZ772948.730-NODE-730-length-21177-cov-232.408295_pt1 | contig 21177 bp, 13 predicted proteins | sample MGYA00511945_ERZ772948 | MGnify/ENA primary metagenome ERZ772948 (study PRJEB29015, sample SAMEA2737927) | human oral metagenome | biome: human oral; feature: human-associated habitat; material: dental | place: China | collected 2141 ... | reverse complement strand
AGCCCTTCGTCATGAAGCGGCTCGTCGAGCTCAAGGAGGCCCAGAACGTCAAGGCGGCCAAGCGCATGGTCGAGCGGGTCAACCCCAAGGTGTGGGACGTGCTGGCGGAGGTCATCCGCGAGCACCCCGTGCTGCTCAACCGCGCCCCCACGCTGCACCGCCTGGGCATCCAGGCCTTCGAGCCCCAGCTCATCGAGGGCAAGGCCATCCAGCTGCACCCGCTGGTGTGCGGCGCCTTCAACGCCGACTTCGACGGCGACCAGATGGCCGTGCACCTGCCGCTGGGGGCGGAGGCCCAGGCGGAGGCCCGCATCCTCATGCTCTCGTCCAATAACATCCTCAAGCCCTCCGACGGGCGCCCGGTGACCATGCCCAGCCAGGACATGATCATCGGCACCTACTACCTGACCCAGACGCCCGACCCGTCCGTACCGGTCGAGCGCGACGCCGAGGGCAACGAGATCGTCCCGTCCTTCTCCTCCTTCGCGGAGGCGGTCATGGCCCACGACTTCGGGCGGCTCGACGTCAACGCCACGGCGGACATCCGCTTCGAGGAGGGCATCACCGCCCCCGTCGGCTGGGAGGCGCCCGAGGGCTGGAGCGAGGGCGACCCCATCACCCTGCGCACCTCGCTGGGCCGGGCCCTGTTCAACACGGCCCTGCCCGAGACCTTCCCCTACGTCAACTACGTCGTGGACAAGAAGGCCCTGGGCAATATCGTCAACACGCTGGCCGAGTCCTACCCGCGCGTGGCGGTGGCCTCCTCGCTGGACGCCCTCAAGGCCAACGGCTTCTACTGGTCGACCTGGTCGGGCATCACGGTCGCCTTCGCCGACGTCGTCTCCCCGCCCTCCAAGCCGGAGATCCTGGCCCGCTACGAGGACGAGGCCGCCGAGATCCAGGAGCAGTTCGAGCTCGGCGCCCTGACGGAGGGGGACCGCTACCAGTCGCTCATCGACATCTGGACCAAGGCCACCGCCGAGGTCGCCGCGGCCATGCGGGAGAACTTCCCGGACCGCAACACCGTCTACCAGATGGTGGTCTCCGGCGCCCGCGGCAACTGGGACCAGATCCGCCAGCTCGCCGGCATGCGCGGGCTGGTGGCCGACCCCAAGCAGCGCCTCATCGACCGGCCCATCAAGTCCAACTACCGCGAGGGCCTGAGCGTCCTGGAGTACTTCATCGCCACCCACGGCGCCCGCAAGGGCCTGGCGGACACCGCCCTGCGCACCGCCGACTCCGGGTACCTCACGCGGCGTCTCGTCGACGTCTCGCAGGACGTCATCGTCCGCGAGGAGGACTGCGGCACCCGCAGGGGCCTGACCAAGCGGATCTTCTCCTACCGGGACGTCGACGGCGAGCGCGTCAAGGTCCCCAGCGACATCCTGGGCACCACCGTCTACGGCACGACCCTGGCGCGCGACGTCGTCGACGCCGACGGCGCGGTGGTCGTCGCCGCCGGCACGGACCTGGGCGACGCCGAGATCGCCGCCGCCATCGACGCGGGCATCGAGGAGATCACGGTGCGCTCCGTGCTGACCTGCGACTCCGCCGTCGGCACCTGCGCCGCCTGCTACGGCCGCTCGCTGGCCACCGGCAAGCGGGTGGACATCGGCGAGGCCGTGGGCATCATCGCCGCCCAGTCCATCGGCGAGCCCGGCACGCAGCTGACCATGCGCACCTTCCACACCGGCGGCGCGGCCGGCGCCGCCGACATCACCCAGGGGCTGCCGCGCGTCCAGGAGCTCTTCGAGGCCCGCACCCCCCGCGGCGAGGCCGCCGTGGCCGAGGCCGCCGGCACCCTGACCATCGAGGACGACGCCGACGGCAAGCGCCTGATCATCACCCGCGAGGACGGCGAGGAGGACCTCGTGGTGCCCGTCTCGCGCCGCCAGCGCCTGCTCGTGGCCGACGGCGACAGCGTCAGGCCCGGCGACGCCCTCACCGAGGGCCCGGTGGACCCCAAGAAGGTGCTGCGCCTGCAGTCCGTCTCGGTCGCCCAGCGCCACCTGGTCGACGAGGTGCAGGAGGTCTACCGCTCCCAGGGCGTGGACATCCACTCCAAGCACATCGAGGTCATCGTGCGCCAGATGCTGCGCCGCGTCACGGTCCTGGAGGCCGGCGACACCATGCTGCTCCAGGGCGACCTGGTCGACGTCATGCACTTCCGCGCCGAGAACCGCCGGGTCATGGCCGAGGGCGGCACGCCCGCCTCGGGCCGCCCCGAACTCATGGGCATCACCAAGGCCTCCCTGGCCACGGATTCGTGGCTGAGCGCCGCCTCCTTCCAGGAGACCACGCGCGTGCTCACCGAGGCCGCCATGAACGGCAAGTCCGACCCGCTGCTGGGCCTGAAGGAGAACGTCATCCTGGGCAAGCTCATCCCCGCCGGAACGGGCCTGGCCCGCTACTCCGACATCGAGGTCGAGCCCACCGAGGATGTCAAGGCGGACGTCTTCTCGCGCACCGGCCTGGGCGAGGGCGTGTTCGGCGCCGAGGAGGGCGCGGCCATGGAGGAGTACCCCTCCTTCAAGGGGGACTTCCGGGCCGACTTCTCCGACGACTTCCGCACGGGCTTCTCCGAGAGCGAGGACTACCGGTTCTGAGCGCGCCCGCCCCGTCGCGGGGCCCGAGCGGCGGCCCGCCACCTGCCCGGTGGCGGGCCGCCGCGCTGCGTCGCGGACCAGGAGCGCGTTCGTTCACCACAGCGTTGAAACAGGTCGGGTCAAGTACAATTTCTTGTACTTGATCCGATTCCGCCTGCGCATCATGATGAGGCCCGTCGCGCCGCGGGCGGGGTCGTGGAGCCCTTCCCGAATGGCGCGGCGGAGTCGGTGCACCCGCCGGAGCCCTTCCCACCTCCGGCAGCCGAGGCGAAGGAGCAACGTATGGATTCGGCTCAGGGCACGTGCGCGCGTGCGGACGACGATCGCGGTCCCGGAGCGGACGCCCCGACGGACGGCGCCGGGGATGAGTGCGTGGTCGCCGCCCCGCCTCGCGCCGAACCGGAGGACGACCGGGTGCTCGGGGCCCTGGAGGCTCTGAACGGAACCTGGTCCAGGGCGCTGAAGGAGCTGACGCTGGCCGCCCGGATGCACGATCGCATCACCGAGCTCCAGGCGGATCAGGTCAATGCGCTGCTGTCGCCGGTGGCGCGCCGCCTCATCCGCCTGCGGGAGCAGATCCTCGACGCCGCCGGACGGTGCGCGATCGCGCCCGTGCCCAACCTCGGCGAGCAGCTGGACTTCTTCGCCGAGGGCGTGCAGGACGCTCTGGAGATGCTCGGGGTGGAGGAGGTGGCGCCCGCCGTGGGCTCGTCCTTCGACCGCTCGCGCCTGCGCGCCGTCGAACGGATCGCGACGGCGCACGCCGAGCGGGACCGGACGGTGGCCAGAACCGTGCGTCCCGGTCACGCCTTCGTCGGGGCAGGCTCGGCGCTCAAACCCGCCGAGGTCGGCGTCTACGTCTACGATCCGGGGCTCGCGCCGGAGGCGCCGGCCGAGGAGCCGACTGTGTCCGTCAAAGACGTCAGCGACCAGGGCGTCGCCCCCGCCCGCGCGGACGGGGGCGCGGACGGGGCGGAGCCGCCCGACCGCACGCCGCCCCGGCCGGGCGCGCCGCAGAACTGATCCGACTCACCCGAGAGGAAGAGAGCACATGAGCGAGGACGTCTTCGGAATCGACCTGGGGACCACCTATTCGGCCATTGCGCATATGGACGAGTACGGGCGGCCGCAGATCATCCAGAATCGCGACGGCCAGAACACCACGCCCTCCGTCGTCTACTTCGAGAGCGCATCCAATTTCGTCGTCGGCCAGGAGGCGAAGAACGGCGCGAGGGTCTACCCCGACGAGACCGTCTCCCTCATCAAGCGGGAGATGGGGGAGAAGAACGAGCGCATCTTCTTCGACGAACCCTTCTACCCGGAGACCATCTCCTCGCTCATCCTCAAGCAGCTGGTGGCCGAGGCGCAGGAGGCGACGGGGTCAACCAGCAGCAGGGTCGTCATCACCGTCCCCGCCTACTTCGGTCTGGCTGAGAAGGAGGCCACCCGGCACGCGGGCCAGATCGCCGGGCTCGACGTGGTCGGGATCCTGGCCGAGCCGGTCGCCGCGGCCCTGTCGACGGGCATCACCTCCGCGCAGGACAAGTGCTACTTCGTCTACGACCTGGGCGGCGGCACCTTCGACTGCACCGTGCTGCGCACCGCGCAGGACACCTTCGAGGTCGTCGCCACCGACGGCAACCGCAAGCTGGGCGGCGCGGACTGGGACGAGGCCCTCTTCGACCTCGTCCTGTCCAAGTTCGTGCAGGAAAAGGGCATCGATGACGACCCGGCCGCCGACCCGGAGTTCTACCAGGGGCTCATGAACGACGTCGAGAGCGCCAAGAAGACCCTGAGCAAGAAGGAGAAGGCGCGCCTGCGCTGCAGTTACGAGGGCGTGCAGGGTGTGGTCAACGTGACCAGGGAGGAGTTCGAGGCGGCGACCCGCCCCCTTCTCAACGAGACGCTCGACATCGTCCAGCGGACCCTGGACGCCGCCACGACGAAGGAGCCCGGGCTGAGCATCGACGAGATCCTCCTCGTCGGCGGGTCCTCCCGCATGCCCCAGGTCGCCGCGGGCCTGTCCTCCCGCTTCCCCTGGCCGCTGAGGAATACGGAGTTCGACCTCGCCGTCGCCGAGGGCGCCGCCATCTACGGCAACGGCGTGCAGCCGGCCGTCTCCGACGGCGCCGGGAGCGAGGACTCCGCCCCCGCCGCCGGCCTTCCGGGGCTGGGATCGGGCCAGGAGATCGTCCTGGACGGCCGTCAGGTCACCTTCACCAATGTGCTGTCCAAGTCCGTGGGCGTGCTCTTCTTCAACAAGGAGACCGAGGAGGACTACATCGGCTTCCTCGCCCACGCCCAGGACAAGCTGCCGATTCACACGACCATGACGGCGTTCACCATCAGGGATCACCAGACCTCGGTGGAGGTCCAGCTCTACGAGCAGTCCGGCGAGACCGAGTCCCGGGAGGTCGAGCACAACAAGCGGATCACGCCCGAGGGCGTGGACCCGAGGATCACGGGCCTGCCGGACCTGCCGGAGGGCTCCCCCATCGAGCTGACGCTGTCGATCACCAATGAGGGCCTGGCCTCCCTGCGCGCCGTGGAGCCCACCAGCGGTCATGAGCTGACTCTGGAGGCCTCCCTGTCGCCGATGCAGCCGGAGGAGCTCGAGCAGGCCCGCGGCATCGTGTCGCGGATGAGCATCAGCATCTGAGGCCGCCGCAGGGTCCGGGGGATCGCGAGGAGAGGCGATGGAATTCGACAAGCAGTACCGCAAGTCCGTTCTCACGGCGATCAGGAAGGACAAGTCCCTGCAGGCGGGCATCGACGCCGCCCTGCGGGCGATGAACGCCGATGCGGGCCTCGCGCTGCCCCCGGACCTCGACCTGCCCCTTCTCTACGGCATCGGGCCCTCTATGACCGACGCCCAGCTGGAGCGGCGGGTGCTCAGGGAGATGCCCTCGATCTGGAACAAGAACAAGCGGATGTTCCCGTTCTGCGCCCGCCTCAAGTCCATCCACGACCTCCTGGTCGAGCGCAGCCCGGTGACGAGTCAGGACTTCTGGCGCGACCAGGTGGGGCGGGCGCAGGAGATCCGCGCGCAGCGGCTGCGCGAGCTGGCGCAGGCCATTGCGGCGGACAGCGGGGCCGCCGCCATCGGGGCCATTGAGCGCCCGGTCGTCGAAGCGTTCGCCACCAGGGCCGGAGTCGATCCCGCGGCGCTCATCGAGGCCGTGGAGGCCGCCTCGGTGCGCGTCGTGACACCCCTGGAGGAGCCCCGGGTCCGCTATCTTCAGGACCGTGTCCGCAAAGAGCTGGCGAGCTCCCCGTTCCACACCCTCGTAGACGCCATCCTCGGCACCGGGTCGACGGCGGACCTGGCGCGTCCCGACCACCAGATGCCCGACTCCTTCGCGATCGTCGAGGGGTTCCGGCCCCAGGGCGGCTCGTGCGCCCGCATCGATCTGGCCCGGGCGATCGAGGCGCGCGACTACGCGTCCAAGGCGCCCACCGCCGAGGCCTCGGCGGTGAGTAAAGCCATGCGCGTCGTGCTCAATGGCGTGGACACCGAACAGGAGCTGCAGGACGCGCTCCTGATGAGCGTCATCGACTACGCCCGCCAGCTCGCCGTCAGCGCCCCCCGGCCCCAGGTCCTGGCGGCCCTGGTCAAGGCCCGCGTCGCCCCCGAGGACGCCGCCCGGATCGTCCTGCACGTCTCCGGAGGCTCGGCGGGGGCCCCCGTCGAGAACCTGGACACGGTCCGGGCCCACGTCGCGGCCCACGAGCTGGTCGCCGCCCGGGCGGTCTGGACCCGTCTGGAAGGTACTGGGGCCGACCTCAGCGGGGAGGAGGCCCAGAGCACCCTGAGGACGCTCACCGCCGAGGAGAACTCCTTCGCGCAGGCCATGGAGGACTTCCGCCGTCATCGCGACACCGACGTCCTGGCGGCGCGCGGCGCCCTGCGCCGGGCCATCGCCGTGTGCTCCGATGACGAGGAGGCCCAGCGCCTTCTGGAGGCCATGCCCCCGTCCCCCCCGCGCGCCGTCCGGGCCGGGGTCGAGAGCACCGGGGCGGTCGCGCTCAGCTGGAGCGAGCCGGCGGAGTTCACCGGCCAGGTCTCCTACCGGGTGCTGCGCCGCGAGGACCGGGCGCCCGCCGGCCCCCGCGACGGCGTCCTCGTGGCCGAGGACGTCACCGCGCTGAGCGTGGAGGATCCGGCGCCGGCGTGCGCGCGCCCCCTATACTACGGGGTCGTCGCGGTGACGCAGGGGCGGTGCTCGTCCCCGGAGACGGTTCAGGCCCTGGTGCTGCCGGCCCCCGCATCCCCCCGCGTGCACGTGGGGGAGACAGGCGCCGACGTCGCCTGGGAGCTGCCCCGGGCCGCCCTGTCCGCGGAGGCCGGGCTCGTCGGGCCCGACGGGCGGACCCGCCGAGTGGGAACGGCCTCGCGCACCGCCCTGTCCCTGAGCGGCCTGAAGACCGGCGAGCGCTACGTCCTGCGCCTGCGGGGCGTGTACTCCCTGCCCGACGGCACCCGCCGCACCGGCGCCCCCCTGGAGGTGGAGGTGATCCCTCACGGCGAGTTGCGGCCCGTCGTCGACCTGGCGGGGCGCCTGGAGGGCGGCGTCTCCAGCGGCCGCGTGCGCGCGGTCTTCACCTGGAGCGCGGTTCCGGGGGCGGAGGTCCGCCTGTACCGGTCGCGCGCGGGCATCGGTGCGGCGCCGGGCGCGCGCACGGCCCTGGACCAGATCGAGGAGCGCGGCGTGCGGATCCTGGGCACCGAGTCCGGCAACGCCGTCCACCGGGAGCTGACCGCCACCCTGCGCGCCGGCGCGCACCGGGTCGTGGCGGTGGTGGTCGACGGCGACCAGGGGCTGTGCGGCAACGAGATGGTCCTCGCCGCCGCCCCGCCAGTCGCGGATCTGCACCTGGACAGACTCGGCCAGACCGTCAGATTGTCCTGGGTGTGGCCCGACGGCGACTACGCCGTCCGGCTGCGCTGGTCCACCCCCGACTCCCGGGCCGGTCGCGAGGTGCGGCGCGCCCAGTACGACGCCGAGGGCGGCGTCGTACTGCCCATCGGGGACGCGGGCGGGCGGATCGACGTGGCGGTGGTCCCCGTCGGCCTGGCCGGGTCCGTCGAGGGCGCGGCCCAGACGCTGACGGTGCCGGCGCGCGCTCACAGGCGCATCGCCTATCGCGTGACCTGGCGCAAGAAGATGCTCGGCGGCCCCAGCGCCGCGGTCTTCGCCTTCGACGGGGCCCGCGGTGGTCCTTTCGACGTCCGGCTCGTCGTGCGCGCGGGTCGTCACGCGCCGTCCTCCCGGGACGCGGGGACGGGGGCGCCCCGCCGCATCGACCCGGGTTCGCCCGAGAGCCTGGTCGTGGAGGTGCCCGTCGCGCGGGGCCGGGGAACCTGGTGGGCCAAGGCCTTCTCGGCCCAGGACGGGGTCAAGCTCGTCGATCCCCCGATGAGCGAGTTGAAAGGAAACTGATATGGCGCTGTTCCGCTTCAAACAGGCCGTCTGCCCCTACTGCTACCGGCGCATCGAGTCCGGTCGGGCGGCCTTCCGCTGCAACGGCCACGCCGCCGCCGGCAAGTCCCGGTGCGCGGCCAGGCCCGATCCCGAGCGCAAGCAGGTCCTCGGCGTCGACGAGGCCGTCCTCCCCACGTGGCCCGATGAGCGGAACCCGCTTCAGCGCCACCGGCCCTTCCTCTGCCCCGACTGCCTCGGGCCGACGACGCGGGTGTGCCCGGTGTGCCACACGCCCTGGCCCTCGACCTTCACGGCGGACAGCCCCCTCATCGGCCTGGTCGGCGTGCGCGGCTCGGGCAAGACGATCATGCTCTCGGTCCTCGCCCAGGAGCTGACCACGAGCATCCAGCGGCGCTTCGACGCCGCCATCCACCCCACCGGGAACAGGAGGCTCGTCAGCCAGCTCGCGAACTGGAGGTCCGACATGGGCCGGGGCGGGCATCTGCCCAGTCAGACCGAGGCCTACCAGCACGTCTCCAAGGACCAGCGGGACTCCGCCGAGCCAGCGGTCTTCGAGTGGCAGCTCGCCGACGGCAGGAACCACCAGCGGTCCACCATCTTCTCCTTCTACGACACGGCCGGGGAGGACCTGGCCTCCATGGACCGGGCCCGGGAGCTCAACTATCTGGCGGCCACCGACGGGGTCATCCTCCTGCTAGACCCCTTCGGCTTCACCGGCAACCACGACCTGGCCCGCAGCAAGGGCGTCGACGAGGACCTCCTGCGCGACCGGCCCGAGGACGTGCTCCGCAATATCGTCGAGCTGCTGCGCCAGGCCGACAAGGTGGGCTCCCGGAAGAAGATCTCGCGGCCCCTGGCCGTCGTCGTGTCCAAGATCGACGCCTTCTTCGACTCCATCGACGAGGACAGTCCTCTGCGGCGCCCCAGCTCCGACAAGCCCTACTTCGACGAGGCCGAATCCCTCGAGGTGCATGAGCACGTGGCCATGCTGCTCGACGAGTGGTCCGGCGGCGGGCTCCTGCGCATGCTGGAGCTCAACTTCTCCACCTTCCGGCTCTTCGCCGCCTCGGCCCTGGGCGCGGAACCCGACTACGCCCGGCGCACGGCCAACCCCCGCGGCGTTCTGCCCCACCGGGTGGCGGAGCCGCTCCTGTGGCTCATGGCGCGACGCGGCTTCCTGCCCAAGGAGGGATGACATGTTCGATGTCCTGGGATACACCGACTGCCGCGCCGATCAGTCGCTCAACGGTTCCACGGGATTCCAGTTCTGCGCCGCCTCGGCGGGCGCCGGCGACGTGGAGCAGAAGATCGTCCGCCCCCGGGTGCACCACTGGGCGCACGGCCTCACGCGGATCCCGCCCGAGCAGCACCCGGAGACCTTCCGCTGCTGGACGCAGGACGGGGCGCACATCATCCTCCGGGGCCGGTCGCTGGCCCGCCGCACCGCTAGCGGACGGGACGGCAACTCCTACACCTTCGCGGCCCTGACCCGGGACGCGTGGGACATCCTGCCCGCCCGTCCCGCGCAGCTGTGGAGCGCCCCCGACTGGCCCTCCTCCGAGGTCTACGGGAGCCCCGCCCCCTGGCCCACGCCCCTGGCCCTGGACCCGGACTTCGAGCCCGAGGGGCTCCAGGCGTGGGTGCGCGAGCAGCCCTGGGCCGTCGAGCACCTGGCGCAGCTGCTGACCATGGTGGAGATGACCTCGGGCCCCGAGGCCCGCAAGCTCCTCATCGAGCACGAGGATCAGGGCGTCGTCGTGCGGTGGATCTCGCTGGCGCAGCTGACCATGTCCGATGAGGAGGCGATGGGCAGCTCGGTGCACTCCTTCGTGGAGGAGCCCGAGTCCGCCCCGGCGACCTTCGTCGGGGCCCATCCGCTCCTGTCCGACGGCGTCCGCCCCGATGCGGAGGGCTACCGGCTCTTCGACCCGCTCCACGAGCGCTGCACGCCCGTCGAGCCCAGCGGCTCCGCCCGTCGCCACGCCCAGTGGTTCCTCACCATGGACGCCGACGAGGCCCTCGCCGCGATTTCCACGAGCCGCGCCTGGGCGCGGGTCCTGCCGTCCTCCGACTCCGATGGGGCCGCGCGGCTGGCCGGCATGGTGCTTCTGGGGGTCGGGGAGCCGCGCCCCGGGGACGTCCCGGTCGCCGCCGAACTGCTGGGCGGACTGTGCCGCCAGGACCCCGATTCGGTTCCCGAGTGGGGTGAGGAGCTCGTCGGCCTCCTCCAGGCGTGCTCACCGGCCTCGGCGGACGACGTCGGCGCGGCGGGGGAGGTCATCTGGGAGCTGGACCGGGTCGGCGAGACGGGACTGGCCCGCCGGCTGGCCTCGCTGTGCCTGAGCTGGGGCGGGCGCAGGCCCGACCTCCTGGAGGCCTGGCTCGCCCGGCGCGCCGTCGGGCGCCCGCCGCTGCGCTGGGAGGGGGGCGAGGACGGCCCCCTGCGCGCGGCCGCGGACGGCGCCACCGCCCTGGCGGCGGCACTGCCCGCGGATCTCCTGCCCGAGCTGTGGACGCTCCTGGGCGATCTCGGGCTCCTGGAGTGCCTGCCGGGCCCCCGGCGCTCCCGCCTCCTGGCCGAGGCCGCCCGCGGGTGCCTGTCATCGCCCACAGCCCTGGAGCGCCTCATCGATTCCGGGCGCGGCGAGGAGGTGGCCCGCCTGGTCGCCCGGGACCTGCCCGGGCACTGGGCCCGGGGCGGCGAGGGGATCGCCGCCCTGGCCCGGGGGGAGTGGGACGCCCTTCTGGTCCGCCCCCAGGCGCTCGTGGGCGGGCCGGAACTGGACGTCTTCCGCTGGCTGCGCCAGGACCTGTCGCCCCTGCTGGAGGCACCCGAGGCGCTGGAGAACCTGTGCGCGCTGCTGCCGGCGAGCGCCTGGCCCCTGGCCGAGGCCGCCGCCAACGGCGATGAGGCCCTCGTCGAGGCCTGGCTGCGCACCCACGATCGCCTGAACGACTCCCTGGAGGCGCGGCTGGCCGAACTCACCTCCGCCGAACAGCCGGCCCATGCCCGCATCCACTGGCTCATGCTGGCGGCCCGCACCCCCGCCGGCGGGCCCCGCCCTGTGAGCGGGGCCGCGCTGCGAGGGCACGTCGAGACCTTCGAACGGCTCCAGGACGCCCTGAGGCGCTGCCGGCCCTGGGAGCAGGAGGTCAACGCGGGTCTGCGCGCGCTGCACGAGGACAGGCGGGCGCACCCCTTCCTCGTGGCCTACGCCGACACCCTGGCGAAGGCCGCCCTGCGCGCCGCCGACTACCGGGCCGCCGACGCCGTCGTGTCGGACCTGACGGAGAGGGCTCAGCGCGCGGTCGCCCACGAGCTCGACCGCATCGTGCGGGAGGGGCTGGGCAAGACGGATGTCGCGGTCCTGGAATCCGCCGTGCACCTGGCCGGGGACGAGGACTCCCCGCTGGCCGTCGCCGCCGGGGACGCCGTGGCGGCGTTCTGGAGGGACGTGCGCATGCGCGGCGTCCGTCAGAGGCTGGAGAAGGAACTCGAGCGGCGCCGGCGCCTGGATCTGCTCGACCAGATCCGGGCGTTGGAGGGCCGCTCGACGGCGGCGCGCCTGGGCAATTCGGTCCAGCGCGGGCTGCGGCGCATGAGAAGACGGGGGAAGATCTAATGGAAGAATTCGTTGGCGCTCTGTTGATTGGTATGTTCGCCGTATGGCTCGCCGTCATGGCGGCGTGGGTCGCTCTCGCCCTCCTGGTGAGGATCCTCGCGTGGGTGATCGTGTACTGCGTGGCGACGGCGGCCCTGGGACTGGTGGGCGGGCTTCTGCACGGCTTCGTCATTCCCTTTCAGGCGCTGGCGCAGGGGCGCGCTCAAGTGGCGACTCCGGCGCGCATGGCGGCGGGCGAGCTCATCAAGAACCCGCCGCCCGGGGAGAACGCCGCCCACGGGTGGGACCGGGCCTGGCCCGTGTACGTGCCCCACCAGGCGGGCTTCGACCGGCAGGCGGTCAGTGCCCTGACGAAGAAGCGCGTGCGCGCCGCCTGGGCCTTCTTCACGAGCAAGGGACCCCAGAGCGGGCGGCCCGCCGCGGGCTGGAAGGACTCCCTGGGCCAGAAGGCGCTCAACGTCCCGTACTGGGTCGCCTGGTCGGTGGTGGCCCTGCCCCTGATCGGCTGCTTCATCATCGGCACGGCGACCTCGGTGCTCATCTGGCAGGTCGTCATGTGGCTGGGGCAGTCCCTGGTGACGCTGGCCAGTGCGGCGGTGCAGGCGATGCTCCGCCGGTACGAGTCCTGGTCCCGTCGCCGGGCGCACCAGTCGATGCTGTGCAGCCACTGCCTGCGCTCCTCCTCCAGCCCGGCCTACCGGTGCCCCCGGTGCAGCGCGGTGCATTACGTGGTCCAGCCCGGGCCGCAGGGCCTGCTCCACCGGGTGTGCGAGTGCGGCGCCAAGCTGCCGAACACGGTCTCGGGGGCCTCCCGGAAGCTGGATGTCGTGTGCCCGTACTGCGGCCAGGACATGGCCGAAGGCGCGGGGATCCGCCACGTGGTCGTGCTCCCGGTCATCGGCGCCGTCGCCGCCGGCAAGACCCGCTTCCTGCGCATGTCGGTGGTCCAGGTCGGCGACGGCCTGACGGGCCGCGGCTCCCTGAGGGCGCTGAGCCCCGAGGCCGAGGCCTTCCTGAAGGACTCGCACGAGCTGGTGCAGGCCGAACGGCGCACGGTCAAGACCCCTCACGTCATGCCCAGGGCGCTGCAATACCATGTGGTGGAGCGCGGCGGCAAGGAGATCGAGCTCAATATCATCGACGCCGCGGGGGAGTTCTTCGGGGACTGGGAGACGTCCAACGAGCTGCCCTTCCTGGAGGCGGCCCCCGCCTACGTCCTCCTCCTCGATCCGCTGGGCCTGGCGGACGTGCACGCCGAGTTCGTCCAGACCCTCCCCGCCGATCAGGACGATATGGATATCGCCCCGCCGGACCAGATCAACGCCTACCACACGGTCATGGACCGGCTGCGCGCGCAGGGCGTGGATCTGCACAGGCGCGCGCTGCTGGTCGTGGTGTCCAAGGCGGACATCCTGCGCTCCCTGCCGTGCGGCGAGACCCTGCGCGGGTCCGCCTCCTCGGACTCGGTGCGGCAGTGGCTCGCGGACAACGGCATGGACGCGGCCCTTCAGAACTTCCGCATGGACTTCGGCACCGTGGAGTACTTCGCGTGCGACTCCATGCACCACCTGCCCCACGAGGATCCCGTGTCCCCGTGGCGGGTGGTCTCCCGCGTCGCCGCCCTCAATGACGCGGCGGCGCTCCAGCCCGAACCGGCTGAACCGGCCGGGCAACCCGCAACCGCCGGCGCGACCGCCTGAGAGGAGGAATCGACATGGCCACCAGGATTCCGACGTCGTACAAGAGGTACCGGGTGCTGTGGATCGTCATCCACGCGGCCCTGCTCGTCGCGCTCCTCCTCGCCACGGCCAACTGGTACGCCTTCGGCGGGGGGGACCGGCTGCTCGCCCAGTGGGCCGACCAGATCATGATCCTGCAGTACGATCTGGCCAACGCCGTCCGCTTCCCCTGGGACTGACCATGGCGAGGCCGAACAGGACACCGTGCCCGAACTGCGGCGAGGGCGTTCTGCGGGGCGGATGGTGCTCCAAGTGCTCCTACCGCACGCCGGAATCCCGGCAGCGCGAGCAGGAGGCCCAGAGGCGCCGGCGGCAGGCGGCCGACCCCGCCGGCGACCAGTTCCCGGATCCGCAGACCTGGGCCCCTCGGCGCGGCGCGGGCCGCCCCGCGCCCCCGGTGCCCGCCCCTGGCGGGCGCGGGCCCGCGGCGGGCGCGGTCGCCCTGGACGGCACCGTGGTCGATGTCGGCGACATCATCAAGGAGACCGTCGATCTGCGCAGCGCCCTGGCGGCGGGCACCGCGGTGCGCGGGTGCCTCCTCCTGCCGCTGCGGCTGGCCGGGATCCTCGCCGGGTGCCTGTTCGCGCCCCTGCGCCTCCTGCTCATGCCGAGCCTGTTCATGGGGCACTCGAAGCCCCAGCAGGACGGGATGGTCGTCCTCGAACGCCATCCCTTCGTCGTCCAGGACGCCTCGGGCGCCCGTCACGACTGCTACATCCGGGGGGAGTTGCGCGGGGCCCCCGTGCGCCTGGGCGAGCGGGTGAGGGTCCAGGGGCGCGTGGAGCGCGGCACCGGTCTGCTGCGCGTGGCCCGCTTGACCAATACCATGACGGGGGCGACCACGACCGGCCACGTCGACGTCCGCGTCCGTCGTCAACCGTATGTTGTTGCGGGCGCCATCATCTTCATGGTGCTCGTGCTCCTCATGCTGCGGAGGGTGCTGTGAGCCGGGGATGGGAGGGCTCCCGGGCGGAGTCCGATGAGTTCGGCGAGGAGGCTCCGTCCCGCCCGGAGGGGGCGGACGGCGTCTGGGAGGGGTCCCGGGCCGCGGACGCCCGGATCGAGGACGACGCCCTGTGGTCGGGCGCCCGCGCTCCCCGGCAGTGGCAGGCGCGCCCCGACGCCGAGTTCCGGGCGGAGTTCGACGACTTCGTCGAGCCGGGCGAGGCCGGCTTCCCCGTCGCGGAGCGCTTCGAGGACCCCGAGCAGTGGATCGAGCGCATCAACCCGCGCTGGGAGGGGCCGAACGGCCCGTATGGGAGCAATTGCGCCGACTGCGCCCGGTGCGTGGAACGGACGTGGCGCGGGCACGGGGAGGTGGCGGCGGGCCAGCTCGAGGACGGTGAGTCGGTCGAGCGCGTCGAGCAGTGGACGGGGCCCCTCGAGACCGTCGACGGCGAGGGCGCCATTTCCCGGCTGGAGCGGGGCGGCCCGGGGTCGAGCGCCTACGTCGCCAGCACGGGGGAGGGGTGGGGCCACGCCTACAACCTCGTCAACCACGAGGGTGAGGTCCTGCTCGTCGACGGGCAGGACCACCGTGTCGAGAGCGCCAGGGGCCTGCTCGATGGGCATGATGAATTCCACCTGCACCCGGAGGCCTGGCACCGGGCCGCGTTCTGGGATCCTGAAGGGAAAGAGCTGTGACCGTGCACATGATCGAGGAAGAGGTCTGGAGGGTCTTCGAGAGGGCCTCGGGACATCACCGTGAGAAGTTCCGCCTGGAGCGGGTGGAGGGCGGCTGGGTGGTGCGGTGGGCGGATCGCGCCTCGACTCCCATGGGGATGGCGCCCTGGGTGGTCACCGACGGCGGCGAGGCGATGCGCGTCGGGTACCCCCTCTCGCTCAAGACGGTTCTGGCTGAGGTCGCCCGAAAAAGAGCGTCGTGAGTCCCGCGATGGCGCCCGAGACGGTGATGGGGCTGCCGTCGACGGTCGCGGGCGCGCAGGCGGCGCTCGCCTCGCTGCGTCATGGCCCCTTCGCCCGATGGCGCTGCGCGCAGCCTGCGGTCGCCCCGGGCATGACGTGGTTCTCCATCACGGCGGTACCGACGGAGGAGGCCGGTGCCACGACCGCGCTCGAACGATTCCTCTGCGCCGCCTCCGGGGCCGGCGCCGTCGTTGTGCTGCGCCTCGGACACACCGACGCGGCCGGGATCAGGTGGAGCATCGGGACGCAGGACGAGGCCGCCGCGCGGCGCTGCCGCCTCATGCTCGCCCCGTTCTACGACTTGGAGGCCGAGGCGGAACCGGCGCTGACCGGCGGTCTGGGCGTCGGGGTGGTCCACCGGATACTGGCGCTGCCGGGCGAGAATCCGGCCGATTCCCCCCGGGGGGTGCCGATCCTGGAGTTGCTGCCCTCCGTGAGCGGGCAGTGGTCCGTCCAGCTGCGCTGCTCGGCGCTGCGCCCCGGGGCGCTGGAGCGGGCTGAGGATCTCCTGGTGGATCTGGAGCAGCGGGCCGCCGAGCAGCTGACCCGGACCCAGCAGGTCACCGCCACCGTCAGCAGCTCGACGACGTCGGCCGGGTGGAGCCTGGTCATCGACCACATCGCCGCCCTGCGCCGTCTGGTCCGCCTCATGGAGGCCCGCGGGGGCTGGGCGGTGGACACCTGGGTGACGGCCCGGACCGAGCCGGAGCTCGACGCCGCTCTGGCCTGCCTGCACGGGGTGATCGGGCAGGAGCAGGGTCTGCACGTCATGACCCGCGATCTGGAGATCTCCGGGACGGGCGCGGAGCCGGACCCGACCAGCCTTCTCGACTCGCGCACCCTCGCCGGGGTCCTGGCGAGTCCCGGCGCCTCGGTCCCGGGGCTCCTCGCCCGGCCCGCGCCCCCGGCCCACCGCCACGGGGCCGGTGTCGCCGGGCCCCTGGACATGGGCCGCGCCTGGGGCACGGACCAGCGGGTCTGCATCGGCCTGGGCGACCTGGAGGGGCACGGCTTCCTCACCGGGGCCACTGGCTCGGGCAAGTCGACCAGCCTGCTGCGTCTGCTCTCCCAGGCCTGGAACCGCCACCACCTGCCCTTCCTGCTCATCGACCCCGTCAAGGACGAGTACGAGCGGATGTCGGAGCGCTTCGAGGGCGGCCTGGCCCTCGTGCGGGGCAGGGATATCCGACTCGACATCATGCGGGCCTGGGAGGGCGAGGACCCGGCCGACCACCTCGCCCAGGTGGCCCGGGCCTTCATCGGCTCATTCACCATGCCCTCGCCGGCGCCCTATGTGATGACCAAGCTCTTCGACCAGGTCGTGGGGCAGCCCGGGGGGCCGGGCGGCGCCGCGCTCCACGACGTGAGGGACATGCTCGACCCCATTGTCGCGTCCCTGGGTTATGCGGGCGAGCCGCAGGCCAATATCCGGGCCATTATCGCCACGCGCCTGGACCTGCTCCTGTCGCCCCTGCGCGCCGCCCGCCTGTGCTGGCCGGACTCGACCATGATCTCCCGGCTCATGAGCGGCCCCGCGGTCGTCACCCTGGCGGATCTGGGCGACGACGAGGAGCGGTCCTTCCTCGTTCTGGTCCTCACCATGGCCGTGCGGGCGATGGCGCGTCTGCGCGGCGCCGTCGGGGGAGTGCGCCATCTGCTGGTCTTGGAGGAGGCCCACCGGGTCATTCCCGACATCCCGCCGTCGGCGGACCCGGAGGCCACCAGCGCCGGCAAGGTCTCGGCCGATCTGCTCTCCGGCATGCTCGCCGAGGTGCGGGCCTACGGGGAGCAGGTCCTCGTGGTCGACCAGAGCCCCTCCCGGGTCAGTCCCGAGGTGCTGCGCAATACGAACCTCAAGATCGTCCATCGCGTGATCCACCCCGACGATCAGGTCCAGGTGGCCGGGGCCATGAGCATGCTCGCGCAGGAGAGCCGGGGCCTGGGACTGCTGCGCGCCGGGCAGGCCGTGATCTCCTCTCGGGCGCGGCCCCAGCCGCAGACCGTCGCGATCGCCATGGCCGAACCCCTGCCGCGGGCGGGCGCCCCGCACCGGGTCGCGGCACCGCCGGCCGACTGGCCCTGCTGCGACGGCGATGAGAACCGCCACTTCCGGGCCTGGAGTCAGGCGGACGCCGCCGCGCCGCACCTGGCCCTGTTCCTCACCGGGGCGCGCGAGGGCGCGGGGGACGGCGCCGCGCTGCGCCGCTGCGTGCACACGGCGCTGGCCGCCCTGGCGCCTCCGCATCAGACGACCGTGCCCTGCCTGGTGTGGGCGGGGTTGCGCCGCCTGCTGGTCCAGGAGCGCCTCGAGGGCCTGTTGCCCGACGCCGGAGCGGTGGACCGGGCGCTGGCCTCCGCCTTCGAGCTGTGGGAGTCCGGCCGCGGCGTCACGCGGGAGGCGGGACTCGACTTCTCGGTGCCGCTGGCGGCCAACCGCCGGACCTGCCCCTGGTGCGGGGAGACCTGCGCCCTGGGGGTTCTCACGCGCACCCAGTACAGGGCCGGTCCGGGGCTGGGACTGCGCCTGCTGGAGACCAGTCGATGGCGCGACAGGGGCAAGGACATCGAGAGGCACGTCCGCAACGAGGCCTCGCGCCTGGAGCCGCTGCTGGGGGACGGCGCCGCGCACCACGTCATGCGCTGCCAGATCCGTCAGATCGCCGCGAGGAACAAGGTTCACGAGGCCTTCGCCGAAAGCCTCATCCGCGTATGCGGTGTGGAGAATTGATGGGAATTCCGCCATGGACGTCATTATCGGTATCGACCTGGGAACCACCCGCTGCGTGATCGCCCATGACGCGGGCGACGGCGCGCCGGTCGTCATCAGTGCCGAGGACGGGAGCTCGTACACGCCCTCGGTCGTCCACTTCGACGGGGAACGGTGGGAGGTGGGGGTGGGAGCGGCCCTCATGGCCCCGGTGGATCCGGATTCCACCGTCGTGGGGATCAAGCGGGAGATGGGCGAGGACACCGCCATGTCCTTCGGCGATGAGGAGTACGGCCCGGAGGGGATCTCCGGGATCATTCTGCGCCACCTGGCCGACCTGGCCGAGGCGGAACTGGGTCGCGGGCGGGTGCGCGCCGTCATCACGGTCCCGGCGTACTTCGGGGCCGCCGAACGGGAGGCCACCCGCAGCGCCGCCCGCATCGCCGGGATCGACTGCCTGGGACTGCTGGCGGAGCCGGCCGCGGCCTCCCTGGCGGCCGTCGGCGCCCTGGAGGAGGGGGACACCCGCCTGGTCTACGATCTGGGCGGCGGCACCTTCGACGTCACCGTCATCGAGCAGCGCGGCCGAGGACCGGCGAGCGTCGTCGCGGTCGACGGTGACTGCCGTCTGGGCGGTCTCGACTGGGACGAGCGCCTCAGCGACCTGATCCTGGAGAAATGGATCACCATCGCGGCCGACCCCGGGGCGCAGGATGACGACGAATTCCTGGAGCGGCTCCGCGCGCATGCGGAGAAGGTGAAGATTTCCCTGTCGCGTCGCGGGAAGGCGGATGTGAACCTGCGCCGGTGCGGGCATCGGGCCGCGGTGACGATCACCCGGGAGCAGTTCGAGCGCGTCACCGCTGACCTGCTGGACAAGACCGTGGATGTGGCGCGCCGGGTCCTCGCCGCCGCCCCCGTCCGTCGGGTGCGGGCCCCGCACGAGGCGGTCCTGGTGGGAGGATCTTCGCGCATGCCCCAGGTGACGCGCGCCGTCGCCCAGCACCTGGGCATGCGGGCCGTCCTGCGGGATCCGGACACCTGCGTGGCCAGGGGCGCTGCGATACTGGCCCGCGAGCTGGCCGCCCGGCGACCGGACCGGACCGCCGGGATGTCCGCTGCGGCGGTCGGGGCCGCGCGCAATCCGCTCCTCACCCGCAGCGTACTCACCGTGGCGCCGCGACAGATTGGACTGGTCCTGCGGGACTCCCGTGAACCCGGAGGACCGGAGACCGTCGTCCCCGTCGTCGCGGCCAATGAGGCGCTGCCGGTTTGCGATCGGCGGATCTCGGCGGCGACGCTCGCCCCCGATCAGGGTCGCGCCATGGTGACCTTGGTGGAGCAGCTCGGCCCCGTCGTCCAGCCGGAACGGGAATTCCACCGCGACGTCGCGGTCCTGGAGATCTCCGGTTTGAAGGGGGCGCGGGGCGGCGAGGTCATGCTCGAAGTGAGCGTGGACGTCGACGGCATCCCGCGTCTGGCGGTCCTCCAGGACGGCAGGCCGCTCGCGGTGCGCGGCCGCAGCCGGGGCGCCGGCGCGCCGGAGCGCCTGGACCGGCTGACCCGGCGGGTCAGCGGCCCGGCCCTCGTCCCGGTGGCGCAGACCCGGGACTGGCTCCCGCACGACGCGCGGCGGGCCCGTCCCCTCGCCCGGTGGCCGGTCGGAGATCACTTCGACGAGCTGGCCGACTCCTTCGGGGGCGCGGTAATCCTGTGCCTGGACGTGTCCGGATCCATGATGGACGACCTGCCCCAGGCCCAGAAGGGCTGCCTCGCCTTCCTCGACTCCGCGCGGGAGGCGGGATACTCGGCGGGCGCCGTCCTGTGGAATCACCTCGTCGTCGGCTCGGCCGCCCCGAAGCCCGGCGGCGGTGCCGCGCGCGCCCTCATCGGCGCCGCGACGGCCGACGGCGGGACCAACGTGTGCCCGGCCCTGCGCCGCGCGGACGAACTTCTCGAGGGGTGCCGCGGCGACCTGGTCATCGCGATCTTCGGCGACGGCGATCTGGGGGATGCGGAGCGGGCCGAGAATATCGCCCGCGCCCTGACCGGCAGGGGGATCCGCATCATCACCTGCGGGCTCGGCCTGGCCAGCGCCCGCTCTCTCGCGCAGATCTCCACGGAGGAGCGCCCGGCGCCCCGAACGGCGGACGCGGGCGGGCTGTCCGAGGGCATCGCCTCCATGGCCGCCGGACTGCGCCGGTGGTGAGCGGCCGCGGCGGCGGACCTGGGAAGAACTGCCCGGATCCGCCCCGCGGGGGCCGCTGTACTCTGGGGGCGGCCGCCACCCGGCGACTCAGCGGGCGGAAGGCCCAGTCCCAACACACCGCACGTTCAGGATCATCATCATGTCATCACCCTCCTACCCGCCCCCGGCCTACCAGCCCGCCTCCGGCGGGGCCCCGGATCCCGGCGCCCCGGTCCCCCCGGCGGAGCCGTACGCGCGCGCCGCGGCGCCCGAACGCCGCTGGCGCTACTCCACCGCCGCCCTCGTGGCCGGGCTCCTGACGGTGTGCGCCTGCGGGCTGCTGGGCTGGTCCGCCTACACCCTGCTCGCCTCCGTGAAGGTCTTCAAGGTGATCCTGGGGCAGGGCTCGCTGGTCAGCGGCACCGTCATCGCCGTCTTCGGCCTGGGGGCGGTGGTCGCCCTCATCGCGTTCATCACATCGATCGTCGGCGTGGCGCGCTCGCGGGCCCGGCTCGTGCCGGCGCTGGTGCTCCTGGCCGCCCTGGTCCTGCCGGCCGTGGCGACGGGCTACGGGATCCAGCAGGGCGGCAAGACCCTGTACAACCAGACCCTGGCCGACGCCCAGAACTACATCGGCCAGATCGACACGGGGGACGTCAACGCCCTCTACGACCGGTTCAAGGCCTTCGGCGTCAACCTGCCCGGGCGCCAGCAGATCATCGACGTCCTCAACGGCGTGGGGAGGGGCGACGACGGCGCCCCCGGCGGGGCCACCCCGGCTCCCGGCGGGCAGAGCGGCGCCCCGGACGAGACCCCCGGCGGAGCGGACGACGCCCCCGCCGCCCCGGGCGGGCCGGGCGGGTCGGATGACTCCTCCGGCGCCCCGGACGACGCCCCCGCCGCGGATAACGGCTCGTGAGCGCCTGAGCTCCACGCCGCCCGTC
>ERZ772948.728-NODE-728-length-21206-cov-4.665831_pt1 | contig 21206 bp, 14 predicted proteins | sample MGYA00511945_ERZ772948 | MGnify/ENA primary metagenome ERZ772948 (study PRJEB29015, sample SAMEA2737927) | human oral metagenome | biome: human oral; feature: human-associated habitat; material: dental | place: China | collected 2141 ... | reverse complement strand
TCAATAGGTGGCTTAAAATCAAAAATAGATACAGCAAGAGCAGAAAATGAAAAAAAATTAAAAGGTTTGAAACTAGAATTAACACAACTTATGGAACAAGGGGATCAAGTTGTAAAGTCAAACTGGTCTTCATGGCAATTTGGTACTGGCTATACATATAATGAATGGACAGGAAAATACAAAGGTATTGGTGACAGAGATGAAAAGTATGTTTACCAAGGTATATATAGAAGAGGAAATTGGAAAGAAAGAAATGCAATGGATATTGCAGAAAACACTCGTACAGGTGAGGGTCCAATCACTCCTGGAAATGAAAATACTTCTAGTTGGAAAGTAAGAGGTAATAGTACAACAGGTGGAGTTGTAATAAAAAAAGATAAGGCAATAGATTCTGGAGTTAATGGAAATAGAGAATGGGGATTAGTTAAGTTAAGAAATATTAAAGAGCCTACTAATGAAGTAGAAATACTTGCTAGAATATCTCCAAAAGATGTGAGCAAAGATAAATTAGACATACCTGTAACAGTGCAAGCTCCTGCTCAAATAGTTGCACCAGAAGTTAATCCAAATGTAAATAAGCCAAAGGATGCACCAAAAGTTGACCTGCCTACACCAAGTAGTCCAGAGATTCCAAATGATCCAACTTTAAATCCTAACCCAACAATAAATATAATGAAGATATCTCAAGTTGGGAATATCGTTGTAAATCCAAATCCTGTAATACCAGTTGACTTTTTTATAGCTCCAGGTGGACCACATCAATACCTTTATAGTAGTACAGAATATGATGGTAAATATGATAATACTACTACAAATCTTAGTGTAGGACCTTTATATTTCTGGGGTATTATTCCTAGTGGAAATACAACACTTATAAATGCTAATTTAAATGTTATGAGTAATACATCAAGGGCAATAGTTGTAGATGAAGGAAGAGCTCCAGCAGGGGATACTTTTACTTATAAGGGTGGAACAATAAGATTAAATGAAAATAAAAATGCTGGTATAGACGTTCAAGGTACTCATATGGGTTCATATAACAACATATATCAAATGAAAGTAATAAATCAAGGAAATATTATAGGAGTAGGTGGTAATGGTAAAACAGAACATGCAGCCTTTGCTTTTAATAACTTTGATTCATCAAGTGATTCTACAAGAGTCCGTTTAATAAATGATGCAGCAGGTGGAAACATAGAGTTAAATACACCAACTAGTGCAGGAATGATGCTTCGTCCTGAAATTACTCAAGCTGATAATAATTATCAGGGTGGGTTAAATATGCAGATGGCTGAAAATAGTGGTAATATTACTTTAAATGGAAGAGGCAGTGTAGGAGTTACAGTGGTAAAGAATACTTCTACTACTCCCCATTTAGCTAATAATGGATTTTTAAAAACTTCAACTCATGTAATAATACCAGTTGGACAATTGCTTGCTAGCAGATCTGATGAAGCAAATAAAAGTGGTATTTTAAATACAGGAACAATAAATGTTCAAGGAGATGACTCTTCTGGAGTTGCTATCTTAAATACAATTCAAGATGTTAGAGTAAATGGAAATGTAAATGTAGGAACAGTAGATCCATCAACTTTAAGTGGTCCAAATGGAGCAAATTCATCAGATGCAAATAAAAGTGGTGGATTAGCTAATGAAGTTGAAGGTTCTGTTGGAGTATATACAGAAGTAGCAACTAGACCTGTAAGAGGTAGAACATATCATTATGATCCTATAGCTAAAACAGAAACTATAACAGACAGATATTATGATGACCATGGACTTGAAAATACTACTAGTTCGGTTATAGGAACATATGTAGATGCGTTTGGAGTAACACAAAATAGACATTCAGGAGTAACAATAGGTACTGAAACAGTTGAAGTTGGAGGAACTGTAACTTTAGGTGATTTTGCAGAAAATAGTTTTGGACTTAGAAACAATACAAGCAAAATAACAACTAAAGATGCTGCTAACAATGCAGTTACTTATACAACAACTGGAAGTATTACCTTGTTAAATGGTGGAAAAGTAATAGTAAAAGGTAAAAAGAACTTTGGTGCTGTTTCTGCTGGAGCTGGTGTTGGCGAAGGAGCAGAAAGGGAAGTAAAAAAAGGTTCAGCTACATATCCTATTAGAATTGGTGATATTGGAGTAATTAATATAAACCAAGGTGCAGAAATAGCTGTTACAGGTGAGCAATCAATAGCTTATGCTATGTTATCAGGAGAAGGTACTAATGCAGGTAAGATAACAGTTACAGGACATAAAAATAATGCAGCAAGTGCAACAAATTATGATGGAAGCTTAGGTTTTTATGGTAAAAAAGGAATATTTACTAATACAGATACAGGAGTTATAACAACAAGTGATAAATTAGCTCATGCTGTTGTTCTTAAACAAGCTAGTGCTACAACTACTCCTGAGATGACTTTTAATCATTATGGGGAAATAAATGTTGCTTCACCATCAACTGATCCAGGAAATATGGGAGTATTCTCAGATGGATATGCACGTGCAAATTTCTATAATGGCTCTAAAGTTTATGTAGGAGATGACTCTGTTGGTATACATACTTCTAGAATAGATGGATTTAACCACACTTTTAAAAATCATGGAACTTTAGATATAAAAATAGGAGCAAGATCAACATTTGCATATTTAGATGGAAATTCAACAACAACATTAAAAGAATTTTTTAATGATGGAAGTGCAAAGGTAAATATTGTAGCTCCTATAGGAACTGAATCTAGTTTGGTTTATGCAAATAATCAAGCAAAGGCTAAATTAGATGCAGATTATACTATTACACAAGGAGCAGCTAACTCAACTATAGCTTTATTGGCAGCAAATAAATCAGAGGTTAATCTAACATCTGGAAAAACATTAACAACAAATACACAAGTTGCTTTAGTAGCAGTTAATGGAACTAGTCCAGTGGTATTAGGTAGTGGTTCAACAGCTATAAATGAAGGTACTATACTATCTACAAGAGCACAAGATGCCATAGGTATATATACAAAAGACGAGGGAGCTAACAATACTAGTGGTGGAAGTAGTAATGGAATCAATAATGGTTCTATAACTATGCAAGGTAAAAAAGCTGTAGGAATGTATGGACAAAATGTTACTAAGCTTGAAAATGCTACTGCAACTTCTTCAATTAAATTACAAGAAGAAGAATCAATAGGAATGTATGGAGAAATAGGGGCAATAAGTACTGCAGTTCCACTTGTTGTTAAAAATGATGGAACTATAGAATTAGCTAAAAAGAAATCAGTGGGAATCTTTTTAAAGAATGCTTCAACAAAAGCAACTGATCCTGAAGCTGATTTAACAGCTGAAAATAATAAAGAAATAAATATAGCAGGTGGAGAAGAATCAATAGGTATCTATGCACCAGCTTCTAAAGTTTCTAAAGTTGGAAAAGTAACAATGGCAGATGCTGTAAAGAAATCAATAGCTACATATATTTCTAAAGGAACTACTATAGCTGATACAGCTAGTGCAGAAATTGATTTAGGAAAGTCTGGAGCAAATATTGCTTACTATGTAAAAAATAAAGATACATCTTTAGGAACAAGTACAGATTTAGGTAAAGTTAGTGGACATGGAATAGGAGTATACTTAACAGGAACTAGCTCAACAGATAAAGCAGTTTTACCAGCTAATGCACCAGAATTTAATTTCAAAAAAGGTGGAGGAGATAATGGTAATGGTATCATAGGGCTATATGTAAAAGGTGACACAGATATATCAGCATATACTAAGACAATAACAGTTGGAGATAGAGCTGGTACAGATACAAATCCTATAAATGCAACAGGTATTTATGTAGAAGCTCAAGGAGATTTATCAGCGACACCAGCAGTTCCTTATGAAATTAAAGCAAAGATTGTTGCAGGTAAGAAAAGTGTTGGAATTTTCTCTAATCCAGGAGCTAATAAGAGTTATGTAAAATATACAGGAGCTCAAATGGATCTTGGAGAAGGAGCAACAGGTTTCTATGTAAATGGAAAGACTGAATTAGATACATCAGCTCCAACAACAACTATAAATTTAGCAGGAGGTCTTGTAGCTTATGTTACAGAAGGTTCTGAATTTATAGGTGGAAAATCTACTGTTAACTTATCAGGGTCAGCTATTGGAGTCTATGGTGAAAGAGGAGCAAAAGTTGATGTAGGAAGTTGGACATTTAACAACTATGGATACGCTGCTGAAGAAGTTAGACTGAAAGAAGGTCAAGGTAAAGTAACAACAGATAAGACTTTAAAACCTAAGATGGTATTAACTCATGTTATAAATGGAGAAACATATATAGCTGCTAATAAAACAGTAACTTCTATAGCAGATGCCCTAGCTCCATCTGTTGTACAAGAAGAAAATATAGGACTTATGGCACAAGGACTAAAGAATCCAACACCTCCATCAGGAATTGCAGCATGGTATGATGCAAATTTTGAAATAGTAAATTCAGGAACTATAGATTTTAGAACTTCTAAAAATTCTACTGCAATTTTTGCTGAATCAGCAAGAGTAAAAAATGATGGAGCTGTAAAACTTGGAGAAGGTTCAACTGGTATCTATGGAATATATAAAGATGATACAGATAGATATGCACCAGCTGCAGTTAATAAATTAGAGATAGAAACAACTGCAAATTCTGATATAAACTTAGGTAAAAACTCAACAGGTATGTATTTAGTTAATGCTCAAAAATTAACTAATGCAGCAGGTGGAAAAATTGAATCTGCAGCAGGTTCAACTAATAATGTAGGTATCTATGCAATAAATGGTGAAGTTGATGTTAAAGGAAGTGTAGCAGATAAAGCAGAAGCAGTTGCTTATAATGCTAATACTGCTAACTTTAATATCTTAACTATGGATAACAAGGCAAATATTACTTTAGGTGACGGTTCAGTTGGAATCTATACTAGAGGAAAAGGAACTGCAATAGCAGATAGAAATATTGTTAAAAATGATGGAGACATAACAGTAGGAGATACTTTAAGTGGAGTACCAGCAGTTGGAATCTATGCAGAAAATACTCAATTAACTCATGGTGATACAGCTACACCTAATCTTGTTGTGGGAGAAAAAGGTTTAGCTTTCTATGGAAAGAACAGTGAAATAACAGCAAAAGGTACTGTTAATTATAGTAATAAAGGAAATTTAGCATTTTTAGATAATTCTAAATTCACTTCACACTATGGAGATTTAACTGCTCATCAAAACACAATACTATTTGTAAAAGACAGTATAGCAAATATGGATGGAGCAGGAACTAAGATAAATATAACTGTTCCTGATAAGGCAGCAACAAGTGATATATTTGCAGGAGTGTATATAGAAGGAACTTCTCAATTAAATGGAGTTAAAAAGATAGAAGTAGGTAAAGATTCTAATGGTATCTTTATGAAAAATGCTATTTTCACTTCTAGTGCAGATGATATAGTAAGCACAAAAGAAGGAGCTAAAGCATTACTTACAATAGAATCTGATTTAATTAATGATAGTAAAATTACTTTAAGTGGAGATAAATCAATAGGAATTTACTCTGATGCTAGCAATGCTAAAACTGTTACTAATAATGGAAAATTAACTTTATCAGGAAAACAAACTTTAGGAGCATTCTTAAAGGGCAGCCAAACTTTTGTAAATACTGCAGATATAGATATAGCAGATACAACTTCGTCAAATCCAGCTGAAAAGACGGTTGGTATCTATACAAAAGAAGGAACATCTACTATCAAACATAACTCTGGAAATATAGAAGTTGGAAATAAATCAATAGGAATTTTCTCAACTACTAATTCAGGTGTTGAAATGAATGGTGGTAAGATTCATGTTAAAGATGAGGCAATAGGTTTCTATAAAGAAAATGGTACATTACTTCTTAAAGGACAAATAGATATTGATCCTCATGTAGCAACAGCTAAAAATAGTGAGCCTGTTGGAGTATATGCAATAAATGGAGCTAATGTAACTGACAGTGCTTCTAACATCAATGTTGGAGCTAAATCTTATGGATTTATCTTTGATAATGATTCTGCTCTAATAAATAGATATACAAGTACAGGAATAGGAAATGTTACTTTAGGTGATGATAGTGTATTCCTATATTCTAATGGAAATGCTGTTTTAACTAATAATAGAAGCATTGCATCTGGTTCAGAACGTTTAATAGGTTTCTATATTAAAGGAAATTCAACAGCTAAGGGTGACTTTACAAATAATGCAACTATAGATTTTTCTAATACAAAAGGAAGTATAGGAGTTTATGCCCCAGGTGGTAAGGCAACAAATAGAGGTACAATCTTAGTAGGAAAAACTGATGATATTGATCCATTGACTGGAAAATTATTTACTGATACTAGTAAAATAGTTTATGGTATAGGAATGGCTGCTGACAATGGTGGAAGTATTACAAATGATGCAACTGGTGTAATCAGAGTTTATGGTGAAAAATCTATTGGTATGTATGGTAAAGGTGTAGGAACTACAGTTACAAATAATGGAACAATCTTCTTAGATGGAAGTAATGCAACAGCTACTAATAAGATTCAAAGTATGACAGGAGTTTATGTTGATGAAGGAGCTACGTTTATAAACAATGGTACAATTAGAACAGCAGATGCTTATGCTGGTAAAGATGTATCAGGAAAACATGTAGTAAATGAAAATGTAACAGGAATGACTGGAGTAGCAGTAATGAATGGTTCTACTCTTATAAATAATGCAGGTGGAAAGATTTTAATAGATGCTGATAGCAGTACAGGGGTTGTTATCAGAGGAAAAGTTGATGCTAATGGTAATGTAGTGAGATATGCAGTAATTAAGAACTATGGTGAAATCAAAGTAAGAGGAAAAGGAACTACAGGAGTTAGTTACAAAGATATCTCAGCTGCTGATCTTCGTCAATTAGAAGCCTTAGTTAATTCTAGATTGACATCAGATCCAGAAGGTCAAGAATTAAATCAAGCTGCTGGAACTGATAAGGGATATGAAGGAGTTGTAATAACTGTTAAAGATGGAAAACCATCATTCTCAAGAGGTGGAAAACCTGTTTCAGATGCAGAAGTAGCAAAAATTACAGAAATTATAGGTCAAGCTACTTCAAATGTTGGTTTATCTGATATAGGATTCTATGTGGATACATTAGGAAAGACTAAACCAATAGATATAGATGGTACAGTAGCTCCTATCAATAGTCAATTAATAATAGGAACTGAATATTCTACTTTAACAAATAAAAAAGAATGGTATGTAACAGATAATGCTATAAAACCTTTCTTAGACCAAATTCAAGGAAAGAACTTTAAATTAACATCTCTTGCTGGTTCTTTAACTTGGATAGCTACACCAGTTTTAGACAACAATGGTCAAATGAAAGGTGTTGCAATGTCAAAACTTCCTTATACTGCATTTGTTGAAAAATCAGAAAACTCTTGGAACTTTGCAGATGGTTTGGAACAAAGATACAGTATGAATGCTCTTGACTCAAGAGAAAAGAGAGTATTTAACTTATTAAATACTATTGGAAAGAATGAACAAGCAATATTGGTACAAGCATATGATGAAATGATGGGACATCAATATGCAAATATTCAACAAAGAGTAAATGCAACAGGAGTTGTACTAGATAAAGAGTTTAAGAATTTAAGAGCAGAAGGAAATGTTTCAAAGAGTTCTAATAAGGTAAAAACATTTGGAACAAAAGGAGAGTATAGCACTGATACAGCAGGAGTTATAGACTATAAATACAATGCTTATGGTGTGGCTTATGTTCATGAAAATGAAGATATTAAACTAGGAAGAGGTACAGGTTGGTACACAGGTATAGTTCATAATACATTCAAATTTAAGGATATAGGAAACTCAAAAGAAGAACAATTACAAGCTAAAGTTGGATTATTTAAATCAATACCATTTGATGATAATAATAGCTTAAATTGGACAATATCTGGAGATATCTCTGCTGGACATAATAAAATGCATAGAAAATTCTTAGTTGTAAATGAAGTATTCCATGCTAAAGCTAAATATAATACTTATGGAATTGGAGTTAAAAATGAATTAAATAAAGAGTTCAGATTAAGTGAAGACTTCAGTGTAAGAACATATGGAGCATTGAAATTAGAATATGGAAGAGTATCTAAGATAAGAGAAAAAACAGGTGAAGTAAAACTAGAAGTAAAACAAAATGATTATATTTCTGTAAAACCAGAAATAGGAACAGAATTAGCTTACAAACACTACTTTGGAACTAAGACATTGAGAACATCTCTTGGAATAGCTTATGAAAATGAGTTAGGAAAGTTAGCTAATGGAAAGAATAAAGCAAAAGTTGCTGATACAAGTGCTGATTATTTCAATGTTAGAGGAGAAAAGGAAGACAGAAGAGGAAATGTAAAATTTGACTTGAATGTTGGAATAGATAACCAAAGAGTTGGAGTAGTTGGAAATATAGGTTATGATACAAAAGGAAGTGCTGTTAGAGGTGGAGTAGGACTTAGAGTTATATTCTAATCTTGTAAAGAACTTAAAACTTTTATAAAAAATATGCTGTTACAAATTGATGAATTTATCATTAGTTTGTAACAGCTTTTTTTATTTATTAGGAAAGTATAAATTTAAAGAGACATAAATAATATAAGTAGTATATATATACTAAATAAAAATAGCATTTTTTTTGAAAAAAATCTTAAAAATAATTAAAAATTTGCATCATAAAAAGCTCTAATGAAAAATACTCATTAGAGAATTATTAGAAATATACCTTATGTATGGTCCGTCCATACCAATCTGAGCTAACATATATTTCTTGTGGAGGTATTTATGAATATAGCTAAAAAATATATAGAAGAATTGAAAAAAGTTTATTATAAAAATGGTGGAAAAGATGTTTGGGACAATATTGAAAAGATTAAAGAAGGTGCAAGTGAAGAAAATATTAAAAAATTAAAGGAAGAATATCCAGAAGTACCTGATTCTTTAATTGAACTTTTAAAAATTGTGGATGGAACATATTTTAGAGAATATAAAGGAAAAACTGTAGCTTCTTACTTCTTGGGTTCAGATATAGAAGAATATCCTTATTACTTATTATCTTCAAGTCAAATTTTAGAAACTAAAAATGAGGCATATGACTTCTATGCTGATTATGTAGATAGGGAGTATGAAGAAGTAGAAATAGATGAAGAAATTATAAGTGATTCTAAAAAGATGAAATGGCTACATTTTTCTGATTGCATGAATAATGGAGGAACATCACAATTATTTATAGATTTTTCACCATCTGAAAAAGGAGTAAAGGGACAAATAGTCAGATTTTTACATGATCCTGATGAAATTGGAGTTATAGCTGATAGTTTTGATGAATATTTAGAAGAACTTATAGAAAGTGGTTTAGATTTTATAAGTGAGGATATAATAGATTAATATTATAAAAAATGTTACAATAATGTAAAAAGAGGGGGAGATTATATGAAAGATGATTTTAATGATTTAGAAAATATTAATATTGAAGAGGGAAATATTGCTGAAAATAATGATGAAACTTCATCAGATAGTTTTCTAAAAATTGAGCCAATTAAAAGTTTAGATAGCAGCAATATAAAAATAGAAATACATAAAACAGAAATAAAAAAAGAAGCAGAAAAAGATAAGAAAGAAGAAACTAAAGTAAGTGAAGATGATTTTCAAAATATTAATAAAACAAAAGATAATTCAAAGATAATAAAAACAGGAATAGCAGCATTAATAGTTATTTTATGTTTAGTTGGAGGATATTTTGCGTATTCAAAATTTATGGCTAGTGATGAAAGTGAAGAATTAGCTGATAATACAGTAACAGAAGAAGTTGTGGAAGAAACTCCTGAGGAAACAGTTACTGAGGAAAATACTAATACAGTAGAAGAACCTATTACAGAAACTTCACAAGAACTTATAGAAGAAAGTCAAGAAGGAGGACCTGTAAGTGAAGAAGCTAGTAGTGAGGAAAATAGTGTTCAAGTTAATGATGACAATTATGATTTAGTTGTTTTAGATAAAGTCTATGATGAAGTTATAAATAGAGGAAATGAAGCTTACTTAAATAACTTTTCATCAGGTGAATTAGCAATAATAAGAAATACTCTATATGCTAAAAATGGTTATAAATTTAAGAAAAAAGAATATCAAGAATATTTTGGTGAAAAATCTTGGTATAATCCAACAACTTCAAGTCAAAATATTTTAACAAAAAATGAAGAAAAATTAGCTAATATAATAAAAAGATATGAATAATTAATAAAAAAGGATTAATTTCTATAAAATAGGACTTAATCCTTTTTACATTATTTAATGTAATTTTTACATTAAAATTTACATTTTTTTCTAAAAAATGGTATAATACTCTTAAAAAGAGGTGAAGATATGTATAGAAAAATCTTTGAATATTTGAAAAAGTGGAAAAATAATTTATATAGAAAGCCATTGATATTACAAGGAGCAAGACAAGTTGGAAAAACTTATGCTATTTTAAATTTTGGAAAAAATGAATATGAAAATATAGTATATTTTAATTTTGAGACTAACCCTAAATTAAAAGAGACTTTTGAAGAAAGTATAGAACCAAATTATTTGCTTCCTATTCTTTCAAGGTTAGCTGAACAAACTATTGTAAAAGAAAAAACTTTAATTTTTTTTGATGAAATACAATTATGTGAAAGAGCTTTATCAGCACTTAAATATTTCCATGAACAAGCACCAGAATATCATATAATTGTAGCTGGAAGTTTATTGGGGGTTGCTGTTAATAGAGAAAAGTTTTCATTTCCAGTTGGTAAAGTGGATATAAAAACTCTTTACCCTATGGATATGGAAGAATTTTTATTGGCAATGAAAGAAGAAAATTTAATTAAAGAGATAAAAAAATCTTTTAATGAAAATACTCCTCTACCTAGTGCCTTACATGATATTGCCATGGAATATTATAGGAAATATTTAGTTATTGGAGGTATGCCAGAATGTGTTAGCAAGTTTAAAGAGACACAAAATTATACTTTAATTAGACATACACAAGATATGATTCTACTTTCATACTTAAATGATATGAGTAAGTATAATACAAGTAATGAGATAAAAAAAACAAGATTAGTCTATGATAATATTACAGTTCAGCTTTCAAGGCAGAATACTCGTTTTCAATATAAGTTAGTAAAAACAGGTGGAAGAGCTTCTGAATTTGAAAATGCAATAGAGTGGCTTAATTTATCTGGAATAACTTCTAAAATATATTGTCTTGATAATATTCAAAAACCTTTAGAAAACTATAAAAATGTAGATTCTTTTAAAATTTATATTTCTGATGTAGGACTTTTATGTGCAAAAAAAGAGATAATTCCTGAGGATATATTATATTTATCAGATGAATTAAATGATTTTAAAGGTGGAATGACAGAAAATTACGTTAATATACATTTAAATATAAATTCATATACTCAATATTTTTGGAGAAATGATAAAGGAACAGCAGAGATTGACTTTATTATAACAAAAGAAGGAAAAATAATCCCAATAGAAGTAAAGTCTTCAAATAATACTCGTTCTAAAAGCCTTGATACTTATATTAAAAAATATAAACCTGAATATAGTATAAGAATTTCTAGCAAAAATTTTGGGTTTGAAAATAATATAAAAAGTGTTCCTTTATATGCAGTTTTTTGCTTGTAAAAAAAATATCTATATGTGTTATAATAAAATGAAAAATAAATTGAGAGGAAGAGTAAAAATGAAAATAATAGATTCACATGTTCATTTAAATTTACAACAATTTGACAATGATAGAGAAGAAGTTTTTAAAAGAATAGAAGAAAAATTAGATTTTGTTGTAAATATAGGCTTTGATTTGGAAAGTAGTGAAAAAAGTGTAGAATATGCAAATAAATATCCATTTATATATGCAGTAATAGGATTTCACCCAGATGAGATAGAAGGATATAGTAAAGAGGCAGAAAAAAAATTGGAAGAACTTGCAAAAAATCCAAAAGTTTTAGCAATAGGAGAAATTGGTTTAGATTATCATTGGATGACAAGACCAAAAGAAGAACAATGGGATATTTTTAGAAAACAATTGGAATTAGCAAGGAGAGTAAATAAACCTGTTGTAATTCACACAAGAGAAGCTATGGAAGATACAGTTAATATATTAAATGAATTTCCAGATATAACAGGTATTTTACATTGTTATCCTGGTTCTGTTGAAACAGCAAGAAGAATGATAGATAGATTTTATCTAGGTATAGGTGGAGTTTTAACTTTTAAGAATGCTAAAAAATTAGTTGATGTTGTAAAAGAAATTCCAATAGAAAGATTAGTAATAGAAACTGACTGTCCATATATGGCACCAACACCATACAGAGGGCAAAGAAATGAACCTATCTATACAGAAGAAGTTGTAAAAAAAATGGCAGAACTTAAAAATATGAGTTATGAAGATGTAGTTAGAATTACAAATGAAAATACAAGAAAGGCATTTAAAATGTTATGATAGTTGGAATAGGTAATGATATTATAGAGATTGAAAGAATAGAAAAAGCTATTTCAAAAGAAGGTTTTAAAAATAAAGTCTATACTCAAAGAGAGTTAGAAAATATTGGAAAAAGAGGAAATAGAACAGAAACTTATGCAGGAATATTTTCTGCAAAGGAAGCTATTTCAAAAGCTATTGGGACAGGAGTTAGAGAATTTTCTTTAACAGATTTAGAAATATTAAATAATGATTTAGGAAAGCCTTATGTTGTTATATCAGAGAAATTAGATAAAATTTTAAGAAATAAAAAAGAAAATTATCAGATAGAAATTTCAATTTCACATTCTAAAAAATATGCAACAGCAATGGCTATAATAATTTAATAAATAAAGGGGGAAATATGGATATATTAGAAATTAAAAGAGAATTTTTAGAAATGAAAGAAAAAACTGAAAATATCAGGAGGTCTCTTTGACTTAGAAAAGAGAAAGTCAATTATAAAGGAATTAGAGAAATTAACTTTTGAAGATAATTTTTGGTCTGATAAAAGAAAAAGTTCAGAAATTATAAAAAATATGAATTTTGAAAAAAATATAGTTTCAAGATATGAAAAGTTAGCGACAGAAATTGACGATGAAGAAGTTTTAATTGATTTTGTTGAAAGTGGAGAAACTTCATTTGAAAATGAACTTTCAGAAAAACATAAAATTTTAAAAGCTGATATAGAAGAATTTGAAATTAATTTGTTACTTGATGGAGAATATGATATGAATAATGCCATTGTAACAATTCATTCTGGTGCAGGTGGAACAGAAGCTTGTGACTGGGCTGATATGCTTTATAGAATGTATTTAAGATGGTGTAATTTAAAAGGCTATAAGGTATCAGAACTTGATTTTATGGAGGGAGATAGTGTAGGAGTAAAATCAGTTACATTTTTAGTTGAAGGAATAAATGCCTATGGTTATTTAAAGTCTGAAAAGGGAGTACATAGACTTGTTAGAATTTCACCTTTTGATGCTAATAAGAAAAGACATACATCATTTGCCTCTGTTGAAGTTGTGCCAGAAGTTGATGAAAATGTGGAAGTTGAAATAAATCCTGCTGATATTAGAATAGATACATATAGAGCAAGTGGAGCAGGTGGACAACATGTAAATATGACAGACTCAGCTGTAAGAATAACACATTTCCCAAGTGGAATAGTTGTAACTTGTCAAAAAGAAAGATCGCAACTTAGTAATAGAGAAACTGCTATGAAGATGTTAAAATCAAAATTACTTGAATTAGAATTAAAGAAAAAAGAAGAAGAAATGAAAAAAATTCAAGGTGAACAATCTGATATTGGTTGGGGAAACCAAATAAGATCTTATGTATTCCAACCCTATGCACTAGTAAAAGACCATAGAACTAATACTGAGATTGGAAATGTAAAAGCTGTTATGGATGGAAGTATAGATGATTTTATAAATTCATATTTAAGATGGATAAAAAATAATTAAGGGGATTTATGAAAAAAGTATTTAATATTCTACTAATAGCATTAATACTTACAATACTTTGGATTTTATTTTTGATAATAAATCCTAATTCTTCTGAAATACAAGGTATTAAATCAGTAAAAACAGAATATGATAACCATTATGCAGAAATAGATAAAAAGATAGAAAAAGAATTTAATAAAAACCCAAAAAAGCTATATGAAGAAAGAAAAACTAATTTAAAAAGAGTAAACCTAGATTTAAAGTTTGGTAGAGTTAGAAGATATCTAGGAGATAATGAATATATTTTTGGTTTTTCTGGTAACGGAAAATTAATATTAGTTTTAAAGAAAGATAGTCCAGATACTAATAATGGAGTACTAAAATATCTTTATGATAATCAGTCACTAAAAGAAATAGGATATATTGAAGGAAAGAATTTAGATTTCTCTGGAAAGTTTCAATTTTTTAATGAAGAAGGTATTTTAATAACTGAAAGACAATACTATCAAGGTAAACTAGAAGGTTTAGAAAAAGTATTTTCAGAAGATGGGAAATTAGAAGAAGAAAGAGTGTATAAAAATAACCTTATAGATGGTGAAGAAATATATTACTATGAAGATGGAAAAGTAGCTCAAAAAAATCAATATATAGTAGGAAAAATGGAGGGAGAATCTTTAAGTTACTATGATAATGGAGAAATTTCAGCAAAGATAAACTATAAAAATGACAAACGAGATGGAGTATATTTTCTTTATTATGAAAATGGTATAAAAAAAGAGGAAGGTTATTTAAAAAATGATAAATTAGAAGGTATTTCTAAAATTTATTATAAAAGTGGAAAACTTCATCAAACAGCCCATAATAAAGATGGTAAAAAAAATGGTACTATAATTAGATATTATGAAAATGGGATACAAGAGCATGAATGGAATTATAAAGATGATGTTTTAGATGGATTTGAAATATCTTATTATGAAAGCGGAAAAGTAAAAACAAGAATTTATTATAAAGATGGAAAACTTCAAGGAGAAGGTCTTAGTTTCTATGAAAATGGTAAAATTATGGAAAAAGGCTATTATAAGGATGATTTTTTTGATGGACAGTATACTATGTATTATGAAAACGGAAAACCTCAAGAAATTTATAATTATATAGCTGGTAAATTAAATGGAGAGTATAAGCTATATTATGAAAATGGAAATCTTGAGGAAATTGGAAATTATGTAGATAATAAATTAGAAGGAAAAGTTTTACAATATTATGAGGATGGAAAGTTAGAAGAAACAGGAACATATAAAAATGGAAAAATAGATGGAGAATATTTTCACTATGATAAAGTTGGAAAATTAGTTGAAAAACAGATATATAAAAATGGAAATTTTATAAGTACAGAAGAGTTTCAAAAAGTGGAGGAAGTAAAAAATGAAGGAAATAAGAGTGAAGCCATTAGATGAAGACAATAAAAATGGAAAAATGATAGCATATATATTTTTATTTCAGCCAATTTTATGTATAATTGTAGCAGTTTTTATAATTTTTATGAATATAAAAACTTTTGAAGGAAGTTCAATATTTTTTGTAGCCTTAGGAATATTTATTTTATTAGCAGTTTTTTCTTTTTTTAAAAATATATCAGATATAGCAAATGGTGTTTTAGCAGAGGAAGTCTGTTATATAGAGAATAAGATTTTTTGCTATACAAAAACTAGAAATTTTTTAGGTATAAAAAAAGTGATAAAAAGTTTTCAAATACCAATAGCTGAAATTAGTGATGTTAGAGAAAATGAGAAAAAAATTAGAATGAATATGTTTTCATTGTTCAAACCTAGAAATTCAGTCGAGATAGAAACAAGAGAAGGTAAAAAATATAGTATTATGAATGATTTTTATTTATTTGGAAAAAATTTACAAGATAATGATACAAAAGTTGAAAGTAGAGAAGAAAGAGCCAAAAGAATTTTTAATGAAGTTAAAGAATTAATAATGAGTGCAAAAAATGAGAATACATTTAATTTTTAAATTTAGGGAGAGATAAGAATGAAAACAAAAGAAATAAAAATTAGCCCAGTTCCAGAAAAAAAATCTTTAAGATTTGTTGCCCATTGGTTGATGATGGCACCAATTTTCCCTTTTATATTTTTAGGAATAATTTATTATGCATTAGATAAAAAAATTTTAGATGATCTATACCAGCAAATTTTGGAAAATAAAGTATATTTTTGTATTTTCGTTTTTTACTGGCTTTTTGCAGCAATAAATTTAGCAAGAGAAATTTTTAATTATTTATTAGTAGAAGAAGTTTGTTATGTAGAAAATAAAGTTTTTTACTATCAGAAATTTAGAATAGCTTTTGGAATGAGAAAATTAATGAAAAATTTAGAAATACCTTTTTCAGAAATATTAGAAGTTAAAGAAGGGAAGAAACCATTTTTCTTGTGTTTTTTATATAGTATAATTACACATAGAAATTCAGTAGAAATAGAAACAAGAGATGATAAAAAATATCAGATAATGAATAGTGTAGTTTTTGCAGATAAAGATTCACAAAGTCCTAATTCTTCTAAAACTAATGAAAGAACTAAAGAAATATTTAGTAAAGTACAAGAGATGATAAAAACAAAAAATACAGTTAATATTTAAAAATATTTTTTGAAAATATCTATATTTATATGTTAAAATAAAAGGTAAGAAATTTAAAGATGAAAGGATTGATAAAGATGTGTGTTGATTGTAAGAAAAGAGTTAGAACAAGAGTAGCACCTTCTCCAACAGGAGACCCTCATGTTGGAACAGCATATATTGCATTATTTAATATTGCATTTGCTCATGTAAATGGTGGAGATTTTATATTAAGAATAGAGGATACAGATAGAAATAGATATACAGAAGGTTCAGAACAAATGATATTTGACGCTTTAAAATGGCTAGATTTAGATTATTCAGAAGGACCTGATGTAGGTGGAGATTATGGACCATATAGACAATCAGAAAGATTTGATTTATATGGAAAATATGCAAAAGAATTGGTTGAAAAAGGTGGAGCATATTATTGTTTCTGTGACCATGAAAGATTAGAAAATTTAAGAGAAAGACAAAAAGCAATGGGGTTGCCTCCTGGATATGATGGACATTGTCGTTCACTGTCTAAGGAAGAAATTGAAGAAAAGCTTAAGGCAGGAGTTCCTTATGTAATAAGACTAAAAATGCCTTATGAAGGAGAAACTGTAATTCATGATAGATTAAGAGGAGATGTTGTTTTTGAAAATAGTAAAATAGATGACCAAGTTCTATTAAAAGCTGATGGATATCCAACATATCACCTTGCAAATATAGTTGATGACCATTTGATGGGGATAACACATGTTATAAGAGCAGAAGAATGGATACCTTCAACTCCTAAACATATACAATTATATAAAGCATTTGGTTGGGAAGCTCCTGAATTTATCCATATGCCACTTTTAAGAAATGATGATAGATCTAAAATCTCTAAGAGAAAAAATCCTGTTTCTTTAATTTGGTATAAAGAAGAAGGATACTTAAAAGAAGGATTAGTAAACTTCTTAGGTTTAATGGGATATTCTTATGGAGATGGACAAGAAATATTTACTTTACAAGAATTTAAAGATAACTTTAACATAGATAAAGTTACTTTAGGTGGACCTGTGTTTGACCTAGTTAAGTTGGGTTGGGTAAATAATCAACATATGAAAATGAAAGATTTAGGAGAACTTACAAGATTAACTGTTCCATTTTTTGTAAATGAAGGATATTTAGAAAATGAAAATGTAAGTGAAAAAGAATTTGATACTTTAAAGAAAATTGTAGCAATTGAGAGAGAAGGAGCAAAAACTTTAAGAGAGTTAGCTAAAAATTCAAAATTCTTCTTTGTTGATGAATTTTCTTTACCTGAACTAAAAGAAGATATGGACAAAAAAGAAAGAAAAAGTGTAGAAAAACTTTTAAATTCTTTAAAAGATGAAACTGGTTTAAAATCTATAAAATTATTTATAGAAAAATTAGAAAAATGGGAAGGAAATGAATTTACAGCTGAAGAAGCTAAAGATTTATTACACTCATTACTTGATGACTTACAAGAAGGACCAGGAAAGATATTTATGCCTTTAAGAGCTGTTTTAACAGGAGCTACTAAAGGAGCAGATTTATATAATATTCTTTATGTAATTGGAAAAGAAAGAGCATTAAAGAGAATACAAGATACTATTAAAAAATATAATATAGCTTTATAAAAAATTAGGCTATTGCAATTATTTATTTTGTAATAGCCTTTTAGATTTTAATATATATTTCCAACAAGCCCTACTATTTCTTTGGCTTTTTTTATTTTTTCAATAGCAATAGCTCTTGCTTTCTTAGAACCTTCATTTAAAACATCTTTTACATAATCCATATCTTTTTCAAGTTCTTCTCTTTTTTCTCTTGCTTTTCCAAAATAATCAAGTATAGAATTTAAAAGCTCAGTTTTTGCATGTCCATAGCCAAAGTTTCCAGCTAAAAATTTATCCTTTAATTCATTTTGTTTGTCTATATTATTAAAAAGAGCATAGATTTTAGCTATATTATTATCTGGATTTTTAGGCTCTTCAAGAGGAGTTGAATCAGTAACTATACTCATAACCTGTTCTTTTAATTTTTTCTTTGTAACAAACATATTGATAGTGTTATTATAAGATTTACTCATTTTTTGTCCATCTGTTCCAGGAACAATAGCAGAATCATCTAAGATGAATGGTTCAGGTAATTTAAAAAAGTCTACTTCATATTGTTGATTAAATTTCATAGCAATATCTCTTGTCATTTCTAAATGTTGCTTTTGATCTTTACCAACAGGAACAACATCAGTATCATAAATTAATATATCTGCTGCCATTAAAACAGGATAAGTTAGAAGTCCTGTATTTGCAGGAATACCTTTAGCGATCTTATCTTTATATGAATGCCCTCTTTCCAAAAGACCAACAGGAGTTATATTTGAAAGAAGCCATGTCATTTCAGTATGTTCAGGAACATTTGATTGTAAATATATTGTTGATTTATTTGGATCAAGTCCAACAGCTAAATAATCTAAAACTATATTATATGTATCTTGTCTTAGAGTTTCAGCCTTTGTTAGTGATGTTAAAGAATGATAATCAGCAATAAAGTAAAAACCATCATAACTATCTTGTAAATCAACAAATTGTTTCATTGCTCCAAAATAATTTCCTATATGTAAAATTCCACTTGGTTGTATACCTGATAAACTTCTTTTCATTTTATATCTCCTTAATTTTATTTTTAATGATTAGTAAATTGTAACATAGTAAAAAAGACTTTTCAACTTAAACTATAATTCTTTTAACTCTTTTACCAATACCAGTCATAAATTCCCATACACAAAGCTCTGGAATATTCAAGTTATCGAGTATATCAGCATTGATAACTGTAACTTCATCTCCTATTTTAATTGAATTTTCAATTTCTTTTGGAATTCTAATCATAGTCATATCCATACAAATATTCCCAATAATTTCACATCTGTGATTATTAATCAAAACATAACCACCTTTAGAAAGATATTTTTTTAATCCATCAGCATAACCTATTGGAAGAACTGCATAAGTTGAATCAGCTGGTAATGTATAATGTCTTCCATAAGATACAAAAGAATCTTTCTTAACTTTTTTTATAAATAAAACTCTTGATTTAATTGTAAAAATATTTTTTAAATAAGGGGTTTTCTTATTTCCTGTAAAAGAATACATTCCTATACCTAACCTTACAAGATTTCCTAAGATATCATCATAAAAATTAGTTATCCCAGCACTATTAGAAATATGTATATATTCTAGATTTAGAGAGTTAACAATTTTTTTAAACTTTTTTATTTGCTCTAATGTAAAATTTTTAGTTTCCATTGTATTTCCATCTGAATCAGATAGATGTGAAAAAATACCCACAAGATTAAGATTATTCTTTTTACAAAATTCTATTACTTTTTCAGCTTCATCTACCTCAAAACCTAATCTTGTCATTCCAGTGTCAAATTTTAAATGAATATTAGGATTAAGTTTGTTAGTTACTAAAAAGTGTAATTGTTCCATAGAACTGATAGCAACATGAACTCCTCTTTTGGTTGCTTCCATTAGTTCATCTTCAAAACTAGCTCCAAGAATTAAAATCTTATCTTTAATTCCAGCCTCTTGTAGTTCTATAGCTTCCTCAAGATTGGCAACACCAAAAAATTTAACTCTAACTTCTTTTAAGATTTTAGCAATTTCTATTGAACCTAAGCCGTAGGCATTAGCTTTTACAACTCCTAATACTTCTCTGTTATTAGCAATTTCTTTTAATTTTAAGACATTGTACTTCAAATTTTCCTTATCAATTTCTACCCAAGTTCTCATTTTTCCTCCTAATAAATTAAAAAGCAAAAATACACCTATGTCTAAACATCAGGTGTATTTACTATACATTTATATTTTTTATTTTGCTGCATTACCAAGATTTTTTGAAGCATCTTCTACAAATTTTTTGAAAACTTTGTCAGCTGCTGTTGTAACTTCATTTCTTTCAACTGCTAGTAAAGTATAGATTTTTTCTGAATCTTCCCATGCTCCTTTTTGAGTAACTTTTTTCATTGCTAAATCAGTTGAATAAGTCACTAAATCAGAAAAAACAGGTGTAATAACACTTTTTGAAAAAGCGTCCATTTCATCAAGGTTTCCTCTATATAAAGCTTCTATTTCTTTTCTTATTTCTTTATTTAAAGTTTCAGAAGCTTGTTTATTAGCACGAGATTGAGCTATGATAGAACCACTTTTTGAAATTTGAGCAGAAGCAAGTGCATAAATTTCTTTTTCTGGATTTACTCTTGAAGCCACAGCTTCTTGAATAGCAGCAGGTGTTGAGCCTTCAGTCAAAAAACTAGGTAAATACTCATCTATTGAGCTACAAGCAGTAAAAGCAAATAGCGATATTAAAAATAAAACAATTTTATTTTTATTCATAATTTAATCCCTCCAAGATATTTTTAATAAATTATAACACAAAAATGACATACAATCACATGAATTGCAGAAAAGAAAAGCTGGAGTAATATCTATGCAACAGGATTGAAAAATCTATGAAAACAGAATGTAAGTTTTCGAATCTGCATCATGACTACAAGGAGAAAAAGGATTTATGACAAAGAAAATCTTGGTCCTGCA
>ERZ772948.727-NODE-727-length-21232-cov-6.112244_pt1 | contig 21232 bp, 18 predicted proteins | sample MGYA00511945_ERZ772948 | MGnify/ENA primary metagenome ERZ772948 (study PRJEB29015, sample SAMEA2737927) | human oral metagenome | biome: human oral; feature: human-associated habitat; material: dental | place: China | collected 2141 ... | reverse complement strand
GCGTCGGGGCGGGGTCGGCACCGCCCCGGCCTGTGCGCTGCGGTCCGGGTGGCCAGTCGATATGATGCAAGCACCGCCGCTCGCGCGCGCCCGCGCGGGCGGCGTCAACCGAACCGGTTCTCACAGGACGAGGAGCACAGTGAAGATCACAGTTGATCGCGGTGTCATGGCCGAGGCGGTCGCGTGGGTGGCCCGCAGTCTGCCCAGCCGTCCCAGCGTCCCGATCCTCGCCGGCCTGCTCATGCGCGCCGAGGGCAACCAGGTCGTCATGTCCAGCTTCGACTACGAGACGAGCGCGAAGATCACCATCGGCGCCCAGGTCGACGAGTCGGGCGAGGTGCTCGTCTCGGGCAAGCTGCTGGCCGAGATCGCCAAGTCGCTGCCCGATCGTCCCGTCCGGCTCACCGCCGGCGCCTCGAACGTCGAGCTCGTGTGCGGTTCGGCCCGCTTCACACTGCAGCTGCTGCCCGTCGAGGACTACCCGAACCTGCCCGAGATGCCCGCCGCCACCGGCTCGGTCGTCTCCGAGGACTTCGCCAGGTCGGTCAGCCAGGTGGTCATCGCCGCCGGTCGCGACGAGCTGCTGCCCGTCTTCACGGGCGTGCGCCTGGAGATCGACGGCGACCGGCTCTCCCTGCTGGCCACCGACCGCTACCGCATGGCCCTCAAGGAACTCACCTGGAACCCCGCCACCACCGGGGCCGAGGGCGCGGCGCTCGTGCCGGCCCGGGTGCTCGGCGAGGCGGCCCGCTCGATGAGCAGCGGCGAGACCGTCCAGCTCGCCCTGGCCGGCGAGGGGGCTGGCGAGGGCCTCATCGGTTTCGAGGGCGACGGGCTCAACGGCACCCGCCAGCTCACCACCCGCCTGCTCGACGGCGAGTTCCCCAAGGTGCGCCACCTCATGGACATCAAGGGCAACGTCGTCGTGCGCTGCAACACCGCCGAGCTCATCGACTCCGTCAAGCGCGTCTCGCTCGTCGCCGAGCGCAACACCTCGCTGCGCATGGCCATCGACGAGGACAGCATCGCGCTCGACGCCGCCACCGGCGACCAGGCCCAGGCCACCGAGGCGGTCGAGGCCGTCATCACGCGCGGCGGCGGCGACGAGGTCACGGCCGTCGGCTTCAACCCGCACTACCTGTCCGACGCCCTCGGCGCACTCACCCAGCCCTACGTCCAGTTCTCCTTCACCGCCCCCGGCAAGCCCTGCCTGGTGCAGGGCCTGCCCGAGCTCGACGGCGAGCCCGACACCGACTACAGGCACGTCATCATGCTCATGAGGCTGCCCGGCTGAGCCGATCGTGTTCGTCGATCATCTCGAGCTGGTTGACTTCCGCAGCTATCGGGCCGTCTCGCTGGCGCTGCGGCCGGGCGTCAACCTGCTCATCGGTCCGAACGGTCACGGCAAGACGAACCTCGTCGAGGCCATCGAGGCCGGAGCGTCGACGCTGCTGATCGACGAGGACACCTCGGCCACGAACTTCATGATCCGCGACGAACGCATGCGCGCCCTCATCCCCGCCGCCCAGGAACCCATCACCCCGTTCGTGGACCGCATCCGTCCCCTGTACGGCGAGCTCGGGACATCGACGATCCTCGTCGCCGGGGGCTCCGGGGCGTTCTTCGAGGTCGCCGACCACGTCATCGCCATCAATCACTACGTGCCCGTCGACGTCACCGAAAAGGCACACGAAATAGCGGCCGCCCCGCCGTCCACCGAGGCGACGGAGGTGTTCAACGGCCTGCGGGCGGGACGCCCCGGGGTCGTGTCCCTGCCGCCATCCGGCACCGGTAAACCCGCCAAGGCGCGGAGCCGCACCAGGATCCAGTACGGCCGCGACGACATCGACCTCGCCGCGGTTCCGCAGCTGGTCGACGCCGCGCAGACGCAGGCCATCGCCCACGCGCTGGACCGCATCGGCGACCTCCTCGACGACCGGGCGGGCATGCCCGAGCGGATCGACGAACTGCTGCACCGCATCGACGAGAAGGGCCTCGACTGGCTTTCACTCCACCGTGGTCATCCCGGGCACCTCGCCCGCCCCCGCCGCCACGAAATCCTGGCAGCGGTCAACCGCCACCGGGGACTCCGGGTCCGGCCCTGACTCCGTCCCCGGAACCCAAAGCTGGTTGAACCGGGTCTCAGTGGAGGAACAGCCCGTGTCGAAACCACTGCCGGAAGCCGGGGAAGGGTCCTCGGACATGCGCGAGGTGGTTTCGACACGATCCGCTCGCTGGCGCTCGCGGATCGGCTCAACCAGCTTCGTAGGGATGGTTGGTGTTCGCGGACCGGTTCGGCCGGCTTTGGAAGATTGAGGAGCGGTGGGAGGGTTGATGATCCTCGTCCCCGAGAGAGGCAGCCATGGGAAGGCGTGGATGCTCCAAGGGGATGTGATGCGGGTATTCCCGGAAAGGGGGAGTCTGGGTGGGGCCGGTGCAGGTTGGTCATGCGGGATGGGTGTCAAGATGGTTTCTGGCCGATTTGGGTTCACTCGTGCGGAAGGAATGGAAGTGGCCCTGATTCGCAACGGAAGCTACCTGAAGCTGGCGTCGGCTATGGGGGTGTCGTCGATTGGGGACGGGATCCGGCTTGTCGCTGCTCCGCTGCTGGCGTCGACAATGACGTCGGATCCGCTGTTGATTTCGCTTGTCGTCGTGGCCAACCGGCTCCCGTGGCTGTTGTTCGGCCTGGCAGGCGGGGTTGTCGCGGATCGGTTCAAGCGGAAGTCGCTGATGGTGCTGGTCGACCTGTCGCGGTGCGTCTTGGTGGGGGCGCTCGCGGGGGCTGTGTTCTTCGACCTCGCCGGAATCTGGGTGCTGGCGGTCGTCAGCTTCTGTCTCGGTGTTGGCGAGACGGTCTTTTCGGCGGCGAACCAGGGCATGATCCCGGAGATCGTGGAGGACCCCGACGACCTGTCAGCGGCCAACGGCACGTTCCATGCGATGCAGGCGGCGTCGATGAACTTCATCGGGCCCGGGCTGGGCGGGCTGCTGTTCAGTTTCGCGCGCTGGCTGCCGTTCCTGATAGACGCGGTCTCGTTCCTGCTGGCCTCGGCACTGGTGGCGCGCATCGCAGGCGGAGGCCAGGCGCCCGCCAGCGGCGGGGCGGGGATGTGGCAGGCCGTGCGGGAGGGCGTCGCGTGGTGCCGGGGCAAGCCTGTGGTGGTCGCTTTGTTGTCGGTGATGGGCGTCGTCAACTTCGCCCAGAGCGGGGTGCTGGCGGTCATGGTGATCTACGTCACGAACGACCTGGGCGCATCAGCGACGGCGTTCGGCGTCGTGTTGAGCATCTCCGGCGCAGGAGGTGTGCTCGGAGGGGCCCTGGCCTCCGTGGCCGATCGGAAACTGGGTTTCAGCTACGTTCTGCCGGTGGGGGTGGCTCTGGCGGGACCGTTGCTGCTCCTGATGATCGCTTCAAACAATCTTGTGCTGCTTGCCGGCTGCCTGTTCTTCAACTCGTTCTTCGGCATCATGGTCAGCGTCCTGGTCGCATCTCTGCGGCAGAGGATCGCTCCGCGCGAGCTTGCGGGCAGGGTGGCGAGCGTCCAGGCGTTCATGGCCATGGGAATCGCGATGCCCGGCGGTGCGCTGCTGGGCGGAGTCACAGCGGAATTGCTCGGAGTCCGATTGGTCTTCATCCTCTCCGGGGCCCTGTGCCTGCTGCTGTCCCTGGCGACAGCCCGCAACCTGCACCCGCGCGCACTGAGACGAGACATCGCAGAGCTGGTGGCGAAGGCGTCGCCGACGAAGTGATCCATGCCCCGGCGGACTGATTCGGTTGACGAACCAGCCGGAGCGCCATCCCGCCCGGCTACGAACCGGACGGGGCACAGGAGCCGCGCACACCGGGCTCTTGCGGGAGCAGAAGGTCGCGCAGGGCAACACCAGCGCAGCGAAACCGCCGAGCACGAGCAGCACTCGACTGCGGGGTGTACCGGCTCCTTTCTGCCGAGGCTTCCTCAGGCTGAGTCAGACGAACAACTGGAGGAACACCCCGGCCGAAAGGGCCAGCAGCGGAATCAGCTCGAAAACGTCGTCATCACAACGTCAGGCCCGGGTAGAGCGGGTGCAGATCCAGGAGCTTCGCCGCGCGATCCTTCGATCCATCCGCGACCTCCTGGGCCAGTTCGTACTTCGCCTTGCCCGGTTTACCGTCCTTCGTGGTGGTCGGGGTGGTCTTCTTCAGCACGTCGGTGATCATGGCCGCGACCTCGTCCATGTCAGAAGTGGTGAAGCCCCGCGACGTCAAAGCCGGGGTGCCGAGCCTGATGCCCGAGGTGTACCAGGCGCCGTTGGGGTCGTTGGGCACCGAGTTGCGGTTGGTGACGATGCCGGAATCCAGCAGCGCCGACTCCGCCTGCCGCCCGGTCAGACCGAAGGAGGAGACATCCAGCAGCACGATGTGGTTGTCGGTGCCTCCGGTCACCAGGGTGCCGCCGCGTTTCAGCAGCCCTTCGGCGAGGGCGCGGGCGTTGTCGACCACCCGGTGCGCGTAGTCCCGGAACGCCTCGGTGCGGGCCTCCGCCAGGGCGACGGCCTTGGCAGCCATGATGTGTGACAGGGGACCGCCCAGCACCATCGGGCAGCCACGGTCGACGTCACCCGCGTAGTCCTTGGTCGCCAGCACCAGGCCGCCGCGCGGGCCGCGCAGCGACTTGTGGGTGGTGGTGGTCACCACCTGGGCGAACGGCACCGGGTTCTCGTTGCCCGTGAACACCTTGCCCGCCACCAGGCCGGCGAAGTGGGCCATGTCGACCATCAGCACCGCGCCGACGGAATCGGCGATCTCCCGCATCTTCGCGAAATCGATGCGACGCGGGTAGGCGGAGTAGCCGGCGACGATCACCAGCGGTTTGAACTCGGCGGCCTGCGCGGCGAGGGCGTCGTAGTCCAGCAGCCCGGTGGTGGGGTTCGTGCCGTAGGAGCGCTGGTGGAACATCTTGCCCGACACGTTCGGCCGGAACCCGTGGGTCAGGTGCCCGCCCGCATCCAGGCTCATGCCCAGCAGCCGCTGGCTGCCGAACCGGGCCCGCAGCGTCTCCCAGTCGGCCTCGGACAGCTCGGATACGTTCTTCGAACCGAACTCCGCCAGCGCCGGGGTCTCGATGTGGTGCGCCAGGATTGCCCAGTAGGCGGTCAGGTTCGCGTCGATCCCGGAATGGGGCTGTGCGTAGGCGTATTCGGCGCCGAACAGTTCACGCGCGTGCTCGGCGGCCACGGACTCCACTACGTCGACGTTCTGGCAACCCGCATAGAACCGGTGGCCGATGGTGCCCTCGGCGTACTTGTCGCTCAGCCAGGTGCCCATCGTCGCGAGCACCGGCAGGCTGGCGTAGTTCTCGGAGGCGATCAGCTTCAGGGATGCGCGCTGGTCGGTCAGTTCGTCGCGGATCGCCTGGCAGATCCGGGGCTCGACCTTCCCGATCACATCCAGCAGGGTCCTGTAAGCGCCTGAAAGCGCCGTTGCATCAGTCACATCTACTCCTCTGGGGAATTGGTGGTGGGACCAAATCTAGTCCCCGGGGAGCGGCCGCGAGGGCCAAACCCCGGGGAAAGACCTGACCGGACAGCTGTTCGATGCGTCTCAGGCCAGCCGCCACCGGCTGATGGCCTGGGAGTCCTCGAGCAGTTCCGCGAACAGCCCCTCGGTTTTCGCCAGCTCGGCGGGGGAGCCCTGCTGCACGACCCGGGTGACCTGACCGGCCTCGCGGCCACTCAGCACCGCCACCGAGTGGGCGTTCATGATGGTGCTCAACCGGTGGGCGATCACCACCACCGTGCGACCCCGGGAGAGTTCCTCGAGGGTCGTGGTCAGGACCGCCTCGTTCTCGGCATCCAGCGCCGAGGTGACCTCGTCGAGCAGCAGGATCGGGGCGTCCTTCAGGAAAGCGCGGGCGATCGAGACGCGCTGCCGTTCACCACCGGACAGGCGCAGTCCACCCTCGCCGACGGGGGTGTCGAGTCCCTGCGGCAACCGTTTCAGGGCCTCCTCCAGGCGGGACCGGCGGATGGCTTCCTCCACTTCCTCGTCGGTGGCCCCGGGTTTGGCGATGCGAACGTTCTCGCGGATGGTGGTGTTGAACAGGTAAACGTCCTGGAAGACCATCGAGATCATCGACATCAACTGTTCCGTGGCGATGTCCCTGACGTCGACCCCACCGATGGTGACCCGACCGGCGGACACGTCCCAGAACCTCGCCGCCAGTTTCGTCAGCGTCGACTTGCCACAGCCCGAAGGCCCGACGATCGCGGTGATCTGGCCCTGTGGCGCATCCAGGGAGAAGTTCTGGAACAGTGGGGCATCCGGGTCGTAGGAGAAGGTGATGTCCTGGAACCCGATGTCGTGGTTCCCGGGAACTTGTGGTTTCTCGGGCTCGGGCATCACGGGGGTGTCCAGGATCTTCCCGATGGCCTCCAGCGAGATCTCGCACTTCTGGATCTCCCCCTGGTACAGCAACGCGTGGGTCATGGGGGTCACGAACCGGGTGGTCATCACCACGACGGCCACGAAGGTGGCCAGATCCAGCGACCCGTCCAGGGCGAACGCCAGCCCGAAGGCCAGAACCCCGGCGAAAACGGCGTGGGTGATCACCAGCAGGGCCCCCAAGGGTGGGCCCTGGAGCTTGAGCAGCCGGTGAACGCCTTGGTTCTCCGCTTCCAGGGTGCTCCGGATGGGGGGCCACTGCATGCCGGCCAGGCCACGGGCCCTGAGGACGGGCTGGAGCTGGGCGTACTCGATCAGCCTTCCCGCGCTGGCCGAGCTGAGCACGGGTTCCTGGGCGTGTTCCTGCTTGATGCTGCGCAGACCCCAACGCCACACCAGATAGGTGAAGGGCAGGCTGACCGCCATCACCAGGGCCAACCGCCAGTCGAAGAAGAAGGTGGCCACAAGCACGGTGCCGGGAATCACGATCGCCGAGACCAGGTTGGGCAGCACCACCGATGCCAGGTGCGAGAGGATGCCCACCTCGCTGGATACGGCGGCGGCCACGTCCCCGGCGCTCCGGGCCCGGAACCAGCCCAGGGGGAGAGCCGAGACCCGGCGCCCGATCTTCGAGATCAGGTTGCCGCAGACGTCGATGACGCTGATGCGCATGGCAATGACCATGCTGATCCAGTTCACCAGGAAGGCGGCGGCCCCGAGACCGATCAGAACCCACAACCAGGTCAGGGAGGACGCCGGATCCGGGCCCAGGAAGGCCCGCAGGAAGGGGATCAGGGCCACGAAGGCCAGGCCCTGCAGCAGCGCGGAGACGGCGTAACCGGCGATCAGAGCGTTCACGACCCCCGGTTTGTCGAGGTAGCGACGGAACTGCTTCAGCATGCCTGTTCCTTTCCCCTGAGCCCTTCCAGGGCGTGGGTGATGTTGGTCTGGTTCCGCCACAACCGGGCGTAGGGGCCGTCCTGGGCCAGCAGGTCGTCGTGGGTGCCCAGCTCGACGAGCCGGCCCGTATCGATCACGGCTATCTGGTCGACGCCCTGGATCGTGGAGAGCCGGTGGGCGATCACGATCACCGTGCGTTTCTGGGCCAGGTTGCTGATGGCCTGCTGGATCAGGCGTTCTGAATGGCTGTCGGCCTGCGCCGTCGCCTCGTCGAGGATCAGGATGGGGGATGCGGCCAGGAAGGCCCGCGCAATCGTCAGGCGCTGCGCCTCACCCCCGGAGAGATGGGCGCCCTCACCGATGATCGTGTCGTAGCCGTCGGGAAGCTGCATGATGCGGTCGTGAATGCAGGCGGCCCTGGCGGCCTCCTCGATCTCGGCCTCGGTCGCGTCCGCGTTCCCGAGGGCGATGTTCGCGCGGACGGTGTCGGTGCTGAGCATGACATCCTGGAAAACCAGCGACATCGACGAGAGCAGTTCCCGCGAGGGCTGGTCCCGCACGTCGCGCCCGTTGACGAGCACCGTTCCGGAATCGACGTCCCAGAACCGTGCGATGAGCCTGGCCAGCGTGGATTTCCCGCCGCCGGAGGGGCCGACCAGCGCCGTGACCGTGCCCGGTGGGCATTTCAGGGAGAGCTCCTGGATGACCGGTTCCCCGGGGTCGTAGGAGAAACTGACGTCGCGGAACTCCACCGCGGGGGCTTCCTCCTCCGGGGCGATCTCGGCGTTCGGTTCGGACAGCTCCGGGGCCTGCAGGATGTGCAGGGTGCTGTTCGCGGCCTGTTTCGCCGCGTACAGGTTCTGTGACATCTCCATCAGGGTCAGCAGCCCCTCGGGCAGCCCGACCCACACCAGGGCGAAGGCCACCACCGTCACCGGCGACAACCATCCCTGGAGCGTGAACACCAGCCCCAGCCCCATCGTCGCGGCGAACACCGGGCCGGGCCGCAGCAGTGATGCGATCAGGCTCAGGCCGATGCTTTGCTTCTGCATCCATACCAGGGAAACCTTGGAGAACCTCTTCTGGGCCTCGTCGAAACGTCCGAAGACTTCTGCGGTCATGCCGAAGTTCTTGACCTCCTTGATGCCGTCCACCAATTCCACCGTCCGGTCCGAAAGCTGCCGCTCGGCCTCGGCGTAATCATCGAACACCTTCCTGATCCCCGTCATGCCGGTCGCATACACCACGACCGAGAGCAGCAGGTAGCAGCCGATCAGCAGACCGGCGAAGCGCCAGTCCAGCCAGAACAGGTAGCCGAGGCTGACCAGCAGGCTGATGAGGGAATTTGCGAAGTCGCCGGCCAGGTGCGCCACCAGGGAGTGGATGTCGGCGGTGTCGTTCGAGACGGCCTGCCGGATGCGACCCGAACTCCGGGCCGAGAACCAGCCGAGGTTCACGACCCCCAGTTTGCCGATGAGCCGCTGCCGGAGCTCGTGACGGAGCCTCGCCTCCGCGGTGTGATTGTTCCCCAGCGCGTAGGTGTAGGAGAGCGAATGGACCACCATGCACACCACAGCGGCGATCACCCACCCCCACAGGTGCGCGGAATCCGGGTTCCCCGCCAGTAGGGAACGGGTGATCTCGACGATCGCTATGTAGGGCACCACCTTGAACACCGCTCCCAGAGCGGCGAGGGTGAACCCCAGGTACATCGAGCCGCGTGCGCTGCGGACCAGATCCCACACGGACCTCGGGGCATTCGCGGGAACGGCGTCGGAAACAGAAGATTGCGTTGACATGATGTCTCTTCCAGATAGAAGGCAGGCATGCCTAAATTAGCATTCTGGGGGTATACCCCTACAAGGGGGTGAGGCTTCCGAAACGCTGGTCCGAGGCGGCTGACTTGCAGTTGACGTTGCGTCACCTGCGAGTCTCGGGCGCATGAGGATAACCGTGCTCGATTCGTTGGCGGCGACCCGGGAGATCCTGGATGCGCCCGCCGCCGACCGCCCCGCCCTCATCCGTCGCATGCGATCCCCCATGGACGGCATGTACCCGTTCATTCCCGGAGGCCCGGACCAGCTCGCCATGCACGAAGGAACCTTCGGTTTCCCGGTCGAAGGGGCAGATGAGCAGCTGCGCGCCGGGCTGGGGGAGTTGGAGGAGGCGCGGGTCCGGGAGCGTGTGGAGGCGGGGATCCACCAGGCGGCCCGGGCGCTCACCGCGGCCGATCCCGGCCTGGTTCTCCCCGGGGAGCTGACCGTGCTGGTGACCCTGGGCGACCCGACGGACAACCACTTCATGGAGGAGATCCAAGGGCTGTCGGCATTCGGCGGAATCCCCGGATTCATCGAGCTGACGTTGTGGCCGAACCGCGTGGTGTGCGACCGGATCGAGGCCATCGCCGCCCACGAGTTCCACCACAACGTCCGCTACGGACAAGGCGGTATCGTCTGGGATCCGATGGCGGTTGCCCTCGGCGAGCAGATCGTCGCCGAGGGACTGGCCGATGCCTTCGCCAGGGAACTCCACGGCCGGCGCGGTTACACGCACTTCGCGGTGCCGTGCCTGGGAGACGACGCCGCCGTGGCGAAGGTGATCTCCGGCATGGAGATCACGGGAATGTGGAACTTCACCCCTTGGGTGCTCGGCGACGCCTCCGCCAGGAGATTCGGTGCCGCACCGGTGGGATTGCCGACCGGAGCGGGATACGCAGCGGGGAACCGGATCGTCGACGCATACCTGGAGCGGTGCGGAACCACCGCCGCGGCCTCGGTGCACACGGATTGGAGAGTCGTCGCTGAGGCCGGTGTGGCAGCCTTGGACGTGACGAACCGCTTCGGGGAATGAGGGACATGTGGTGGAGTGGCCGACCGGGGAACTGGCGAGACGCGCCGGCATCTCGCCCCGGACGCTGCGCCACTACGACCAGATCGGCCTCCTGACCCCGACCCGGACCTCCGGATCCGGGCTGCGTTTCTACGACGCCTGGGCCGTCGCGCGACTCCAACGCATCCTGCTGCTCCGCGAAACCGGAATGCCGTTGGCCGGCATCGCCGAGCTCCTGGACGGCGAAACGGAGGGCCAGGAGGACGAGGCGCTCGAGGAACAGATCCGGCGGCTGCACCGGGAACGGGACGCCCTGGACCGGAAGATCCGGGCCGTGGAACACCTTCTCGAGGCGCGCCATGAAGGGAGGGCGCCGAAACCGGATGTGCTGCTCGACGGGTTCAACGACCTTTATGAGGAAGAGGTGGTCGCGCACTGGGGTCGCGAGGCCTACCAGGCGGGCCATGACTGGTGGCACGGCAAGACCCTCGCCCAACAGCAGGCGTGGAAGAAGCGCTCGGAACGGCTCGTCGCCGACTGGGTTCGCGCCCAGCGGGCCGGGGCCACGCTGGACTCCCCGGAGGTGCGTCGGCTCGTGGACCGGCACGTGGCCTGGCTCGGTGAGATCCCGGGAACCCCGACGCACACCGGCGACAGGGAACGCTCATCGGCCATGATCCGCGGGCTCGCCCACATGTACGTGCAGGACCCCGCGATGCGGCACGCATTCGGGGGACGGGTCGGAGCCGAGTTCGTCCGCGACGCGCTCCTGCTGCACATCGATGAGGAACAGGAATGAAGACACCCGGGACCGGTATCACGCGTCCCGGCATGAAAGGCTTCGGATATGCGAATCATCATTGGCGCTCCGGGCAACGGAGCCGTGTTGAAGGAAGCGCTCAAGGAGAAACTTGCGGGCGACGAACGGGTGAGTGCCCTGGTGGACCTGTCCACGCCGGACATCACCTACCCGGAGCTTTCCTTCCAGGCGGGCCTGGCTATCGCGGAGGGAAGAGCTGACCGGGGCATCCTCGTGTGCGGCACCGGCATCGGCACTGCCATCGCCGCCAACAAGGTGCCGGGAATACGGGCCGCGACCGCCCACGACCTGCTGACCGTCCGGGGATCGGTGGAGAACTACGACGCCCAGATCCTGTGCATGGGTCAGAACGTCATAGCGGCACCGGCGGCCTGGGCCCTGGTGGACATCTGGCTCGACCTGCGTCACGACCCGGCGAGCAGCTACGGTCCCAGACTCGGTGAGATCTCGGCCTACGAGACCCGCTGCTGACCGATCTCGTAGAGCGCGATGGAGGCCGCCACCGATGCGTTGAGCGACTCCACAGCGGAAGTGATGGGGATCGAGACCAGGGCGTCGCAGTTCTCCCGCACCAGACGCGCCAGGCCCTCTCCCTCGGAACCGACCACCACCACGACGGGGCCGTCGAGCCCCGGGATGCCCGACAGCGGGGTTTCGCCCTCACCGGCCAGACCGACGACGGTGAAACCGGCCCCGGAGGCGCGGCGCAGCATCTGGTTCAGGTTCGTGACCCTCGCGACGGGAATGCGTGCCGCCGCTCCCGCGGAGGTCTTCCACGCGGCGGCCGTCATGGAGGCCGACCGGCGGGCCGGGATCACCACCCCCTGCGCGCCGAAGGCGGCCGCCGACCGGATGATCGCGCCCAGGTTGCGGGGATCCGTCACCTGGTCGAGGGCCACGACGAGACCCCGCGACGGAACCTCAAAGGCCGCGTCGAAGATGTCCTCGACATCCGTGTAGTCGAAGGCGGGAAGTTGCAGGGCCACCCCTTGGTGGACGAGACCGCCGGTAACCCGGTCCAGTTCGGCCCGGGTCACCTGCAGCAGCGGAAGCGAGTGTTCGGCAGCGAACTTGAGGATGTCGCGGAGCCGATCGTCGCGCTCCGCACCCTCGGCGACATAGGCCTGCTTCAAGGGCAGCCCGGCGGTGAGGGCCTCCAACACCGGGTTGCGGCCCACCACCCAGTCCGCCCCCACCGGGGCGTTGCCGGTTTTCGCTTTCGGGCGGTTCGCCTGACGTTTCAGCGCCTCCTGCTTGGCCTTGTACGCCTTGTGGTAGACGCGGTCCTCGGCCTTCGGGGTGGGGCCCTTGCCCCGAAGCGAACGGCGGATCCGCCCGCCCGAACCCGCGGTGTTGCCTTTGCCGCGGTTACCGGCCCCGGGGTGTCTCGAGTTGCCTGCCATTTATTTCTTCTCCAGACTCCAGCGGGCCCCTTCCGGGGTGTCGGTGATGCTCAATCCCGCCTCGGTGAGGGTGTCGCGGATGGCATCGGCGCGTCCCCAGTCCTTGGCGGCCCTGGCCTCGGAGCGCTGCTCCAGCAGCGTGGAGACCAACCGGTCCACGACGGGAGTCAGGTCGTCGCCCCCGGTGGCGGTCGCCCACGGGGCGTCGGCGGGGTTGATTCCCAGGATGCTGGTCATTTCGGCGACCGTGGCGTACAGGTCGGCGGCCCCCGGGTCGCCGTCGCTCAGGGCCTTGTTTCCCGCTCGCACGGCCTCGAAGAGCGTGGCCACCGCGGTCGGGGTGGCCAGGTCGTCGTTCATCGCGGCCTCGAACGCCTCCCAGAACGGCCCACCGACCCTGCCCCGCGTCAAACCGCGTTCACCGGCGGAGGCCAGGAAGGAGTCGATGCGTTCGATGCCCTTCTCGGCTTCCGCCAAAGATCCTCGGGTCTGCTCGTCGGCGGGGGAGAACTCGATCTGGCTGCGGTAGTGGGGGGCCAGCAGGAAGAACCGCACCGCGCGCGGATCGAAGGCCTTCGTTACCTCCGAGACCAAGGCGGTGTTTCCCAGCGACTTGCTCATCTTCTCGCCCGCCATCGTCACCCAGGCGTTGTGCATCCACACCCGGGCGAAACCGCGTCCGGCCCCGGCGGACTGGGCCAGTTCGTTCTCGTGGTGCGGGAAACGCAGATCGATGCCGCCGCCGTGGATGTCGAAGGTGTCGCCGAGGTATTTCCCGGACATGGCGGAGCACTCCAGGTGCCAGCCGGGACGTCCCCTGCCCCAGGGCGTGGGCCAGGACGCGGTCTCGGGTTCCTCGGGTTTGTGTCCCTTCCACAGCGCGAAGTCGCGGGGATCGCGTTTGCCGCGCGGATCGGCGTCCTCCGCGGCGGCCATTTCGTCGATCTTCTGACCCGACAGTTCCCCGTAACGCGGCCAGGATCGCACGTCGAAGTAGACGTCCCCGGAACCGTCGTCGGCAACGTAGGCGTGGCCGCGTTCCAGCAGTTCCTCCACCAGCTCGATCATCTCCGGGATATGGCCGGTGGCACGCGGCTCATAGGTGGGGGGCAGGCATCCGAGTGCGGAGTAGGCGTCGTGCAGTTCCCGTTCGAAACGGTAGGCGTGCGCCCACCACTCGATACCGGCCTCCGCGGACTTGGCGAGGATCTTGTCGTCGATGTCGGTGACGTTCGCGACGACGGTGACGTCGAACCCCTGATGGGTCAACCAACGGCGCAGCACGTCGAAGACCACTTCTTTGCGAATGTGCCCGAGATGAGGGGAGGCCTGCACCGTCAATCCACAGTGGTAGATCGACACCTTCCCGGGAACCAGGGGAACGAACTCCTCGACGGCTCGGGTGGCGGTGTTGTACAGGCGCAGATTCACCCTGCGGAGTCTAGTGCCGCCCGGCGCCCGGCGTCAGCGGACGACCCGAAATCACGCGATCCCTGATGGCGGAAAAGTACAGTAACTGGTGTCGGATAGGTACAGTTTGGAACGACGGAAAGGTACACCGGAAGCTTGTGATTTGAGACTTGCCAACTACGTCAGGGAGATCGAATCCTCCGGCTTTCCGGGCACCCGTTCACCTTGCGACCGAGCCGGGCGAGCCCTGTTCGAGTCGTACCTGACGCGAGTTCTTTCCCCGGGATGGTTCTGTAGCGGGTCGCGGATCCTGTGGTCCTGACAACCGGTGAGCATGCCTATCGGCGCCGGGAAAAGGTGGCCGTCGTTCCGTTGGGATTTCGGGGCTCTGAGCCCGTGCCGTGAATCCGACGGCCGGGAGAAAAGAGAAGAGGAACCCTGAAACCATGCGAACTGAAAGAGTGCGGCGTTACTGGGACCGGACCGCGACTCGCTACGACGAGCGGGTGGCTCGGATGGAGGAGCGTTATCTGGTGCCGAGCCGCCGATGGGTGTGCGAACGGGCGGTGGGGGAGGTCCTCGAGGTCGCAGTGGGGAGCGGACTCAACCTGCCGCACTACCCACCGGAGGCGAAGTTGATCGGGGTGGACCTGAGCGAGGGAATGCTGCAGCTGGCGAGAAGACGCGCGGCCACCGCCCGATGTGAAGTCGAATTGCTTCGAACCGACGGGTCGCGGCTGCCGTTCGGGGACGAATCCTTCGACGCAGTGGTGTGCACCTTCTCGCTGTGCGGTTTCCCCGACCCGCGTGCCGGAGTGGAGGAAATGGTAAGGGTACTGAGACCGGGGGGATCGCTGCTGCTCGCGGACCATGTCGGATCCACCAATCCGTTCATCAGACTCGGCCAGTGGGTGTTGCAGGCGATCACCATCCCGGCCGAGGGGGAGCACTGGACCCGGCGTCCCAAGCGGCACGTCAAAGCCCTCGGGCTCCCCATCGTTGAAACCGACAGGCTGCACCACGGCATCGTCGAGAGGCTTCACGCCTCACGTGAAGCACGGTGAACTGCTGGTGCAGCCCGCCGGTAACGGGGATGTTCAGGAATCCCGGGCCGCCTTGGCGCGCAGGGCATCGATGTCGAAACCGAAGGTGACGGGGATGGCCGGGTCGTTGGCCTCGTCCTCCCACGGATCGTAGGGCTTCTCGTACTGGTCGTCCACGAATCCCTGAGACGGATCGTATTTGTTGGCCAGCTCTTGGCCGACGGGCTCCACGTTGCTCATGTGCTCGTCGGGCAGCGTGGCCAGCACATCCGCGATGTAACCGGTGGCGGCCTCCTCGATGGAGACCTCCCGGTTCTCCCGCTGCGACTGGTACCAGCGGTAGTCCAACAGTTCGTGGAAGAACTGCGCCGGCTCGCGTTTGCCCTCCAGATGGGCCGGGATGCGGGTGACGGCGGGTTCGAAGACCTCCGTCAGCCACTTGTGGGCCATCACCGATTCGCTCATGTTCCCGGGCAGCTTCGCCCGGAACGTGTCCATGTCGTTGAGCAGTCTGCGTGCCTGATGCTCCTCCGCGTCCAGCCCGGTCAGGCGCATCAGGCGCCGAGCGTGGTGCCCGGCTTCAACCACTTTCGGTTGCATGCGGATGGTGCGACCGTCGGGGGAGGTCTGCACGTCGATCTCGGCGACATCGAACCCGAGCGCGTTCAGGCGACGCACCCGGCCCTCGAGGCGGTACATCTCGGAGTCGCTGAACTCCTCGACGCCGGTCAGCTCTGCCCACAGGCTCTGATAGCGCTCCTCGATGGTGTCCACCAGCCACTGCGGATCCAAGGAGGGATCCAGCATTCCGCCGGCCTCCAGGTCACAGAACTCGCCGAACAGGTTCGTGCGGGCGATCTCCAGGTCGTGGGTGCGCTGCCCAGCGGTCAGGGAGGGATGCACCTCACCGGTCTCGGCGTCCACCAGGTAGGCGGCGAACTCGCCGGCGTCGCGCCGGAACAGGATGTTCGACAGGGACACGTCTCCCCAGTAGAAACCGGTCAGGTGCAGCCGGGCGAACAACGCCACCATGGCGTCCAACAGCCGGTTGACCGTGTCCAGTTTCACGCCCGAGTAGAACAACGCCCGGTAGGGCAGGGAGAACGGCAGGTGCCGGGTCAGCAGGATCGGGTCCAAGGGGTCGTGATCGTTGGTCTGTCGCCCGAGAACCACCCCTACGGGTTCAACGGACGGCACGCCCAAGCGTCTTAGCTCGGTCAACTGACGGTACTCATGTACCGCCACCTCCTCCAGGATCTCCTTGGCCGCGAGGATCTCGTCACCCACTTGGATGAAACGGACCACGTGCCTGGAGATGCCTCTGGGCAGCGCCACCAAGTGCTGCGTCGGCCACGCCTCCAGTGGCGTGTTCCAAGGCAGCCGGATCAACGCTGCATCTGGCTTGGCAGCTAGGAATCTGGGCACAAACCAACACTACCCGCTCCGGGCGATATTGGGCCCCATTTGAACCCTTTTCTCAATTATCGGGTGTTCTGTTTGCAGCAAAGATATTGCTGATTTGTGTCTGGAACCTTCTATACATATGTCGGTGCAAATCGCCTGAGCAGATCGGTGAAGGCCGCAGACGCCCTGTCCCGGATCTCAGGCCTCAGGCGCTGAGTCCCGGTCTCTGCTACCAAACCGAATTCGTGCAGCACGAACCGGCGGATGGGCTCCGGGACGACGCCCTCCCCGAGCTCTCGGGTGACCGCCTTGGCCCGGACCAGGGCAGTGATCGCGTCGATGACGTCTTCGGCCGGGGGTGCTTCCTCGAGCAGCGCCGACAGGTTCATCGGGGGAACCGGAGAACCCAGCGTGCGCGTCCAGTGCAGGGCCGCCGCGGGACGGATGGCGTAGAACAACTTCTTCAGGGATACCTTTCCACCCTCGGCTGCGCCCGACCGGTTCCAGTGAGCGCGGCCGACGTGGAAGTAATGACGCCGGATGGCATCGTGGTCCACCACAGCGCGACACACGTCCAGCAGCTCCTCGGCGAACGCGGGCTGTCCGCGGTAGATCAACGGGGAACGCAACCACTCCATGACGGTTGCGTTGCTGCGCGCCGCGAGCCGGATCGCCTTGATCAGGTCCCAGCCATTGACGTCGAGCACATCGTCCAGGGGAGTCTCGATGACGTCCCGTGGACGCCACGGCGACAGGTAGTCGTCGTGGCGGCGCACGTAGAAAAACCGGCAGTCGTAGTCGGAGTCCGGGGACGGGAACCCCCAAGCGCGGCTGCCCGACTCGACCGCCCACAGCACCCGGACGCCGTGGTCGCGTTCCACCTCGTCCAGGCGGGCCTGGATCCTTTCGACGGTTGCCGCGTCGAAGCCGTCGGTGAGGGTGCAGATCATGCCGACATGGTAGGGGCGGCTGCGTTGCGGCTCGTCAGTAGGTGGTGATTCCCCGCGCCCGGAACTGGTTCCTGACCCTCTCGATCAATTCCTTCGAGGGAGGTGAGGTGTCGGCCAGTTTGTAGGGCAGCTTCAAGGTTGCCCACTTGTCGCGGCCCATCTGGTGGAAGGGCAGCACCTCCACCCGGGTCACGACGGAGATCTGCTCCACGATCCCGGCCACCGCCTCCACGTTCTCGACGGCGTCGGTGAGGTCCGGAACCAGCACGAACCTGATCCACACCTCCTCGGTGCCGCGCTCCGACAGGCGCCGCGCGAAGTCCAGGGTCGGTTGCAGTTCCCGGCCGGTGGCCTTCCGGTACACCTCGGGAATGCCGGATTTGATGTCCAGCAGCACCAGATCGAGGTCGTCGAGGAGGGCATCGGAGGCGTTGGCGCCCAGGAAACCTGAGGTGTCGATCGCGGTGTGGATGCCGAGTTGTTTCGCCTCGTGAAGCAGCCGGCCCACGAAGGCGGGTTGCATCAGGGGCTCGCCCCCCGAGACCGTGAGGCCGCCTCCCGTGGTGCGGAAGATCCTCCGGTAGCGCTTCAACCGGCCCACCAGGTCGTTGAGCCGCACCGGCTGGCCCTTGGCTGCGAACATGGTGTCGGGGTTGTGGCAGTACAGGCAGCGCAGCGGGCATCCCGAGAGGAACACCGTCATCCGGGTGCCGGGACCGTCGACACCGGTCACCAGCTCCCACGAGTGCATGGACGCCAACTCACCGGAGCGCACCTGCTCCAAGTGGTCGTGGCGTTCAAGATCGTCGGTGATGTCGATGCCCGCCACACCGAAACCACCGGGCCGCAGCCGGGGGGCATCCAACGCCACTGGTTGGGGGCGGTATTCGCCCGTGACCCCGTCGGCTGCGGCCGATGTCGTCGTCTGGGTCACTCAGGAGCCCTGGTGGAAGGTACGGGACAGCACGTCGCGCTGCTGCTCCTTGGTGAGTTTGACGAAGTTCACGGCGTAGCCGGAGACGCGAACCGTCAGGCTCGGGTACTTCTCCGGGTTCTCCATGGCGTCCTCGAGGGTTTCGCGGTTGAGCACGTTGATGTTGGCGTGGAACAGGCCAGGCACGTCACCGCGGACCTCGCGGGCCGCTTTCATGTCGGAAATACGCTCGTCAAAGGTTTTGATTGCCATTTTCTTCTCCTGGATTGGGTTGGTGATTTCAGCAGCAGCAGTCGTTGGGGACGAAACCGGCGTCGAGGATGCCCACGAGGTTGTTGACCTGTTCTTCCTTGGTGCGGCCGAGGCCGGATGGGGTGATGGTGTTGGTCAGGGAGATGCCATCCAGGGCGTCGGAGTAGTCGAGCTTGCCCACCGACAGCATCGAGGCGAGCATACCGTGATTGTCCACGCCGTTCTCGGGGTTGGCGCCCGGAGCGAACGGGGTTCCGGCCTTGTGACCCGAGGGGAACGAGCCCGTCGCCTTGCCGTAGACCACGTTGGAGGTGATCGTCAGCACCGACTGGGTCGGTACGGCGTCGCGGTACAGCGGGATCTCCTTGATCTTGCTCATCACCGTGTGGACGATGGCGGCGGCGATCTCGTCGGCCCGGTCGTCGTCGTTGCCGTAGGTGGGGAAATCGCCCTCGGTGATGTAGTCGACTACGAGTCCCGTCTCGTCACGCACCGGGGTCACCTTGGCGTACTTGATGGCCGACAGCGAATCCGCGACGATCGACAGGCCCGCGATGCCGCAACCCAGGGTGCGCACGATGTCGGAGTCGTGCAGCGCCATCTCAATCGACTCGTAGGCGTAGCGGTCGTGGCAGTAGTGGATGATGTTGAGGGCTTCCACGTAGGTGGCGGCCACCCAGTCGAGCATTTTCTCGTAGCGCATCCACACGTCGTCGAAGTCGAGAGGACCATCGCCCACGACCCCCTCGTGGTCGGGGACGATCAGCTTGCCGCTCATCTCGTCGCGGCCACCGTTGATGGCGTAAAGCAGGGTCTTGGCGGCGTTCATGCGGGCACCGAAGAACTGCATCTGCTTGCCCACCCGCATCGGGGACACGCAGCATGCGATGGCGGCGTCATCGCCCCAGTGGGAGCGGATCTGTTCATCTGCCTCGTACTGCACCGACGAGGTCTCGATCGAGATCGCGGCGCAGAACTCCTTGTATCCCTCGGGCAGCTTCGGGTCCCAGAATATCGTGATGTTCGGCTCCGGGGCGGGCCCCAGGTTGCGCAATGTCTGCAGCAGGCGGAACGAGGTCTTGGTCACCAGCGAACGGCCGTCCTCACCGATGCCCGCGTCCGACCAGGTGGCCCAGTAGGGGTCGCCGGAGAAGATCTGGTCGTACTCGATGGTGCGCAGGAAACGCACGATCCGCAGCTTGATCACCAGGGCGTCGATGATCTCCTGGGCATCTTCCTCGGTGATCAGGCCCGCGTCGAGGTCGCGTTGGAAGTAGCAGTCGAAGAACGCCGACAGCCGCCCGATGCTCATGGCGGCGCCGTCCTGCGACTTCACGGAGGCCAGGTAGCCGAAGTAGGTCCACTGCACGGCTTCCTTGGCGTTGCGCGCGGGACCGGAGATGTCGAAGCCGTAACTGGCGGCCATGGCCTTGAGCTTCTTCAACGCCTTGATCTGTTCGGCGTGTTCCTCACGGAACCGTGCCCAGTGCTCCGAGAACGGGGCATCGTCCACGGCGGCCTTGTCGGCCTGCTTGAACTCGATCAGCCTGTCCACCCCGTACAGCGCGACCCTGCGGTAGTCGCCGATGATGCGGCCGCGACCGTAGGCGTCGGGCAGCCCGGTGATGATGTGGCTGGAGCGGGCGGCGCGGATGCGCGGGGTGTAGATGTCGAAGACCGCGTCGTTGTGGGTCTTGCGGTAGCGGGTGAAGATCTTGGCGACCTCCGGGTCGACCTCCTTGCCCGCCTCCTTGATGGCCTGGGCGACCATGCGCCAGCCGCCGTTGGGCATCATGGCGCGCTTGAGCGGGGAGTCCGTCTGGAGGCCGACGATGACGTCGTCGTCCTCGCTGATGTAGCCGGGGGCGAAGGCGTCGATGTCAGAGGGGGTGTGGGTGTCGACGTCGAGGATGCGGACCTTGCGCTCCTCCTTGAGGTACTTCTCCTCCAGGGTCTCCCACAGGCGAAGGGTCTTGTCCGTGGCGCCGGCGAGGAACGAGGAGTCGCCGTCGTAGGGGGTGTAGTTGCGCTGGATGAAGTCGCGGACGTCGATGTCCTCGGTCCACGGGCCGGTGACGAATCCCTCCCACGCGTCGGTCGGGGTGCCCTCCGCGGTGGTGGATGAAGTGACCTCAGTTGTCATCCGTGTCCTCCTGTATGTGGGCGGCGGTCCCGCCCGGCTGTTTCGTCGCCCTTGTGAGGCGTGGCGGTACATCGTTGCGCCGTCCCCCCAAGCCTAGGCCCTTCGACCCCAGTGCGACCATGCCGATCGGAGGCTCATCGGTGCGATGACTCACAGAGTGTTCCGAGTCACCAAGATTTAGGCCTTTGGTCCCACGTTCGGATTTCTCTGGCCCGAGCCGTCAGACATCGGATAGCCTGTGGTCTTCACGTGCCCCCACAGGTGCGGATAACACAGACGCATGGGCGCAATAGGACACCTGTCCCATGCGCCAGCGGTCTCCATCAGGCGGTCCGGCCCCAGATCGCCCAGGAGCGCCTCGCGGCGCCCGAGAGCTCCTGGGCCCCGCCGGCTCAGCGGGCCGGGGCGCTCCCGCGGGCGGCATCGGCGATGCCCTCGGCGGTCATGGAGAACTCCTCCAGGAGGGTGGCCCGGTCGCAGGTCCGCACGAAGCGCCTCGGCACCCCGATCCGCGTGGTCGGGGGCGCGGCACGCCGCGGGCGGCGGGCGCCCACCCCTTCCCCGGCGGCCTTGTCGTCGCGGGCATCGAGCGCGTCATCCATCGCGTCGCGCAACTGCGAGCCGATGCCGCCGTCGACCAGCCCGTCCTCGACCACGACGACGCGGCCCGCCGCCAGGGCGAGGTCGGTGAGGGCGCGCGGCACGGGGATCACCCACCGG
>ERZ772948.726-NODE-726-length-21233-cov-10.617528_pt1 | contig 21233 bp, 17 predicted proteins | sample MGYA00511945_ERZ772948 | MGnify/ENA primary metagenome ERZ772948 (study PRJEB29015, sample SAMEA2737927) | human oral metagenome | biome: human oral; feature: human-associated habitat; material: dental | place: China | collected 2141 ... | reverse complement strand
CTGGACGCCCTGGTGCGCTCGCTCATCGCCGAACGGGCCGAGGCGCGCGCTGCCAAGGACTGGTCCCGCGCGGACGCCCTGCGCGACCGCCTGGCCGGGGCCGGGGTCGTGGTGGCGGACGGGCGCGACGGCGCCACCTGGTCGCTGTCCTGAGGCCGCCCCCCAACCGAACCCCGAATTGGCAGGTGCCCCGTGTTGTTCTCCGAAGAGCTCATCTCCTCCCGCGAAGCCGGCCTGGGCCACGACGACTGGTGGAAGGGCGCCGTCGTCTACCAGATCTACCCGCGCTCCTTCCAGGACTCCGACGGCGACGGGGTCGGCGACCTGCGGGGCGTCCGGAGCCGCCTCGACTACCTGGAGGCGCTGGGGGTCGACGTCCTGTGGCTGTCGCCCGTCTACCGCAGTCCGCAGGCGGATAACGGCTACGACATCTCCGACTACCGCAGCGTCGACCCCCTGTTCGGGACGATGGAGGAGTTCGACGCGCTGCTGGGCGACGCGCACGCACGGGGCATGAAACTCGTGATGGACCTGGTGGTGAACCACTCCTCGGACGAGCACCCGTGGTTCGCCGCCTCGCGGTCCTCGAAGGACGACCCGAAGCGCGACTGGTACTACTGGCGGCCGCCCAGGCCCGGGCGCGCTCCCGGAGAGCCCGGCGCGGAGCCGAACAACTGGGGGTCCTTCTTCTCGGGGTCCGCGTGGACCCTGGACGAGGCGACCGGCGAGTACTACCTGCACCTCTTCCACCGCAAACAGCCCGACCTCAACTGGGAGAACCCCCGGGTGCGCGCCGCCGTGCACGCGATGATGAACTGGTGGCTGGACCGGGGCGTCGACGGCTTCCGCATGGACGTCATCAATCTGATCTCCAAGGCCCCCGGCCTGCCCGACGGCGAGGTCCTGCCCGGGCGGGCGTGGGGGGAGGGCTTCCCCCTGGTCAGCGAGGGGCCCCGCCTGCACGAGTTCCTCGCCGAGATGCGCCGGGAGGTCTTCGACGGGCGCGGCGGGGCGGGCGCGGACGCGCCGCTGGCGGTGGGGGAGGCCCCTGGGGTCCGCATCGACAAGGCGCGCCTCTACTCGGGGGCCGCGCGCCGGGAGTTGGACATGGTGTTCCAATTCGACCACGTGGACCTGGGGCTGGAGGCGGGGAAGTTCCGCCCGCGCCCCCTGCGGCCCGGCGAACTGGCCGACTGCTTGAGCGCCTGGCAGGAGGCGCTGGCCGACGACGGGTGGAACTCCCTGTACCTGGACAACCACGACCAGCCGCGCGCGGTCTCGCGTTTCGGCGACGAGGAGCACTGGTACGCCTCGGCGACCGCCCTGGCGACCGCCCTGCACCTGCTGCGGGGCACCCCTTTCATCTACCAGGGCGAGGAGCTGGGGATGACGAACGGGGTCTTCGGGTCCGTGGGGGACTTGCGCGACGTGGAGGCGCTGCGCTACTACGACGGGGCCGTCGCCGCCGGGGAGGACCCGGGTGCCGTCCTGGAGGGGCTGCGGGCGATGGGGCGGGACAACGCGCGCACCCCGGTGCAGTGGGACAGCAGCGAGAACGCGGGATTCACCTCGGGGGCCCCGTGGATCGGCGTCACTCCCAACTACCGGGAGGTCAACGCGGCCGCGCAGGTGGGCGATCCTGGCTCCGTCCACTCCTACTACCGGGCGCTGATCGCGATCCGCCACCGCCTGCGGGTCGTGGCGCTCGGCTCCTTCGAGCGCCTCGACGCCGGCGACCCCCGCGTGTTCGCCTACCGCAGGGCGCTGGGCGAGGACCGGCTGCTCGTCATCGTCAACCTGTCCAGCGACTCGGTGCGGCCGGCCCTGGCGGACGGCGGGGGCCTGGTCCAACTGCTGGGGAACGCCGACGAGACGAAGGCGCCTGGTGATGCCCTGGGCCCGTGGGAGGCGCGCGTCTACCTGGGGTGACGTCGACGCGGGCTGGCGTGGTCAGCGCCATTGCGAACGGCGCGCCCCCGGGTTCAACCCCGCTTTCTGCGGTCCTTCTTCGCCTGGCGCCGCATGCGGAACCACGAGGAGTTGGACAGGACGTGCTCCTCGGGCAGGCCCGCTTCATTGAAGGCGCGAGGGGGTTCCACTAGGAGGCCCTCGCGCTCCAGCTCCTTGCCGAGCACTGTCATCTGGTGCTCTGTGAAGTCGCGCGGCTGCGAGATCTCGTCGTGCGCGTCGTCGCTCGTGTGGAGGCAGAAGAGTTCTGAGACTCCGGTGCGGGGACTCGCCGAAGAAGCGGCGATCCCAATGGTGAAAGTATCGGGGAGCACGCGCCTGAACGGTTTCGCCAGGCCGAGGAGGCCGATGAGGGGGCTCGTTTCCTCGAGGACTCCTTTCGCCATGGACTTCAATGCGGAGCCCCCCTTCATCTCGACGCCCGTGTACCCGTGCTGGCGCAGCTGCGGGTCCATGTCGTGCTTCGTGATCGCGCACTTGCGCGAGGCCCAGAAATCGACGGCGCGCTGAACGGCGTCGGCGGGCGGCAGCGAGACCCTGTACAGGCAATAGGGGCGGCGGGCGAGGGCGGTGTTGAATCTGTGGAGCACGGCAGGGCCCTTTCTCGCTTGCGGCGCAGCGCTACCCGGATGATTGTACCGGTCGGTCAGGGGAGCTCGTAGTGCGGACGCTTGGGCAGGGAGGAGAGCGCGGCGGTCGTCGAGAAGAGCCCGGCGAGGGCCGTGAAGCCGCCGACCACGAAGACGATGGAGGGAGGGGGTGCGAAGATGTAGGGGACGAGGTAGCGATCCTCCTGGGGCACGTACCAGCTCAGCTGCATCGTGAGGGCTGCGACTGCCGCGCACACTCCCTGGAGGGCGAAGAACACGGTGAAAACAGTGTGCGCGGAGAGGGCCGGCACGGAGACGCCCCGTTGTCCGCCTGTGATGCTGGAGACGAACTGCCGGATACGGATACGGTTCCGCCACCCGAACGCGGCTGACGCCAGGTAGGAAAGGGCCAGCAAGACGAATACGAGTATGAAGAAGTGGGCGGAGCCCCGGTTCATCCCGGGATCCTGTCTTTTGCTGGATGAGATACCGACCGCGAAACTCATGAAGGCCAGGAACAACACCACTGGCGGCACTAGCCAGTTCAGCACTACCATTGCGCGCACGAAGTCCGTGGCGGGGCGCAGCTCGGGCGGCAGGACGGGTTTCATCACGGGGCCTCCGCTTGAGGATCGCAGTGCTCGGGGCCCGCGCCCGTGCCCGCATCCGCCTCGTCGGCACTGCGCTGGGGCTCCGGTGCCGGGGGTGGGGGGCCGTCACCCGGTCTGGGGAGCATGCCGCTGGCGATCGAGTTCAAGGACGCGCAGGCCAGACCCACGGTCTGGATGGTGAGCAGTGCGGCCAGGGAGCAACCGGAGAAGACGGAATCCGAGATCCGCGCGGTACCCGCGAAGGGCGTCATCGCATAAGCGGCCACGACTAGGGGAGCGACCACGGGGGCAGGGAAGATGATGGCCTGCACTACGGACACGGCGGTGAATATCCGGAAGGCCTCCGAGGCGTCCGCGGGACAGGGGAAGTGCCGCACCGTGTCGGGGGGCGCGTCCCTCAGCAGTCGTTTCGCGCGCGCCCCTGCGAATGCGCACCGGGCGGCGAACAGGCCCGGGAGCAGATAGGTGGCGAACAGGACGACGGTCATCGGCACCTCGGAGCCGCGGTCGGTCCTCCCGAGCGCGGCGAGTGCGTTCATGAAGCACACGATGGGCACGACGAGCATGAAGGGCGGGACCAGCCAGGAGGCGGCAGTCGCTTGTCGAAGGAGTTTGATGGAGCGGTTGAGCTCGGCGAGCGGTTCTGGTGGGGCCATGAGGACCTCCTTGTGGTGATTCTAGCGCCTGGCGCCCGCCCTCGGGCCCGGGGACCCGGCATCCTCCGACCACCCCGCACCAAGGGAATCCACGCGGGTCACCCGCGCGGTCGGCGCGAGCCGATGGCGCACGGCCCGGTGGGGCGCCCCGCCCGGGCCGTACCGGTGCGCCGGGCCCCTGAATGTAGGCTGGTGCCGATTCGTCGTCACCGTCGCGGACGGGCGCGGCGGGGCGAAGTGGAGCGCCGGATAGGCGAGCCGCCGGGAGAAGGAGAGGATCGGCATGGAGTACGTGGCGCTGCTGCGCGGCATCAACGTCGGAGGCAAGAACAAGGTCGTCATGAGTGAGCTGCGCGAGCAGATCGCCGCCGAGGGCTACGGGAGCGTGCGCACCTACATCAACAGCGGGAACCTCCTCTTCGAGGCGGACGCCCCGCGTGACGAGGCCGCCCGGGGCGTCGAGTCCGTGCTCGAGCGCCACTACCCCTTCCCGATCCGCTTGGCGCTCCTGTCCGGGCGGGAGTACCTGGCGGAGCTGTCCGGCCTGCCCGAGTGGTGGCACGGGGATGCCGCGCGACGCGACGCGCTTTTCTACACGCGGGGCCTTGATCGGGCCCGCGTGCGCGAGCGCATCGAGGCGATGCCTCTGGGCGACGAGGCCGTCCACTTCGGCCAGAACGCCGTCTTCTGGGGCAAGTTCAACGAGGCGGAGTTCCTCAAGACCGCGTACCACAAGCACCTGCTGCGCGAGAACTTCTACCGCCAGGTGACGATCCGCAGCGGCGCGACTGTTGAGCGGATCGCCTCGATGCTGTCGCGGGACTGACGCACCCGATCGCGGTCTCCGCCCCCGCGCCCGGCCGGGGCGCCCCGAGGCGGCCTCCTCGGGATCGGCCGGTTCTGCCGGAATGCGTCGGGTGGCGGTGCTTCCCCGGGCGGGCGTCGCGCGCGCCTGCGGAGGCGGACGGGGCGGAGAACGGGCCCGGCCCCGGCCTCGTGCGGCGCGGACCAGCGCATGCCCGGGCGGACCCTAGCTCCCTTCGACTAGGGTGCGGCGGATCTTGTACCAGTTGAACACACGGAGGGGGTGGTCCCTGGGGAAGACCCTCTGGGTGAAACGGCGGGGTTTCTCCAGTAGGACGCCTTGGCGCCCCAGTTCCTCTCCGAGTGCGATCATCTGGTGCTCGGTGTACTCCCTCGGACTGATAACCCCCTTTTCGTGGACGATCCAAGTGGCGTGGAAGCAGACGAGCGTGGTTCTATTAGCGTAAGGGCCATCCAGTGGGGCGGCGATGCCGACCTGGAAGGGGCCGGGGTTGGAGAGCCGTATTTTGCGGGAGAACAGGAGCACGAGTCCGAGAGGGAGGAGCTCGAGGAGGTCGTTCTGGAACGCCGCTTCGAATCCGCCGCCCCCTAGTACTTCAGTGCCGGTGTATCCGAGTTCCCTGAGGCGGCTGTCCATGTTGTAGTCCGCGACCTCGCAATCCAGGGCGTGCCAGAACGCGACGGCCCGGCGCACGGCCTCTTCGGGCCCGACGCCCACCTGGTACTCGTAGTACCGCGTGCAGCCGAACTCCGCGCGTAAGAACCCCATGCCGTCCTCCTATTCTTCCAGTGCTCCGGCGGCGCTACGACTAGCGTACGGATCCGGGCCAGCCGGGTTCGGGGTGGGTTGCTCTACGGGACGCGCTGACGACGCCCGTCCCCGGTGACGCGCCCCGCCCGGGCTGCGCCGGTGCGCTGGGCCCCTGACGGTAGGCTGGTCCCAGTTCGTCATCGCGACTGGGAAGAGGGATCAGCATGGCCGGAGACAGAGGGCGCCCCGGCGCCATCCGCAAGAAGGGCACCAAGAAGGGCGCGCAGGTCGGCACCGGCGGCCATTCGCGGCGCCGCCTGGAGGGCAAGGGGCCCACCCCCAAGGCCGAGGACCGCCCGTACCACCCCGCCCACAAGCGCAGAGCACGGCGCGAGGCCCGCGAGGCGCAGGAGGCCGCGATCGCCCGCGCCCGTGCGAAGAGCTCGATCAGGGTCCCCGCGGACCACGAGCTCATCGCGGGGCGCAACCCGGTGGCCGAGGCTGCCCGCGCGGGCGTGCCCATCGAGCGGGTCTTCGTGCTCGACAACGTCAAGGACGACCGCGTCGAGGAGGTCATCCGCCTCGCCTCGTCTCTGGGCGCGCCGGTCTTCGAAGTGACCAGGCGGGACCTGGACGTCGCCACCGACGGCGCCTCCCACCAGGGGGTCGCGATCGAGGTCCGCGGCTACGAGTACACGCCCGTGGACGACCTCATCGCCGGCTCCGTCCAGCAGGCGGGCCATCCGCTGCTCGTGGCCCTCGACCAGGTCACCGACCCCCACAACCTGGGTGCCGTGCTGCGCTCCGCCGGCGCTTTCGGCGGCGACGGCGTCATCATCCCAGAGCGCCGTAGCGCGGGCGTGACCACTGCCGCGTGGAAGGTGTCGGCGGGCGCGGCCGCCCGCGTGCCCGTGGCGCGCGCGACCAACCTGGTGCGGGCCCTGGAGGACTGCAAACGGGCGGGCTTCTTCGTCGTCGGACTCGACGGGGGAGGGGACGCCCCGCTGCGCGGCCTCCCCTTGGCGGACGGGCCCCTGGTCCTGGTAGCGGGGGCTGAGGGCACGGGCCTGTCGCGCCTGGTGCGCCAGACCTGCGATCAGATCGTGTCCATCCCCATCTCCAGCGCCGTGGAGTCCCTCAACGCGGCGGTCGCCACGGGGATCGCCCTGTACGAGGTGGCGTCCGTGCGCGCTGGGGGCTAGTCCTTCCTCAGCCAGTTGGCGGGCGCCAACGGGTGCGAGTCCGGCAGGGCCTGCTCGGCGGTGAACCAGGGGCCGCTCATCAGGAGCCCGGAGGGGGCGACGCGGTCGCGGAAGAGCTGCATGCGCGCCTTGACGAGTTCTTCCGCTCCGTACAGGGCGCTATCGCGCATACGGTCGGGGCCCGTGCGGAAGAAGACCAGGTCCGCGCCTCCCGTCTGCGAGGAGGAGGGGGAGGCGGCGACGTTGATCACGTAGGCGGTCCTCAGCAGGCGGGCCACCAGCAGGAACGGCAGCCCGGCGGGTGGGAAGACCTCCATGCACCCTTCTCCTGCCGCCCCGAAGCATCCTCCGGCCCTGGAGCCGCCCCGCATCTCCGCTCCCGTCCAACCGAGGGGGACCAGGTGGGCGTTGACATCGCGCTTCGTTGCGCGGCACCCCTGGGACCGCCAGTAGTCGATCCCGTGCCCCAGCGCGTCCTCCGGCGGGCACGAGAGCGTGTACCAGCAGTAAGTGCAGCGGGTGATGGGCAGTCCTTTGGCCATGAAGGCACTCCATCTGTAGCCGCCAGTGGCGGACGGGAACGGGCAGTGGCGCAGGGGGCGGCCAGTCCGCCGCCGTCTGCCACTGTATCAATCACGGCCGCCCGGAGCGGCCGCCGCCGTTGTGTCGCGCACACTGGGAAGGGGAGCGGGGCCGCGCTGCTAGACTCGGGGGCGCTGCGGCCTCCGCCCAGCGCACTCGACCATACTTGGAGAACCTATGCCAGCCGTGATCGTGCTCGGCGCCCAGTGGGGCGACGAGGGCAAAGGCAAGGCGACCGACCAGATCGGTCAACGCACTGACTACGTCGTCAAGTTCAACGGCGGCAACAACGCCGGCCACACCGTCGTAGTGGACGGCCAGAAGTACACCCTGCACCTGCTGCCCGCGGGCATCCTCTCCCAGGGGGTCACCCCCGTCATCGCCTCGGGGGTCGTCGTCGACCTCGACGTCCTCTTCGGCGAGGTCGAGGAGATGGAGGCGAGGGGCGTCGACTGCTCGCGCCTGCTGCTGTCCTCCAGCGCGCACATCATCCCCCCGTACAACCGCCTCATGGACCAGGCCAACGAGCGGGCGCGCGGCAACAACCTCATCGGCACCACCGGGCGGGGCATCGGCCCCACCTACGCGGACAAGATGAACCGCATCGGCCTGCGCGTTCAGGATCTCTTCCACCCGCAGGAGCTGCGCGCCAAAGTGGAGGCCGCGCTGGCCCCCAAGAACACTGTTTTCAGGGCGGTGGATCTGCCCGCGCTGGACCCCGCAGAGGTCTCCGACCACCTCTTGTCCTTCGCGGACCGCGTCCGCCCGATGGTGTGCGACGCCTCCCTGGTGGTCAACGACGCGCTCGACCGCGGTGGCACGGTGCTCTTCGAGGGCGGTCAGGCCACCATGCTCGACATCGACCACGGCACCTACCCCTACGTCACCTCGTCGAACCCGACGGCGGGCGGGGCGCTGACGGGCACGGGGGTCGGCCCGACGCGGATCGACCGGGTCGTCGGCGTCGCCAAGGCGTACACGACGCGCGTCGGCGAGGGCCCCTTCCCCACCGAGCTCACCGACCAGGTGGGCGAGGACCTGCGCGCCAGGGGCGGCGAGTTCGGCGCGACGACGGGCAGGCCCCGCCGCACGGGCTGGTTCGACGCGGTCGTCACCCGGTACGCGGCGCGCGTCAACGGGTTGACGGACATCTGCCTGACGAAGCTGGACGTGCTCTCCGGATACGACACGGTCCCCGTGTGCGTGGCCTACGAGGTCGACGGCGCCCGCACTGAGGAGATGCCCCTCGACCAGGCGTCCTTCGCGCGCGCGGTCCCGGTCTACGAGGAACTGCCCGGGTGGAGCGAGGACATCAGCGGCTGCCGTTCCTTCGACGAGTTGCCGGAGGCTGCCAGGGCGTACGTCGACCGCCTCGAGGAGGTCTCGCGCTGCCGCATCCAGTCCATAGGCGTGGGGCCCGGCCGGGAGGCGACGATCGTGCGCTACCCACTGCTGGGCTGACGGCGGCCCTGCCCGCCCCGGCGGGCGCGGGTACGGGAAAAGCACCGGCCCGAATGCGCCTGTCGGCGCGAAGGCCGCTCGTGGCGGCGTGGTTTGGAGCCCGGGGCATACCGGACCGGTGCGCATCACAGCTTACGCGCGCGCGCCGGGGAGCGCATCCGAGGGGCGCGTTGCGTGTGTCTCGTGCGCGGGCGCTCCGATGCGGCGATCGGCGCCCGCGTGTGCCACCATGTCGGTGTGAGCCCTCAAACGCCCCATTTCCCCCCCGCCCGGTCGCGCGCCCGCGCATCCCGCGAGCGCCAGAGCGACTCCATCGTGGATGTTCCCGTTCCGACGCGGGTCAGCGCCTACGTGGTCAGCGGCCTCGCCCTTGCGGCGCTGGTCGTGTGGACGCTGCCGATGTCGCGGTGGACCATCGGACCTGTGACCGCCGCCGCCTGCGTCCTCCTGGTGGCGGGCTGGCCCAGGCTCTCCCGCGTGGACACGTCCCCCGTGGTGCAGATCGTCGTGGCCGTGGCCGGGTCGACGATCCCCTCGGCGGTCGCGTACTGGCAGAACCTCGATATCGCGGTGGCCCTGATGGGGATCGCGCTGGCCGTGGCGGTGGCCGCAACGGTGCTGACCGCGCCCGCGCCCAGGGACCGGTCGGTGTCGCCCGGCGACTGGTCGGAGTCCGCGTCGGGGGCGGTCGCCAACACTGTGACGCTTCTGCTCTTCATCATGGGCGGCTCCATGTGGGTGTCGCTGACCGTGCTGGAACGGTGGTCGGTGACCGTGCCGGTGGTGGCCTTCGCCGCCCTCGTCGTCGTGTGGGGCAACCAGGTGGGCCGTTCGAAGAGGGTCCAGGCGTGCGCGACGGTCGCCCTGGGCCTCGTGGCGGGCCTGGTCGCAGCCTGGGGCGCGTGGTACCTCGGGCGCACCGCCGGCCTGCTGCCCGCGGTGTTCCCCACCCTGGCCGAGCGCTACAACGAGTTCGACGCCTTCTTGGTCTTCGGCGGCGTGACGGGGACCGGCGTGGGGGGCGCCATCGTCGTCGTCGATGGGCTGCTGGGGACGCGGACCCGCGACCAGGCCCTCATCGCCGTGGCCGCCCGGGGGGCTGCGAAGTTCTTGATCGCCGTCCTGCCCGTCTACGCGATGGTGCGCATCAGCGGCGTTTGAGCGGCGCCCGCCCCGACGGGAATGGCCGGCGCCCGCCCAGCGCAGGATGGCCGACGTCCGCCCTGCGATTGCGCTATTTTGCGCTCCGCTACACCACTTAGAGCGTCGCTGTGCCACTTAGCCCGCGGCTGCACCATTTAACGCGCTGCTGCGCCACTTGGGCCCGAGTGGGCCCTGGTTCTTCCGGCGTGTCGGAGGCCTAAGTGGTGCGAGCAATGTCCAAGTGGTGCGAGCAATGTTCCAAGTAGTGCATGTGCATGTGCAGGTGCTGATCGGCCCGAGGGCCCGGACCGTCATCGGGCGGTCCGTCGTTCCGCCCGGTGCCGGAAGCGCAGTCGACGACCCGCACCCGGCCCCGACGGCACTGGAAACACGGGCACGACCAGCCCCGCCGGGCGCCAGCCAGGCCGTGACGGGCCCGGGCGTCTGCACTCGGCACCCGGGGCATTCGAGGACAGTCACGCGCAGATCTCACACCGTCCGTGATGCCCCGAAGGCCCTACCCACGCCCACCAATAAGGCAACACGCCCTAGGCTTGAGGGCATGATGGTTATTCCTGCGGATCTGCCGCCCCTGGTCGCCCCTGTCGCGTGGATGCTCGGAACATGGCGGGGGTGGGGCACGCGCGCGGCCGACGGCGCCGACGCCCCGGTGGTGGAGGAAGTGCGCGGCGACGTGGTGGGCGACCAGATGCGCCTGGTGACACGGGTGTACGAGGGGACGGCCGACAAGGACGTGGATCCCACGTGGGACGCCGCCTCGGGCCTGTCCGCCATCGCGCGGGGCCCGCTCCTGGTGGAGGAGACCCTCTACGTGTCGGTAGCCCCCTCCGACGCCCCCCTGCCGCCTCCCGGCCAGCACAACCCCCGCGCGTTCACGGCCTCGGGCGCCACCACGGGCGGCCACGCCAGCGCCTGGGACGGGATGAGCATGGGGCCGCGCCTGCGAATGGTGTCGGAGGCCATCGCCCGCGTGGAGGGCTCGGAGCGGGTCGTCCACTACGGGCGCATGTTCGGACTGGTCGCGGGCGAGCTCATGTGGACCCAGGAGCGGACCCTCGAGGGCGCCGACGAGGCGGTGGTCGAGTTCTCGGGCCGCTTGATGCGCGCCGAGCAGGCGGCTGACACTGCGGAGGGGCCCGACGTGGCGGAGAGGGCCGCCGCGCGTGGGGAGGAGGGCTCCGATGGCCTCGCCGACTGACCCTCGCACCGCCCCGCTGCCGCCCGCGCACCAGGACGGGGGCGCACAGGACCCGGTGGACGGCGCCTCCGCCGCTGTGCCCCAGCACTACGGGGATCCTTCGGGCGAGCAGTGGGCACTGGAGGGCGGGCGCGCCCTCGTGGCCCGCCCGGACCTGGCGGTCGTGGACGTGTCCGGACAGGACCGGCAGACGTGGCTCACCTCGTTGAGCACGCAGGTCGTCACCGGCATGGTCCCGGGGGACTCGCGCGAACTGCTGGTCCTGTCCCCCGAGGGCCGCATCGAGCACTGGGCGGGCGTGAGCGACGACGGCACGACCACCCACTTGATCGCCGAGGGGACGGACGCCGGGGCGCTGGCCGGGTTCTTGGACTCCATGCGCTTCGCGCTGCGGGTGCGGGTCTCGGTGCGCGACGACCTCGCGGTCTACGCCTCGGTGCGCGCCGGTGGGAACGACGCGGCCGCGGTGGGCGCCCTGCCCGGCGTCGAGTGGACGTGGGAGGACCCGTGGCCGGGCGTCGTGCCCGGCGGGGCGGCCTACTACCAGGGGGCCCGCCACCCCGGCTCCCGCACCCCGATGATGTTCCACGTTGTTCCACGCGCGATGGCCGGCGCTTTCGAGGGGGCGTGGCTGGAGGCCGACGGGCACCGCATGGCGGGAATGCTGGCCTGGGAGGCCATGAGGGTCGCCGCGTGGCGGCCACGACTGGGGGCCGACACGGACGCGCGCTCGATCCCCCCGGAGGTCGATTGGCTCCGCACGGCGGTGCACACGGACAAGGGCTGCTACCGGGGGCAGGAGACCATCGCCCGGGTCGTCAACCTGGGCAGGCCCCCCAGGCGCCTGGCCTACCTGCAGTTGGACGGGTCGCGCTCGGAGCTGCCTGAGCCCGGAACGAGGATCGAGGTCGGGGGCCGCACGGTCGGCGTCGTCACGTCGGTCGCGCGGCACGCCGACGAGGGGCCGGTCGCCTTGGCGCTGCTGGCCCGCACAGTGGGCCCCGAGCAGGTCTTCGACATCGACGGCGTGGCCGCCGCGCAGGAAGTCATCGTCCCCGTGGACGGCAAGTGCTCGGCCTCTCCCGCGTCGAGGCCGGGCGCGGAGCTGGGCGGGCGCCAGATCCGGCGCTCCCACGGGGGCTCGGGCGCTCTGCGGGGCATGGGCTCGACGCTGGGGTCCCGCTGATGCGGGCCGTGTTGGCGCTTCCTCTTCTGGTGCGCGCCACGACCGGGCGGAGGCGGGCTCATCCCCGCGCGTGCGGGGAAAGTTCCCTTCCTGCGCGCGCCACGACCGGGCTCGCTGGCGCCCGTGGCGACGGGGCGCCGCGTGCGTGCGCGGTGGAGGGGATCCGCTGATGCGGGCCGTCATCCAGCGCGTCACGCGCGCCTCGGTCTCGGTGGGCTCGGAGGTGGTGGGGGCCATCGACGGGCCGGGGCTCATGGTGCTGCTGGGGGTCGCCCGCGGCGACGGGCCACAGCAGGCGGCCGTGGTGGCCCGCAAGATCGCCGAGCTGCGCATCCTTGACGGCGAGGTGTCGGCGCAGGACGCGGGCGCGCCCGTCCTGGTGGTCTCGCAGTTCACCCTGTATGGGGACACCCACAAGGGGCGGCGTCCCTCGTGGGCGCACGCGGCCCCGGGCCCGGAGGCCGAGCCGTTAGTGGAGGCGGTGGTCGCTGACCTGCGTGGACGCGGGTTGCGCGTCGAGACGGGGCGCTTCGGCGCGATGATGGAGGTGTCGTTGGTCAACGACGGCCCTTTCACGGTGCTCGTCGAGGCGTGAGGGAGTGGTGTCCCGCAGCGGGCGGGGGTTCGCACCGTACTCCCTGCGGGTTTTCTCCTCATCTAATCCCATGCGGGGATGAGCCGTGATAGCTTGCTGCGCGCAGGGGTCAGAACCGCCGAGCCCACACCCACAACGAAAGGACTACGATAGCTTGCTGCGCTCAGGGGTCAGAAGGCAGTCCCCCAAAGCCCCGAAAAGGGGTGCGCGTCTCGCGCTGGACAGCCGGATCGCCCTGCGGCGGAGGGTTTCCCCGTCCGTGTGGGCGGGGAAACCGTCCACACGTCCTCCAGTCGGCGCGCGGGCCGGCTCATCCCCGTGTGGGCGGGGCGCTACTGCGCGCGCACCGTGCCCTTCCCGGTGCCGTGAGTCGCATTGGGGTAGGTCAGTCCGCATTGGGGCAGGTTAGTCGGCATTGGGGCAGGTTATTAGCCTGCCCCAATGATCCGTTTCCTGCTCCAACGCGCCGTTTTCTGCCCCAATGCGGGCCCGCGTTTGCCCAGGAGCGTGCAGGGCTGGTTGAGGCACTCGACGTACCTTTGTCACGCAAAGCAGAATGGTCGAGGGACGGGGGCTCGGGATGTTTTGCAAGCGATGTCGTGTTCTCAAAGGGAAGTCTGGCCTGTTGGGGGTGGTTTGCAAAGACTTTCCCTCGGAATCCCAACGTTTCTCTGGTCCGTTGGGCTGTTGCGGGGACTGGTATCCCTGTGAAAGTGTGGTATCGCTCTGAAAACAGAGCCGCTGTGCGGGACAGCCCGCGGAGTCGCCCACGCGGATCGCGGTATCGCTGTGAAAACGGGGCGCCGACGGGGCGTGTGTTGGACGCAGTCTGTCGGCGCCGCTGATGATCCCCGTCGATGATCTGGGCGCCGACGGCGCGTTCTTGGGCGTACTCCGTGGCTCGGGACCACGGCCGCAGTGCGCCCCCGAGTACGGTGAGCCGCATTGGGGCAGGAAAACAGGCATTGGAGTAGGCAATTTGCCTGCCCCAATGCGCCGTTGCCTGCCCCAATGTGCGGGGCGTGCCCCGGATCCCCGGGCCGTTGTCTGCCCCAATGCGCCGTTGCCTGCCCCAATGCGCGGGGCGTGCCCCGGATCCCCGGGCCGTTTCCTGCCCCAATGCACCGTTTCCTGCCCCAATGCGCGGGGCGTGCCCGGCCTCGTTGATGAGTCGGCTGGCCTCGGCCCCTGCCCGGCGCCCCCGCCGGTGGTGCTGGCTGATCGGAGGGCATCGCATTACGCGGCCCCTGCGCCCTCGGCGAACTCACGCGCGTGGGGCCCGTGCCCGCCGTAGGCTGGGTACCAGTCAACTGGGATGCCGTATCGGCGCGCCGCTGGCGCGTTCCGGCTCTGCCCGCACTGTGAGGAGAGATATGTTCGAACGGTTCACCGACCGCGCTCGCCGTGTCGTCGTTCTGGCTCAGGACGAGGCCCGTGGACTCAAGCACAACTACATCGGCACGGAGCACCTGCTGCTCGGCCTCATCACGGAGGGCGAGGGCGTGGCCGCGAAGGCCCTGGAGACCATGGGCATCAAGGGCGACGCCGTTCGCAAGAGCGTCATCGAGATCATCGGTGAGGGCGAGAAGCCCGTCGAGGGCCATATCCCCTTCACCCCGCGCGCCAAGCGCGTCTTCGAGCTGAGCCTTCGCGAGGCCCTGCAGCTGGGGCACAACTACATCGGCACGGAGCACCTGCTGCTCGGCCTCCTCAAGGAGGGCGAGGGCGTGGCCGCCCAGGTGCTCACCAAGCAGGGCGCGGATCTGGCCCAGGTGCGCCAGACGGTCATCCAGATGCTGAGCGGCTACCAGCGCGGCGACGACGAGGGGCGCGAGTCGGTGGGCGCGGGCGTCGGCGGCAGCGGCGGGCCGGAGCGGTCGAACTCGGCGATCCTGGAGCAGTTCGGGCGCAACCTCACCCAGGCGGCGCGTGAGAACAAGCTGGACCCGGTGATCGGGCGGCGCACCGAGATGGAGCGCGTCATGCAGGTCCTGTCGCGCCGCACGAAGAACAACCCTGTGCTGATCGGCGAGCCGGGCGTCGGCAAGACCGCCGTGGTCGAGGGCCTGGCGCAGGCCATTGTGCACGGCGACGTGCCCGAGACCATCAAGGACCGCCAGATCTACAGCCTCGACATGGGGTCGCTGGTGGCGGGCTCCCGCTACCGCGGCGATTTCGAGGAGCGCTTGAAGAAGGTCCTCAAGGAGATCCGCACGCGCGGGGACATCATCTTGTTCATCGACGAGATCCACACCCTGGTGGGCGCGGGAGCGGCCGAGGGGTCGATCGACGCCGCGCAGATGCTCAAGCCGATGCTGGCGCGCGGCGAGCTGCAGACCATCGGCGCCACCACCAACGACGAGTACCGCAAGTACATCGAGAAGGACGCGGCGCTGGAGCGCCGTTTCCAGCCGGTGAAGGTCGATGAGCCCTCCGTGGAGGACACGATCGAGATCCTCAAGGGCCTGCGCGACCGTTACGAGGCCCACCACCGCGTGATCATCACCGACGAGGCGATCAAGTCCGCGGCGGAGCTGGCCGACCGTTACGTCTCCGACCGCTTCCTGCCGGACAAGGCGATCGACTTGGTCGACGAGGCGGGCGCCCGTTTGCGCATCCGCCGGATGACCGCGCCCCCGGAGCTGCGGGAGTTGGACGAGAGGATCAGCGAGCTGCGCCGCAACAAGGAGTCGGCTATCGACGACCAGGACTTCGAGAAGGCGGCGGCCCTGCGCGACCAGGAGTCTAAGCTCGGCGAGGAGCGCAAGGCGAAGGAGGCCGCTTGGAAGGGCGGGGAGTCCGATGAGATCGCCGAGGTGACGGACCACGAGATCGCCGAGGTGCTGGCCATGTCGACGGGCATCCCCGTCGTGCGCCTCACGCAGACTGAGACCTCGAAGCTGCTGCGCATGGAGGACGAGCTGCACAAGCGCGTGATCGGCCAGGACGAGGCCGTCAAGGCGCTGGCGCAGTCGATCCGCCGCACGCGCAGCGGCTTGAAGGACCCGAACCGCCCCGGCGGCTCGTTCATCTTCGCGGGGCCCACGGGCGTGGGCAAGACCGAGTTGGCGAAGGCGCTCGCGGAGTTCCTCTTCGGCGACGAGGACGCCCTCGTCCAGCTGGACATGTCGGAGTTCTCCGAGAAGCACACGGCGTCGCGCCTCTTCGGGGCGCCCCCCGGCTACGTCGGTTACGACGAGGGGGGGCAGCTGACGGAGAAGGTGCGCCGCAAGCCGTTCTCGGTGGTGCTCTTCGACGAGGTGGAGAAGGCCCACCCGGACATCTTCAACTCTCTGCTGCAGATCCTGGAGGAGGGCCGGCTGACTGACTCCCAGGGCCGCAAGGTGGACTTCAAGAACACGGTCATCATCATGACGACCAACCTGGGCACGCGCGACATCAACAAGGGCGTGCTCACGGGCTTCCAGTCCTCGGAGCACCAGACGCACGACTACGCGCGGATGAAGTCGAAGGTGTCGGAGGAGCTCAAGCAGCACTTCCGCCCGGAGTTCCTCAACCGCGTGGACGACACGATCGTGTTCCCGCCGCTGCAGAAGGACGAGATCAAGCAGATCGTGGATCTGATGATCGCGAAGCTGGCGAAGCGGATGGAGGCCCAGGACATGCACCTGCAGCTGTCGGACGGGGCGCGCGAGCTCTTGGCGGATCTGGGCTTCGACCCGGTGCTGGGGGCGCGCCCGCTGCGCCGCGCGATCCAGCGCGAGATCGAGGACTCCCTGTCGGAGCGGATCCTGTTCGGTGAGATCCAGCCCGGCCAGGTCGTCACAGTCGGTGTCGAGGGCGAGGGCAAGGAACGGAAGTTCACCTTCAACGGCCAGTGAGGCGTCGGCCGGCCGGGCCGCTTGCCGCGTCCTGCGGAGTTGGTTGGCGCGGGGCGAGGCCCGGTCGGCCACACGTCTGCTGTGTCCTGCGGGTCGTGCAGGGCGTGTGGGGCGAGGCCTGGCCCGGTCGGCCGCGCGCCTGCTGTGTCCTGCGGAGTTGGCGTGGGGCGGGCCCGCTCGGTCGCGCGCCTGCCGGGGGACAGGTGCGGGGTTCCGCGCCGCCCGTCGTCTCCGGGAGCCTTCTCCAGTGCTGTGGGGGTCCGCTGCCCATCGGCACGTGGGTTCAACGAAGACGGTTCGGCGCCCGCAGGCGGTTCGCCTGCGGACCCCGAGCCTGTGAGCGCGGCGTGGCCGGGATTCCGGTTAGCGGCGTGCTGGGCGGCCCTGACCGGGCCTGCGCACGATCGCTCCGCCGCGGCGGTCGTCAGTGCGCGGCCTGCGCAGCCAGCGGATCACGGTGAGCGTCATCGCGGCTGCTGTTCCGAATGCGGTGATGAGCAGTGTGACGCGCCGGATCTCGGAGGTGTAGGTGGGACTGAAAGTCGGGGGCGTGGCCGGGGCGAGGGCGAGCGCCGTGGTTTTCTTGCCGTCGGGCCGTTCGGGCCCGGGGATGGACGTGTTGAGGTCGAGGGCGAGGGCGGCGCTCGGCGCGACGACGCCCCAGCCGTCCAGGGGGGAGTGCTCGGCGGGGTCCGGGCGCAGGGCGGTGGCGGTGATCCGGTACTTCCACTGGGCGGGCGTCTCTTTGGGGTGGGCGGAGGCGACGAGGGCCGCGATCCCGCCCACGTAGGCCGCGGAGTACGAGGTCGCCGGCGTGTCGGCGGAGAAGAGGCAGTCGCCTCCGCCGTTGAAGGCGGAGTGGACGTTGGAGCCCGGTGCCGTCACGTCGATCGTGTCGCCCTGGGCGTTGGTGCTCGCGTGCGAGCCGTCGGGGTTGATGGCCCCCACGGAGAGCGCCTCCGGATAGGCCGCGGGGTAACGGGGGGCTGTGATGGCGTCGGCGTTGTTGGTCCCAGCGGACGCGACCACCAGGGAGCCCGCTTTGGTCGCGTCTATCACGGCGGCTTGGAGTTGGGGCGAGTCGTTGGGCGTGGATTGTGCGACGACGATGATCCGCGCGCCTGCCTTCGCGGCCGCGGTGATTCCTTGGGCCATGCGGTCGATGCGCGGGCCGTTGCCGGCGTCCTGGGTTTCTTTCTCGGTGTCGCGGTACACGCGCACAGGGAGGATCTTGGAGGCCGGGGCGACTCCGGTGAGCCCGGATCCTTTGATGGTGCGCGCTCCGATGAGTCCGGCGACGATGGTGCCGTGCCCGTAGGTGTCGACGCGGCCGTCGGCTTCGCCCGTCAGGTCGACGCCGGTCAGCAGCGCCCCGCTGCTGAAGTGCGCGTTGGTGGCTTGGACGCCGGAGTCCACGACGGCGACTGTGATCCCGCCGCCTTCTGACGTCCTCCAGGCGTTGCGGAGGCCGAGCTGGTTGATGATGGCGGTCTGCGCGGGGATCAACTGGGGTTTGTCGGCGCTGCAGGCCTGGCCTTCGGCGTTGGGGCTGGTGGCGGTGGGGTGCGCCAGCGGTGTGGTGGCGCCGTCCGGGGTGGGCGTCCACACCTGGGCGTTGGACAGTGTGACTCCGGCGGGGACGAGGCGCTGCCAGGCCACGGGGATGGTGACGATGTCGTCCGCCGTCCAGCCGAGGCGGGCGATGGTGTCGTCGGGGTTGTCGCCGAGGGGGTGGGCGGCTCCGACGTCGGAGACGAAGACGGTCGCGCCGAGGGTTCCCCCGTCGGTGAAGCGCACGAGTGCGCCGGAACCGCCTGCGACGACGACCTTGGGGCCTTGGGCGGAGGGGTCGGCTCCGGTGGAGCCGGAGGTGACGTCGGTGTTGCCGACTCCGACCTCGTCCGATGTGCCGGTGCTGCCGGCGGTTGGTGACGCGCTCGGGTTGTTGGCGGGGGAGTTCCCGGCGAGGAGCGGGGCCAGGGGGGTTGTCACGAGTCGGGCGGTGGGGCTCGATCCGCTGAGATCCAGGGTGGCGCACGGCGCCTGGGCGGGGTCGGGCGGGGTGATGGCGGCGGGCCAGTCCGTGGGGCCGACGCCTTTGGTGTCGATCGTGAGGGTGGCCAGGTCCGCCACGGGGACGGTGGTGGGCTGGGCGAGAGCGGGCGACCCGAGTGCGAATAGGGCGGCGGTGACCTCGGTGAGGGGGCTGAGGGTGCTGGGGCCTGTGACGATGTACTTGCGGGAGTCGCCTTGGGCGGCCAGGACGGAGCCGATGACGGGGGAGGACACGGATGCGGGGATCCCGGTGACGGGCGTGCCGACCCGGTCGATGGTGAGGGGGGCCAGGGGGCTCCCGTCGGTGAAGACGGAGATCCACGCGGGGTCGACTTCCTGCGGGGTGAGGGATTCAAGCCCCAGGGCGATGATGACGCCGGAGAGGGAGTTGTCGTCGATCCGGTGTTTGGCGTTTCCGGTGATGAGGTAGGTGGCGCCCTCGGCGCGCACCAGCGCGGTCCCGTTCTCGTTGAGCGCGTCGGGCGCCCCGGCCACCCAGGTGCGCGTGGAGCTGCCCAGGGCGCAGGTGGTCCATTGCGCGGAGTGGAGGTTGGTCGGGGCGGGGACGTCGTCGGGCGCGCCGACTATGCCGATGGGTGTTCCGCGTGAGATGCCCTGCAGGGCGCTGGCGGAGACGGAGGCTGTGCTCATTTCCCCGGGGTTGCTGGCCAGCCGGGCGGTGGTGACGTTGCCGAGGGGGAGCAGGGATCCGTTGGAGGAGTAGTAGCGCTCGCCGCTGTCTTTGACGGTGATGAGCATGCCGTTCTGCCAGTTGTCGGGCAGGGCGGGCGCGAACTTGCCCATGATGGCTGCGATGGCGATCATGATGACGGCGATGACGCCTCCCGTGATGAGGGGCGCCAAGGTGGTGGCCTTCTCGGCCTCGCGCCCTCCGGGCAGGCCCATGGAGAAGGCCGTCGTGAGGCGGCGGCGCTGGTAGCGCTGGGCGCTGAGTAGGTCTTTGTTCGATGCCATGGTTCAGAAAATCCCCCAGCACATGATGACGAGCGGGAACGCTCCGATGAGGCCCAGGAGCTGCAGCGCCCCGGCCACGCGCGACAGGGTGGGGCGCGCGGTGGGGGTGATGACGGCGAAGGCGAGGAGCAGGAAACTGGAGATGAGGCCGGCCGCGGCTGCTGCTGGCACGGCGGGCGGGTACGCGGCGGCGGCCGCGAAGCACGCGAAGGCTATGAGGACGGTCCCCGTGATGGTGTGGATGAGCACTTCGGCGCGGGAGCGCTGGGTGCGCGCGGCGAGGGTGAGCACCAGGCCGATGGTGGCGACCAGGAGGACGCCCCAGATGCCCGACTGCTGCGGGGCCGTGCCCGGGGCGCCGGCGGTGGCGGCAGTTGGCGCGGTTCCGAGTCCGAGGACGGTCAGCGCGGCGGTGAAGGGGAGGGCTCCGCAGGCGCCCGCGGCGATTGAGAGCATGGCGGTGCGGGCGGTCCTGAATCGGGGGGCGATGGTCTCGGCGTCCAGTGCGGTTTCCTTGGGCTGGCCGGGCGGCGGGGCGTCGAGCACTTGCGGGCGGGTGAGCACCAGGGAGGGGGCCAGCAGCAGGATGGTCGCCAGGATGAGGGTGATGACCGAGGCGGGCCCTGCGGGGGCCATCGGGAAGGCCGTGAGGGAGAATCCGACGAGCGCGAGGGCGATGCCGGCGGTGGCCGGGGCGAGGGCCGTCATCCGCAGTGTTCCGGGGAGGACGAGGGCGGCGACTGAGGTGATGGCTATTACGATGCCCCCGGACATCCAGGCGGCTCCGGGGGAGGCGCCCCCGACGAAGGCGACTGTGGCGGCTCCTGCCAGGGGAGGGGCGGTGTGCGCCAGGGCGACTGCGGCGGGCGGGCTGGTCCTGGCGACGATCGACGCCACCCCGGTGGCGACGAGGGCGGCGAAGGCGGCGATGAGGGCAGTGGAGAGGTTCTGCCCCGATATGGCGACGAGGAGGGCGGTGAGCAGCAGCAGGGCCGTTGAGATGGCGCTGGCGAGGGCGGTGGACGAGGCGGACGTCCACGAGGAGACGGAGGACTCCACTTGGTCGCCGATGGCCTCGACGGGGTCGTCGTAGACGCGGGCGGGCGCGGGGTCCTGCGTTTGGGTGAGTGCGAGGGCGCCGCCGGGGGCGACGCGCTGCGCGGCCAGTGAGTTGGCGTAGCTCAGCTCGCGTCCGTTATATGAGACAGTGATCGGGTATTCGAGGCTCGGCGCGTTCTCCCCAAGGGACTCGGCGAGGGCCGGGACCAGTTCCGCGAGGATCATCTGCGAGGGGACGGAGACATCGGCGGATCGTCGCCCGTATGTGACGGATACGGGGATCAGGAGCGGTGCCTGCGGGGCGGAGTCCATGCGTGCGACCTCGTGGTGTGGGCTGACAGGGAGATGATTATGTTGTAAACATACCGCTCGGCAAATCGGGGACTGTTTTGCCGGAAACCTGTACAGGTCGGTACGCGCGTGTCTATAGTACGACTATCGGAAGGCCCGCGCACCGCGTGGTTACCGAGTGATTCTGACCGGTTTGAAGGGAGATGGAGGATCTCATGGCTG